>Ga0079224_100000846_pt1 | contig 32849 bp, 32 predicted proteins | sample Stecom2015_FD_80414 | JGI IMG/M metagenome (GOLD analysis project Ga0079224, IMG submission 80414) | Agricultural soil microbial communities from Utah to study Nitrogen management - Steer compost 2015 | ecosystem: Environmental > Terrestrial > Soil > Agricultural land | place: USA: Utah... | reverse complement strand
GGGTCGCCTGCAGCCGCCGGCGACGAAGTGTCCCGTAATGGCGCAGGCAATTTCCGATGTTACCACGTCCACTGCCTCTTGGCAAGAGGCAGTTTTTGCCGCCGGCCCGGACCCGCCGGTCCGGGCGCCAGCAAGAGTTAATATAGCACGGGGGCCCAGGTAATGCAAGCCCCTTTTCGCCGCCCTCTTGGGGACCTTCGAGCCCTGGCCGGCGCGACGGCCCCATCAGCCGCCCCCCAACCGGTGCCAGGCCGCGGCGGCGGCCATGCCCGCCACCACCGTGAGTCCCAGGCTGCGGGTGCGCCAGGCCACGACGATGCTTACCAAGGCCGGCACGACGGCCGGGTTGGCCAGGGTCAGCTGGGGCTGGCCGCCGGGCATGAGGACCGCCTGCACCACCAGCGCGGCCATGAGGGCCGGGGGCAAAAAGCCCAGCCACTGCCGCACCAGGGGCGGCAAGGGCCGGCTGGCCAAGAGCAACAGGGGGAGAGCCCGGGGCCCGTAGGTGACCGCGGCCATGCCCAAGATGATCAGGAGGATGTGCCCGTCCGCTGCCCCGTCCACCGCTGCACCCCCACCCCTGCGGCCGCCGCGCCCACCGCCGCGGCCATCACGCTCCAGCTGCCTAAGTAGGGGCCGCCCGCCAGCACCGCCAGGCCGGCCACCAGCGCCACCGACAGGGCCAACCGGTCCCGCAGCTGGCCGGCCAGCAGGCCGATGAACATGGCCGGCAAGGCGAAATCCAATCCCCAAGCCTCCGGCGTGGCCAGGGCGCCGCCCAGCCACGCGCCGGCCACCGTCGCGCTCAGCCAGCTCAAGTAGGACGTCAGTCCCAGTCCGGCAAAGATGACTCCATCGCCCTGGCCGCGGGCCGCGAACTCGCCGTGGCCGACGGCAAAGGTTTCATCGGTGATGAGATAGGCGATGCCCGCCAGCGCCCCGGGCCGCAGTCCGCGCAGAAACGGGCTCAAGGCCGCGCTCATGAGCATGTGGCGCAGGTTGACCAAAAAGGTGGTCACCACGATGGATAAGGCCGGCGCCCCAGCGCCGATCATGGCCACGGCCACAAACTGGCTGGCCCCCGCGTACACCAGGGCGGACATCGCGCCGGTTTCCAGGGGCGAAAGGCCCGTTTGGCCCGCGAGCACTCCCAGGGCCAAACCGATGGGCACATAGCCCATGACTACCGGCCACGCGAGCCGCACGCCGTGCCAAAAGCGGTGCGGGACCGCCTGCCGGTGGGCGGCAGCGACCGTTTCCCTCATGGGAGCGGTTTCCTTCACACGAGATCCCTGGGGCGCATGTGGGGAAACAAGATCACGTCCCGGATGGACGGCGAGTCGGTGAGGAGCATCACCATCCGATCCACCCCGATGCCCAAGCCCCCGGCGGGCGGCATGCCGTACTCCAAGGCCCGCAGGAAGTCCTCATCCATCATGTGGGCTTCCTCGTCGCCCCGGGCCCGCTGCTCCATCTGACGCAAAAAGCGATCCCGCTGATCCACGGGGTCGTTGAGCTCCGAAAACCCGTTGGCCACTTCCCAGCCCATAATGTAGGGCTCGAAACGGTCGGTGAGGCGGGGGTCGTCCTCCTTGCGCTTGGCCAGGGGCGACACCTCCACGGGGTAATCCACGATAAACACGGGCTGGATGAGGTGGGGCTCCACCAGTTCCTCAAACATTTCCGCCAGCACCTTGCCCCAAGTGGCGTCCTTGGGCACCTCCACGCCCTTCTCGGCCGCGGCCCGGCGGGCTTCCTCATCGGTGGAGATGCGGCCAAAGTCCACACCCGCGTACTGGGCCACCGCCTCCATCATCGACAGGCGCGGCCACGGCGGCGTCAGATCGATGCGGCGGCCCTGGTATGTGATGACGGCGCTGCCCGTCACCTCTTGGGCCACGTACGCGAACAGCTCCTCCGTCAGACGCATCATATCGCGGGCGTCCGCGTAGGCTTCGTACACCTCCAGCGCGGTGTACTCAGGGTTGTGCTTGGTGGAGATGCCTTCGTTGCGAAAGTTCTTGCCGATCTCAAACACTTTGTCGAAGCCGCCCACCAGCAGGCGCTTGAGGTACAGCTCCGGCGCGATGCGCATGTAGAGGTCCATATCCAGCGCGTTGTGGTGGGTGACGAAGGGGCGCGCGTTGGCGCCGCCGGGGATGGGATTGAGCATGGGCGTCTCCACTTCCAGGAAACCCCGCTCCATGAGAAACCGCCGCAGGGCCGCGATGGCCCGGCTGCGGGCGACGAAGACCTCCCGCACCTCGGGGTTGACGATGAGATCCACGTAGCGCTGGCGATAGCGCAGCTCTACGTCCCTGAGGCCGTGCCATTTTTCAGGCAGCGGCCGCAAGGCCTTGGCCAGGAGCGTCAGCTCGTGCACTTCGACGCTTTCTTGCCCCGTGCGGGTCCGCATGACCTGCCCGCTGGCGCCCACGATGTCGCCGATGTCAAGGGAATCCCAAAGCCGGTAGGCGGCTTCGCCCATGGTGTTGACCCGGCAAAAGAGCTGGATGCGCCGGCCGCCGTCCTGCAGGTCGGCAAAGGTGACCTTGCCCTGGCGGCGAATGGAACGCAGCCGGCCCGCGATGCGCACCTGGCTTCCTTCCAGCTCGGCAAAGCCGTCGAGGATCTCGCCGGCGGTGTGGGTCCGGGCGAAACGGCCCCCGTAGGGCGAGGGCCCGGATTCCAAAAGGCGGCGGCGCTTGTCCAGCCGCGCCGCAATCTGATCGTTCAGATCCGCGGGCTGATCGGGCGCGGCGGGCTGGGCGGTCACGTCTTGTTCCATTAACGCGTCACTTCCAGAATCTCGTACTTTAGCACGCCGTCCGGCGCTTTGACTTCCACGATGGTGCCGGGCCCCTTGCCCATAATGGCCTGCCCCACCGGGGATTCATTGGAGATGCGGTTGTTGAAGGGATCCGCCTCGGCGGAGCCCACCACCTGGTACTCGAACTCGTCCCCGTGCTGCAAGTCCTTGAGGCGCACCCGCGCTCCCAGGGTCACCACGTCGGCCGGGCCCTCGGACTCATCGATCACCCGCGCGTTGCGCAGCATCTTCTCCAATTGCAGGATTCTGCCCTCGACGAAAGCCTGTTCATTTTTCGCATCGTCATACTCGGAGTTCTCGGAAATATCGCCGAACTCCAAGGCTTGCTTGATGCGGGCGGCCACCTCCCGCCGCCGCACCGTCTTGAGGTGCTCCAGCTCCCGCTCCAGCTTCGCGAGGCCTTCGGCTGTCAGGAGCACTTCCTTTTCCCGCATCGAGCGCAGTCTCCCCTTTGCCCGGGCGTGGTCTGCCCTCTATTCTACGCTCCCGCTTCGCGGATCTTCCGGACAGCGGGTGGGAATCCGTGCCATGAGATTCGGCACAGATTATATCGAAACCCGTAGGCTTTGTGAAGGCTGAAAAGGCGCCGCCCGAGTCAGGCCTTCCCGGGCGCAAAGGCCCTTTGCGGCGCCTGAGCCAAGTCCCGGCGGGCGGCCAGCAGCGCCTGCCAGCGGGCGTCGGTCACGGGGCGGTCAAAGCTGCGCAGCCCCGCCAGCCGAAACCCGTGCCGGGCGGCCAGCTCCCGCATGCGCAGCATGGATTCGGGCGTCAAGTCCGAGCCCAGGCTGGTGTGGCGGTAGTCCTGCTCCAGGGCCAGCATCATCGTTTCCGACATGCAGGCGTAGGCCAAGCCTTGTTCGTAGCCGAAGTCCCAGCCAAACCACGGCCGGCCCGGCACCTCGATGACGCCGCCGTCCAACACCAGCACGTCGGGCCGTTCCTTTTCCACCCGGCGGCTGACGTTGGGTGGGCGGGACATGTCGCACACCACCGCGCCCGGCCGCAGCATGGCGGGGGTGATGAACTCCTCTGCCGAACTGGTCGCGATGACCACCATCTCACCCTGGGCCAGACCCGCGTCCACGTCGGTCGTGAGCACCATGGGAGCGCCGGCGCGGCCCACCAGCTCTCCGACGAAAGCCTGGAAGGCCTCAAGTCCGGCCTCAGGCCCCGGCAGGCCGGGCCGGGTCAATAGCTGCGCAGCCAGGGTGCCCGGCGCAAACTCCCGGCCCCGGGCATGCTCCTGGGCCACCCAGCGGGCCACCTCCGCGGCCACCAAGGCCAGCCGATCGTAGGCCTTGGCCCCAGAACGGGGGTTTCCGACCAGGACCAGCCGCTGCACGTCGGGGGCCAAGAGGAGTGCGGTGCCCCGTCCGATGGATCCCGTCGCGCCCACGACGGCCGCGGTGGAGCGGGAAAGGTCCGCGCCCAGGCGGGCGGCCGCCTCCAGCAGCGCCTCGATGGCGGCCACCACCGTATAGCTGTTGCCCGTCGTGAGGGCGACTCCCAGGTCGGTCAGGGCACGGCCGCTGCGGGAGACGATGGCGGTGTAAGCGCCCAGCCCCACGATGCGGGCGCCCCGGTCCCGGGCCAACTCCACCGCGGCCGCGACCACGGCCAAGTTTTCCCGCCGGGGGCCCTCCACCAACTGCCGGGTCGTGCGGGGAACGACGACAAACTCGCCGTAAGCCCGCTGGCCGGTGGCGGACACGATGCGGGTCTGACCGATGACAAAGGGCTCCACCAGGGCGTTGAAGCGCTCGCTCAGCCGCTGGAGCTCTTGCTCTGTGTACGGCGCCAGGCTGCGATCAAACTCGGGGTAATTGCGCAAGTCCAAGGGGTGGACCAAGAACGCGAAGCGGCCTTCGGCTTCTCCGGCGTCCCCGCGGGGAGCCGACCCCTGGGCCGTGGCCGGCGGCGTGCCGCCGGGCCCCGCCGGGCGCGCGGGCACGGCGGCCGCCGGCACCGGCGGAGGCACGGGCTCCTGCCGTTCCACGAGATGGGCCAAGAGCTCCCCGGTGTTGCCCGCCTCCAGCACCGCGCACACTTGCTCCAGTGCCGCCAGGGCCTGGCGGCACTGGTCCTCGTCCACGATCAAGGGGGGCTCGATGCGGATGACGCTGCTGCCATTGAGCGTGGGTGCGACCCGCAAGCCCCCCCGGTTGAGCAGGTACGACGCGATGACGGGCGTCAACAGTTCCTGGGCCGCCATCACGCCCAGCATCGCGCCGGCGCTGGTGCCAAAGGTATGGGCGTCGATGGCAAAATCGATGCCCAGCATCAGTCCCGCGCCCCGCACTTCCCGGATGACCCGGGGATAGCGGCGCTGCAGATCCTCCAGCCCCGCCCGCAGCAGGGCGCCCATGCGCTGCACGTGGACCAGCAGCCGCCCGTCCTCCCGGGTGAGGGCGTCCAAGGTGGCCAGGCCCGCCCGGCACGCCAAGGCGTTGCCGGCAAAGGTGGACGAATGCTTCAGGGCAAAGGCTTCACTGTAGGCGTCGGCCGTGCTCAGCACCGCGCCGATGGGCACCAGTCCCCCGCCCAGCGCCTTGGCCAGCGTCATCACATCAGGCGCAACGCCCTCGGCCTGGCACCGGAACAAGGTGCCCGTCCGCCCCAGTCCCGTCTGTACTTCATCGAGGATTAACAAGGCGCCGTGCTCCCGGCACAGCTCCCGCACCGCGGCCAGGTAGCCCGGCGGGGGCACCACGATGCCGCCCTCGCCCTGGATAGGCTCCAAGATGACCGCCGCATACTCCCCGGGCCGCGCCGCCAGGGCTGCCGCCACGGCGTCCGCGTCGCCGTAGGGGACAAAGTCGAATCCCGGCAGGGGCACGCCGAAGGCGTCTTGGTAAGCAGGGCGGCCCGTGGCCGACAGGGCCCCCAGCGTCTTGCCGTGAAAGCTGTTGTGGGCCGCCAGGATGCGGGACCGGCCCGTGGCGGCCCGGGCCAGCTTGATGGCGGCCTCGGTGGCTTCAGCCCCGCTGTTGGTGAAGGTCACATAGCGCAAACCCGCCGGCGCCAGCTCAATGAGGCGCCGGGCCAGCTCCCCCGCGGCTTCCAGGTACGACGGCTGCACAAAACTGGGTTCGCCCGCGGCCTGCACATCGCTCAACGCGGCCCAAATGTGGGGCGGGTTGTAGCCGAAGGGCAGCGCCCCGTAGGCGGCGATGAAATCCAGGTAGCGCCGGCCGTCGCTGTCCCACAGCCACGGGCCCTCCCCCCGCACAAAGCGCTTGTTGAGCCGCACCGCGGCCAGCAGCTGGCCCAGGTGGGGGTTGACAAATTCTGCGTAAGGATGCATAGGAAGCCTCCTCCAAGCGGGTTCGCGCGTGCACAGTTTTGTGCACACACCTACTCTACCAGTTCCGTCCGGGCAAGGCAACGGGAATTTCGCCCCGCCCGGCCGGCCGTCCGGCGCCGTGGACCCGTCCGGTCCGCCCGCCGCGCCCAACCCGGCCCCGGCCTTCAGTGGGCCACAGGCGCGGGCGCGGGGGCCGTCTCGGTCAAATACTCAATGCGCGGTTTCAGATGGAGTTGATCGATGAGCGCCAGGTATTCGTGGGGTGCCAGCTCCTGCCGCCGGCCCGCCACCGCGATCAACAGCGCTTCGATGACGTTGGTGGCAAAGGACCGGCTGTTGAGCTCCGGCGTCGTCGTCACCAGCAGCCGCACCCGCCGCCGCTTCAGCTCGGCCACGTCGGCCTTGGTGATGGTCTGGGTGACGATGATCTTGCCGCTCAAATCGTCGGGCATGTACCGGCGGATAAAGTGGAAGTCGCCCGCGATGACGTCGGCCCACTGGTACCAGCGGGTGTACTTGGGTTTCACCGCGGCCTGCTTTTCCCCGGTCGGATACAGCACCGAGATGGGCAGCTGCACCACCAGCGGGGCCAGCACCCGGGCCACCGCCGTAAAGGCGGCCAGCGACCGCAGCGGAATGGGCACGCCCAGGATAAACATGAGGTCCCCGATGACCATCTGGCAGCCGGTCTCGTTGAGGGCTTCGGCCATGCCAAACCGGTCCACCGCCGACACCAACAGCACCCGCTGCTCGGCCCAGCGCAGGCCCAGCTCCTGCTCCAGGTAGGGCACGATGCGCCGCTCTAACGAATTTTTCAAGCCGGAACCGTCCACGATGGGCGTGCGCCGGGCCGCCCGGGCGATGCGGCGGGCATCCCGCAGCACGTAGCGCCGGCCCCCGGCCCACACGTACAGATCGATGCCGCCCATGCCAAAGGCGTCCACTTGCCCGTCCAGCTCGGCGATGAGACGGATGGCCCGCTCCACGTCGCCGTCGGTGCCGATGCGCTCCACCCGCACCCGCTGGCCCAGCAGCTCCACTTCGGCCACGTGGTCCCGTTCCGATGATCCGATGCTGACGCTGACTACCCGCTTCATTCCTGCTTGCCCTCCCGCCGGCCCCTGGGCCGCCGGTGCCATCCTCTTTGCCGGAGCGCTGGCGCATCGCTGAACCGCTCGCGCCCAGTTGAGCCGCCGGCGCCGCGCATCGTCGGGCCGCTGGCGAGGCCCGTCACTCGCGGCCTGCGGCCAAAATCTCCCGTACCCGGGCAGGCGGCACGTACCGATCTTCGGTAATGGGCGATGGTCCCAGCTCCACCCCGACCACCCGCTCGGGTCCCAGCACCGACTCCAGCCACCGAATGCGCATGTCCGAGCCGAGAAACACGATCCGGTCGCATTCCCGGATCCGGGCGATGATCTCCATCACCCGGTTGAACAGCTCCGCGCCCGACATGCCTTCCACGTAGTTCCACCGTTCTGCGTTGTTGAGCAGCAGAACGAAGTCGACCCCTTCCTCCCGGGCCAAGGCTTCCAGTTCGTCCTTGTTCTGGACTGGAAACCCAATGAGGGCCAAGCGCCGGCCTTTGCGAATCTCGCCCAGGCTTTCGAGGCGCGAGACGAAGGCCCGGTCGATGCCCAGCTCCGCCGCCACCTCTTGCTGGGACAGCCCCTGGGCCCGCCGCTCCAAGATCCGTTCCACGGCCCGCTGAATCTTGCGGCGGCTGATGAGCTTGTCGCCGATGCGGATCAAATCCATCGCGCTGCCTCCGCCCAAGGCTGGCCCTGCGGGCCGCGGCCTCGGACCCCATCACCGGGCCCAGCCCGCGAACGTGCACACCTTTGTGCACATACGCATCTTACCATATTTGTCCGCCGCTCGTCATCCTTTGGCGCGGCGCGCCACCGGGCCTGGGCCGCGAAGGGCGCGAAAAACGGGCAGCCCAAGGGCTGCCCGCCTTATGCGGCGTCGCGGGATGCGGTGCGGGGCTGTTCCCGCAAGGGCTCGTCGGCCTGCCCCCCGAGGCTCTCCAAGTGGTCCATGAGGGCTTCTTCGACCAGAGAGGCCCGTTCCAGGCGCTGCACCACTTGCTTGAGCCGGTTGGCCCGCGGCACACCCTTGAGATACCAGCCGATGGGCGAGCGCATCTCCCGCACCGCGGTGTACTCGCCCTTAAAGGCCACCGCCATGCGCAAATGGCGCACGGCCATGGTGAGCTTGTCCCGGGGCGACGGCAGGGGCAGCAGCTCGCCGGTGTTGAGGTAGTGCACCACCCGACGGAAAATCCACGGATCACCCAGGCAAGCCCGGCCGATCATGACCGCGTCGCAGCCGGTTTCCTCCAGCATGCGGGCCGCGTCCTGGGGGGTGAACACGTCGCCGTTGCCGATAACCGGCACGTCCACGGCCCGCTTGACCTCCCGGATGATGTTCCAGTCGGCGCGGCCGGTGTAAAATTGCTCCCGGGTCCGCCCATGGATCGCGATGGCGGCCACGCCGGCCTTCTCCAGCTCCCGGGCCACCGCCGGGGCCGTCACCCGGCTTTCGTCCCAGCCTTTGCGGATCTTGGCCGTCACCGGCAGATCCACGGCTTCGACCACCGCGCGCACGACGCGCCCCGCCCGCTCAGGGTCCAGCATGAGCGCGCAGCCTTCGTCGTTGCGGGTGATCTTGGGCACCGGGCAACCCATGTTGATATCCAGCAGATCCGGCTGCCGCGCGGCCACATGGCGGGCGGCTTCCACCATCACCGCCGGTTCGCCGCCAAAGATCTGCAAGCCCACCGGCCGCTCGGCCGGATCGGTTTCCAGCAGCTTGAGCGACTTGCGGTTGCCGTAGCAAATCCCCTTGGCGGAAACCAGCTCGCTGTATACGAGGGCAGCCCCCAGTTCCCGCGCGATAAGGCGAAAGGGCAAGTCCGTCACGCCGGCCATGGGGGCCATGACCACCGGATGTTCCAGCCGGATCCCGCCGATAACCGCCACTGGGGGACCACCTCCCTTGGAGGCCCCTTACTCTTCCTCCATGCCGTACTTCCGGCGGAACCGCTCCACCCGGCCGCCCGCGGTGACGACCCGCTGCTGCCGCTGGCCCGTGTAGAAGGGGTGGCACTTGGAGCAGATCTCTACCCGCAGGTTCTGCACCGTGGAACCTGTCTCGAAGCTTTCGCCGCACGCGCACGTGACCGTGGTGCGGTAGTAGGGGGGATGGATGCCCGTTTTCATCACTCGTTCACCTCTCCTTACGCGCTGCGGCCGCCCGCCCTTGCGGCGCGGCCCGGCCGGCATTCAAACATTATAGCACATGCACAGCGGTGCTGCCGACCTTCTTTGCGCCGCGGGCAGGCCGGCGGACAGGCCGGTCCCCCACCGCTGGCGCACCGGAGGAAAGAGCGGCTTGTCATCGAACTCTCGAGGAAACCACCGGCCGGCGGGCCGTTTCTGCGGGCTGTCCCTGGCGCAGGGCGCGAGACGGCCTTGACCTCCCTTGCGGAACCTTGACGCCCCCACGGCTGCGACAGGCCTTGGCGGCCGCGGAGCCGCAGTAAAAGGAAAACGGGCAACAAGGACGAACTTGCTCGAAAACGACCGGCGATCAGAACAGCAGAGGCAGGGATACTGCGTGATCACCACCGAACAGCTGCACCGGGTCTTGGCGGCCATCGATGGGGACTACATCGTCGACCTCACCCGCCAGCTGGTCCGGATCCGCAGCGTCTATGAGCCCGGGGTGCCGGGCGCCAATGAAGAGGCGGCCGCGCGGCTGGTGGCCCAGGAGCTCCGGGATTTGGGCCTCGAAGTCCACGTGCAGGAGGTGGCGCCGGGCCGGCCCAACGTCATCGCGGACTGGACGGGGGACGCCGCGGGACCGTGCCTCCTGTTCGAAGGCCACACCGACGTGGTCACCGAAGGCGACCCGGCTCTGTGGACGTATCCGCCCTTTGAAGCCCGGCTGACGGACGGCCGCATCTACGGCCGGGGCGCAGCGGACATGAAAGGCGGCATCGCGGCGGCCATCGGTGCGGTCCGGGCCCTTATGGCATCCGGGGTCCCCTTCCCCGGCCGGGTGCGCCTGGCCATTCTCGTGGATGAGGAAGACCTCATGCTGGGCGTCAAGCACTTTATCCGCTCGGGCTGGGCCGAAGGCGTCGACGGGGCCATCATCTGCGAGCCGGAGGAAAACGAGGTCTGCCTCACGCAAAAGGGCGCCATGCGGGTGCGGGTCACCTTTACCGGTGCCATGGCCCACGGGGCCATGCCCCAGGCCGGCGTCAACCCGATCCCCTGGGCGGCCCACTTCGTGCAGGCCGTGGGGGAGCTGGAGCGCGCGCTGGTGGCCCGCCACGGCCGGCACCCGCATCTGGGTTGGCCGTCGGTGACGCCCACCATCGTGCGGGCACCCGCCAGCGGCCCGGCCCAGCTCAACGTTATCCCCGCCACGGCGGAAGTGTACCTGGATATCCGCACCGTTCCGGGCATAGATCACGCCGCCCTGGCCGGCGAGCTGCGGGCTATTCTAGAGGCCATCCGCCGGGACGACGGCCGCATGCGGGCGGAGCTGGACGTCTTTGAGGAACGGCCCTGGACCGAGACGTCTCCCGAGGCGCCGGTGGCCCGGGCGGTGGCCGAGGCGGTGCGGCTGGCCACGGGGCGCGAGCCGGTGTACGGCGGCGTTCCCGGCGCCACCGACGGGACGTTCCTGCACGCGTGGGCCGGCATCCCCATCGTCACCTTGGGGCCCGGCGATCGGCTCATCCCGCACCAAGTCGATGAGTATGTGGCGGTAGACGAGCTCATTGAAGCGGCCCGCATCTACGCGGCGGCCGCGCTGGTGTTTATGCACCAAGGGCGCTAGAGCGGCGGCGGCCCGCCGCCGCCGGGCATACATCCCCTAGAGGAGGAGAGTCCTATGGTCGTTGCCAACCGACGTCGTCTCGCCCGCACCCTGCGGCTGCTGGCCACGGTCGCCGCCGTCCTGGGGCTGGCGGTGGGCATGGCCGCCGCCCAGCAACCCGCCCGGGGCGGCCACCTGACCGTGGCCCAAGCCGATGAACCCCCGATTCTGGACCCATCGGCCACCACCGCCTCGGCCGCGGTCGCCATCGTCCACCACAATGTGCTGGAAGGCCTCGTGAAAGTGGACCGTGACGGCAACTTGGTGCCGGGCTTGGCCGAGTCCTGGACCGTTGCCCCCGATGCCACCGAATACGTGTTCCGCCTGCGGCAGGGTGTGCGCTTCCACAACGGCCAGCCCTTCACCGCGGCGGACGTCAAGGCCAAGTTCGAGCGGGCCCGCGACCCCGAATCGGGGCACACCAACCGCCTCTACTACGCCAACATCGCCAGCATCGAAACGCCCGACGACTATACGGTCATCTTCCGCATGGCCGCGCCCGATGCGGAGTTTCTCTACAACCTGGCTCGGCCCGACTCGACCATCCCGCCGGCGGGCTACGGCGACGCCCAGCAGACCCACCCCATCGGCACCGGGCCCTTCCGGTTTGTGGAGTGGGTGCGGGGCAGCCACGTGCGCCTGGAGCGCTTCGCGGACTACTGGCAGCCGGCCCTGCCCTACCTTGACAGCGTGACTTTCCGGTTCATCCCGGATCCCAACGCGCAGGTGGCCGCCTTGCTCGCGGGCGACATCGACGCCATCGCCCGCACCGCCACGGCCGAACAGGCCTTTCGGGTGACCACGGCCCAGGGCTTCAAGGTCATTGAAGGCCCGTCCACCAGCACCGTGGTGCTGGCCATGAACAACTCCCGGCCGCCTTTGAACGACGTGCGGGTGCGGCAAGCCATCAACCACGCCATCAAGAAGGAAGACGTCCTCGCGGGCGCGGAGTTCGGCTTCGGCCACGTCATCGGCTCCCACATGACGCCGGCTGAGCCTTACTACGCCGACATGACGGGGATGTACCCCTATGATCCCCAACGGGCTCGGGAACTCCTCCGCGAAGCCGGCTATCCCAACGGCTTCCGGCTGACCTTGAGCCTGCCCAGCGCGTACGCCTACGCGGTGCGCAGCGGCGAGATCATGGCCGCCCATCTGGAGCAGGTAGGCATCCAGGTAGACATCGAGCTGGTGGAGTGGGCCACGTGGCTGTCCCGCATCTTTAGCCAGGCCGACTACGACCTGACCGTCATCGGCCACGCGGAGCCCATGGACATCAACATCTACGCCAACCCCAACTACTACTTCCGCTACGACAGCGCCGAAGCCCGGGCGCTGCTGGAGGAAGCCCGCCGCACGGGCAGCGAGGAAGCCCGCCGGGAGGTGTACCGGCGCCTGCAGGAGCACATCGCCCGGGACGCCGTCAACGTGTGGGTGTACGCCCGGCCCTACTTTGTCCTTAGCCGGGAAGACGTGTACGGCTGGTGGGAGAAGCTTCCCATGGTGCTCACCGACGTGACCGAAGTGTACTTCGGGCAGTAAGGGCGCTGCCGCGTCAACGGCCGCGGACAGCACCCGGGCCCCATCACCGGGGAAACCTGCGGGCGGCCGCGCCGGAAAAGCTGCCGGCGCCGGCCGCCCGCGGCGGCCCGGCCGCAGCCGACCTGCCGCAGTAAAGGAGTCGCGACACGAACATGCAGGCATACCTGATCCGGCGGGCCATCACCTTTGCCGTCACGGTGTGGCTCGCGGCGTCGCTGGCCTTCGCCACGCTCCTGGTCATCCCCGGCAACCCAGCCCAAATCATCCTCGGCATCGACGCCAGCCCCGAGGCGGTGGCGGCGGTGGAACGGGCTTTGGGACTGGACCTGCCGCCCTGGACCCGGTACGTGCACTGGCTGGCGGACCTGGTGCGGTTTGATCTGGGGGCGTCGCTGGTGTACGGCGTGTCCGTTTGGAGCCTCATCGCCGAGCGGCTGCGGGTGACTTTGCCCTTGACGGCCTTGGCCTTGGGACTGGCGCTCCTCATCGGCATCCCCTTGGGCCTCTTTGCCGCGACCCGCCGGGGCAGCTTCGCCGACCTCTTGGCCACGGCCTTTGCCCAGGCGGGGATCGCGACCCCTTCCTTTTGGCTGGGGATCTTTCTGATCCTGGTGTTCGCCGTCAACCTGCGCTGGCTGCCGGCCGGGGGCTTTACCCCCTGGAGCCAAAACGCTGCCCGGGCCTTCCTGTCCCTGCTCCTGCCTGCGGTGGCCCTGGGCACCGCCCGGGCCGCCTCTTTGACCCGCATCGTCCGCTCCGCCGCGCTGGAAGTGCTGTCCGCGGACTACGTCCGCACCGCCCGGGCCAAGGGCGTTCCCGAGAGCCGGGTCATTCGCCGCCATGTGCTGCGCAACGCGCTCATTTCGGTGTCCACCGTGGTCAGCATGGAGGTGGCCCAGCTGTTGGCCGGAGCCATCATTGTGGAAACCGTCTTTACCCTGCCCGGCCTGGGGGCGCTGGTGCTGAGCGCCGTCAGCAACCGTGACTTCCCGCTGATTCAGGGCATTGTCGTCTGCATGGCCGCCGCCATCTTGGTGCTCAGCCTCCTCACCGACGTCCTTTACGCCTACCTTGACCCGAGGATCCGGTACTCATGAAGGAGGCATCCATGGGCGCCCCAAGAATGGAGGGCGAGGTCACGCGCCGGGGGCGGCGGCTGCGGGTCCAATGGAATCTGTGGGTGGGCGCGGCCATCCTCGTCCTGTTGGCCGCCGCCGCTCTGGTGAGCTATGTGTACGTTCCCCATGATCCCAATCGTATCAGCATCATGGATCGGTTCCAGCCTCCGGGCGGCGACTTTCCCCTGGGGACCGATCAGTTTGGCCGCGACCTGCTCAGCCGCCTCATGGTCGGCAGCCGGGTGACCATCCTGGTAGGCGTCATGGCGGTGGCCATCGGCCTTTCCGCCGGGCTCTTGGTGGGCGGCATCGCTGCCCAATACGGCCGCTGGGTGGACGAAGGCCTCATGCGGATCATGGACGCCCTGGCCGCATACCCGCCCCTGCTGTTGGCCATCCTGCTGGCTTCCATCATGGGGCCGGGCACCGTCAGTGGGACGCTGGCCATCGGCATGGCCACCATCCCCGTCTTCGCCCGCCTCGTGCGGGCCAACTTCCTCACCCTCTTGGACGCGGATTTCGTCCACGCGGCCCGGGCCGCCGGCGCCCGCAACGCCCGCATCTTGTGGCGGCACCTGTTGCCCAACACCGCCGCCATCCTGCTGGTGCAGGCCACCATCACCTTTGCCAACGCCATTTTGGCCGAAGCGGCCCTCAGCTACCTGGGCCTGGGCACCCAACCGCCCCACCCCAGCTGGGGCCGCATGCTGCGGGAAGCCCAAGATTTTCTCGTCTTTTCCCCCTACCCCGCCCTGTGGCCGGGCCTGGCCATCGCCGTGACGGTGCTGGGCCTCAACCTCTTGGGCGATGGGCTGCGGGACGTGCTGGACCCCAAGACCCGCCGGCGGTAAGGGCCCCCACGACGTGGTCCCGGGCACGAGGGCGTGGAGAAGGCCTGGGCGGCCGTTAGACATGCTTCTCTGGATCGGACGGGTCGGTGATGTCCGCTGGTCCGAGGCGTTGAGGGGGTGGCCGTAATTGCCGGCGAGGGCGTTTAGCCGCGGGCGAAGCCAGGGACGGCGGCGCCTGCGGCTGCACGAGCGAGCGGCGGACAAAGTCCGGAGAGCCCGTCCCGAGCGACGGCGAACACCGCCGCCCCTTCCCTACCGCTTGAGGTAGTGCTCCGGGTTGACCGGCGTGCCCCGATACCGGATCTCAAAGTGCAGGTGCGGCCCCGTGGAATTGCCGGTGTTGCCGCTGTAGGCGATGACCTCGCCCCGCTTCACCCGCTGCCCCACCCGCACCACGATCCGGGAATTATGGGCGTAACGGGTCTCCACCCGGTTGCCGTGATCGATGATCACGATGTTGCCGTACCCGCCCATGGCGCCCGCGTAGGTGACCGTGCCCGCCGCGGCCGCCCGCACCGGGGTGCCCGTGGGAACAGCGATGTCCAGGCCCTGATGCATGCGGCCCCAGCGGGGGCCAAAGCGGGAGGAGATGCGCCCGGTCAGGGGCCAATCGAAGTTGCGCAACAGCTGGCCGCTGGAGGAGACAAGGGCTTCCCGCCGCAAGGCCGCGGCCTGGGCCTGAGCGCCGGGGATGATGAGCTGCTGGCCCACCTGCAGGCGGCTGGGGTCCGCGAGGCGGTTGGCGGCCACGATCTCATCCATGGACACCTCGTAGGCCCGGGCGATGTCCCACAGGCTCTCGCCCCGCCGCACCGTGTGCAGGGCGCCCCGCACGGTGAGGATCTTCAGCTGCTGCCCCACCTGCAGGCGGTTGATGTCCACCAGATCGTTCGCGGCCACGATGGTGTCCACATCGATGCCGTAGCGGCGAGCGATGTCCCATAGGGTCTCGCCCCGCTGCACCACGTGGGTGAGCAAAAGGGGCCGCTCTTGAACGACGGCAGCCTCCTGGGGCTCGTCCGCGGCCGGTGAGCCGGCCAGGTTGACCCGTTGGCGCGCCGCGGTCGTCGCCTCCGGCGCTGCCGCGCCCCGGACCAGATCCGCCTCGCGAACGGGCGTCAGGAGATCGTGGCCGTAGAGCACCGCCGCCGTGGGTGCCGGGCCCCCGCCCGCCACCTGATCACTGCCGGCCAACTCCCCATCGACGAAGAGATTGGACCGGGCTTGCATCCGCCATTCTTCGTCCGCAGGACCGCCGAAGCCCAGCGGCCGGGCGCTCTCCCCACCCAGCAACGAAGCCATGGCCAGCAAGCCGAGCAGGAACAAGACGGTGGCATGGCGCAAAGGCTTTCCCACCCGGCATCCTCCCAGCGTGTGATGTGTGTCGCCGCCGGCCGCGTCCACCGCTGCGGCTGTCAATAGCGGCTGTCAATACTTGGAGCTGATTCAACGCCGCTGGGGCAGATCCCTGCCATCAAGCGCGGGCGCTTTCCGCGAACGGGGAATGCAAGACGAGTTCAATGAACTCGGCGTTGTTCTGGGTGTTGGTCAAGCGCTCGATCAAGAGATCCGTGGTCTCGGCGGTGCCCAGGGAGCCCAGCAGCTTGCGCAGGACGAACATGGTCTCCAGTTCCCGCTCGGACAAGAGCAGCTCTTCCTTGCGGGTGCCGGACTTGTAGATGTCGATGGCGGGGAAGATGCGCCGCTCGGCCAGGCGGCGGTCCAGGTGCAGCTCGCAGTTGCCGGTGCCCTTGAATTCCTCGTAGATGACATCGTCGGCGCGGCTGCCGGTTTCGATCAGCGCGGTGGCGATGATGGTCAGGCTTCCACCTTCCTCGATGTTGCGGGCGGCACCAAAGAACCGCTTGGGGCCCCGCAGCGACGCCGGGTCAACGCCGCCGGTGAGGGTCCGGCCGCTGGGCGGCACCACCAGGTTGTAGGCCCGGGCCAAGCGGGTGATGCTGTCCAGCAAGATCACTACGTCCCGCCCGTGCTCCACCAGCCGCTTGGCCCGCTCCAACACCAGCTCCGCGACGCGAACGTGGTTGTCGGGAGGCTGGTCAAAGGTGGAGGCGATCACCTCGCCGTCCACCGACCGTTCCATATCGGTCACTTCCTCGGGCCGCTCGTCGATGAGCAGCACGATCAGCTCGATCTCCGGGTGATTGATGGAGATGCTGTTGGCGATCTTTTTGAGAACCGTCGTCTTCCCGGCCTTCGGGGGCGCCACGATCATAGCCCGCTGCCCCTTGCCCAAGGGCGCAATGATGTCGATGAGGCGGGTGGCCACGTCCTTTTGGCCCTCCACCTCCAGGCGGATGCGCTCATCGGGGTAGACCGGCGTCAAATCGTCAAAGGACGGCCGCCTCATGGCCTGCTCGGGGTCGAGGAAGTTGACGGCCACCACCTTGAGCAGGGCGTAGTAACGCTCGTTGTCCTTGGGCGGCCGCACCTGTCCCAGCACCACATCGCCGGTGCGCAGGTGAAAGCGCCGGATCTGGGAGGGCGACACGTACACGTCCTCTTGGCTGGGGGTGTAGCCGGCCACCCGCAGAAAGCCATATCCATCGGGGAGGATTTCCAGGATGCCCTGGGTAAACAGCAAGCCTTCCTTCTCGGTTTCCTTGCGCAAGATCTCCATGATCAAGTCGTTCTTGCGCATCTTGCTGTACCCGTTAACCTCCAGCTGGCGGGCGATATCCTGGAGCTCCGCGGTGGTCTTGGCCTGCAGCTCGGCGATATTCATGCCGAATTCCTCCTCGGAACAACCCGTGCGGGCATGAAGATTCCGTCGGGCCGGGAACGCACATCAGCACGATGGCATGCGCATTGGGGATGCCTCAAGAACATCTGGTATGACAGAACAATTCACCTGACATGGCAGAGAGCAATCCACCTGATTTGGCAGAGCAGGAACGTGGCGGGCGCGATGCCGCCGGGACGTACTTTTCGCTGCTGGCACGGCAAATCCTGCCGCACCACCGGGGATTTCCAGTCACACCCGCTGGAAATCCCCCGGCTACCGCGCCCGCAGTGTCAGTATGGGGAATCGAAGGGGCGGTTATTCCCTGCCCTACTCACGCAGGTTGCGCTGAAAATCCTCCGGGCTCACGCTGTCGAGGAAGCGGCGGAACTGCTCCATCTCGTCGTCGGTCCGCTTGTTGCTGATGACCGCCCGGGCGGCCACTTCCTCGCTGACGTAGATGGGAGCCTCCGCCCGCAGCGCCAGGGCGATGGCGTCGCTAGGCCGCGCGTCGATGTCCAACAAGCCCTTTTCCGTCCGCAGCTGGACCCGGGCGTAGTACACCTCGTCCTTGAGATCGCTGATGATGATGCGCTCGACCTTGGCGTTGAGCTGGTCCAACACGTTCTTGAGCAGGTCGTGGGTCATGGGCCGCTGCGGTTTGTTGCGCTCGATCTCGGCGCTGATGGCCTGCGCCTCGGCGGGACCGATCAGGATGGGGATGAAGCCCGACTCGTCCATGTCCGTGATGACGACGACGGGGATCAGGGTGTTTTGGTCCAAGCCAACGACCTTGACCTTCATCCTGACCACGGCAGTTCTCACCCCTCCGAGCGCTTTGGTCTTATTATATCAGACGACAAGGCATTATTCCACAGGGTTGCTCACCGTCAGCGAGCGCCGGGTCAAGGCCGCCCCCACAAACCCGGTGAACAGCGGGTGGGGCCGGTTGGGCCGGGAACGCCACTCGGGGTGGAACTGGCTGGCCACAAACCACGGGTGATCCCGCCGCTCGATGACCTCCACGCGGTGGCCGTCGGCCGAAGTGGCCGCGATGACGATGCCCATCTCTGCCAACTTTTCCCGGTAGGCGTTGTTGACCTCGTAGCGGTGGCGGTGCCGCTCGTGAAACACCGTGGTGCCGTAGAGCCGGGCCGTCATGCTGTCGGGGTGCGCGTGGCATTCCCGGCTGCCCAGGCACATGGTGCCCCCCTTGACATCCACCTGCTCCTGCTCCGGCATGAGGTCCACCACCGGGTCCGGCGTGTCGGGATCGAATTCGCGGCTGTGGGCCCGCGGCATGCCGCCCAGATGCCGGGCCGCCTCGACCACGGCCAGCTGCAGGCCCAGGCAGATGCCCAAGTACGGCACTCCCCGCTCCCGCGCCCAGCGAATGGCCGCGATCTTGCCCTCCACCCCGCGGGAGCCAAAGCCGCCCGGCACCAGCACGCCGTCGGCCTCGGCCAGCAGGGCGTCAGGGCCTTGGTCCTCCACGTCCTCGGCCGACACCCACAAGATGTCCACGGCCGCGCCGTGGCTCGCGCCCGCGTGGGTCAGGGCTTCGCAGACGCTCAAGTAGGCGTCGGGCAAGGACACGTACTTGCCCACCAATGCGATCTTGACCCGGTGCCGGGGGTTGCGGATGCGCTCCACGATGGCCCGCCATTCCCGCAGATCCCGCTGGCCCTTGGGCAAGCGCAGCCGCTCCAAGACCAGCGTGTCCAAGCCCTCCTGCTCCAGCAGGAGGGGCACCTCGTAGATGCTCTCGGTGTCCACATTGGGGATGACGGCCTCAGGCGGCACGTCGCAAAACAGCGCGATCTTTTCCCGGATGTCCCGGGAGATGGGCTGCTCCGCCCGGCAGACGATGATGTCGGGCTGGATCCCAATGCTGCGCAGCTCCTTGACGCTGTGCTGGGTCGGCTTGGTCTTGAGCTCGCCCGCCGCCTTGACGTAGGGCACCAGCGTCACGTGGACGTACAGGCAGTTGTCCCGGCCCAGCTCGCTGCGGAGCTGGCGGATGGCTTCCAAAAAGGGCAGGCTCTCGATGTCCCCCACGGTGCCGCCCACTTCCACGATGACCACGTCGGGCTGCGGCGCGGTTTCCGCGAGCTTGCGGATATGGGCTTTGATCTCGTTGGTGACATGGGGAATGACCTGCACGGTGCCGCCCAGGAAGTCGCCCCGCCGCTCCTTGGTGAGGACGGACCAGTAGATGCGGCCCGCGGTCAAGTTGTTGTCCCGGGTCAGATCCACGTCGATGAACCGCTCGTAGTGGCCCAGATCCAGATCGGTCTCGGTCCCGTCTTCGGTGACGAACACTTCGCCGTGCTGGAGGGGACTGATGGTGCCCGGGTCGATGTTGATGTACGGATCCATCTTCATGATGGTCACGTTCAAGCCGCGGCTTTTGAGCAGCCGGCCCAGGGACGCCGCGGTGATGCCCTTGCCCAAGCCCGAAACGACCCCACCGGTCACAAAGATGAATCTTGCCATGAAATCAGTCCCTCCTTGACGTCGTTCCGGTCCTGGACGGCGCCGCGGCGCCGGACGCCGCCCGCGGCCCGGAACGCTCCCGCGGGACGCGCCGGCGCGCCCGCGACAAAGCCGCCGGCAGGCCGGCGGCCGATGCCGGGGAGACGGCTACATCTCCTCCGGCGCGTCGATGCCCATGATGGCCAAGGCGTTGGCCAGCACGTGCCGGGTGGCCGCGCACAAAGCCAATCGGGCGGCGGTCAAGCCGGAGTCGTCGCCCAGCACCCGGCAGTGGGTGTAAAAGGAGTGAAACCCCGATGCCACCTCGTGGGCGTAGTGGGTCATGCGGTGGGGCTCCCGTCGCGCAGCGGCTAAGGCCACCTCGTCGGGAAACTCGGCCAGCTTGCGCAAGAGCTCCCGCTCGGGCTCTTCGACGAGCCGTTCCAATGGGGCGCGCCGCAGCGCCTCGTCACCGGCGGGGATGCCGGCGGCCTCAGCTTGGCGAAAGATGCTGCAGATGCGGGCGTGGGCGTACTGTACGTAATAAACCGGGTTGTCGCTGGTCTGGAGGTTGGCCAGGTCCAGGTCAAAGTCCAGCTCCGAGTCGGTGGAGCGCATCAGGAAAAACCAGCGGGCGGCGTCCACGCTGACTTCCTTCAGGAAGTCGCGCATGGCCACAAACTCGCCCCGGCGCTTGGACATGCGCACTTCCTGGCCGCCCCGCACCAAGTGCACCATCTGCAAGTAGATGGTTTCCAAAGCGCCAGGGTCGTAGCCCAGGGCCGCCAAGGCCGCCTGCAGGCGCACGTGGTAGCCGTAGTGGTCCCGGCCCAGCAGGTTGATCAGGCGGTCGTAGCCCCGCTCCAGCTTGTCGACGTGGTAGGCCACGTCGGGGACGATGTATGTATAGGAGCCGTCCCGCTTGACCAGTACCCGATCTTTGTCGTCGCCAAAGGCGGTGCTGCGCAGCCAGACCGCTCCGTCGGCCTCGTAAGCGTGCCCCGCTGCCTGCAGCCTCGCGACCACGGCCTCGGGGCCGCCCGCGGCGCGGACTTCGCTTTCGTGAAACCAGCGATCGAACTCCACCCGGTATTGCCGCAGCGTCTCCCGCTGCTCGGCCACGATCCGTTCCACCGCGAAGCGGGCCAGGCGCAGAAGCCACGCCTCGTACTCGGGATCCCGGCGCCACCCCGCGGCGCCGGCGGCATCCTCGTCGTCGGCGCCCGCGTCCGCGGCCGGGGCGTCGCCGGCACCGCTGCCCTCCCAGGGCGGCGGGCCTTGGGGCCGGCCTTCGGCGCCGTGCTGCGCGAGGAACTCCCGCGCGATGTCGATGACGTACTCGCCGGGATATGCTCCCTCGGGCAAGGCCGCCTCCTCGCCCAACAGCTGCCGCAGCCGCACGTCCATGGCCGCGCCCAGCATGCGGATCTGGTTCCCCGCGTCGTTGACGTAAAACTCCCGGTCCACCCGGCAGCCGGTCCACTCCAGCACTCGGGCCAGCACGTCGCCCACGGCGGCGTGGCGCGCGCTGACCACGTTGAGGGGGCCTGTGGGATTGGCGCTGACGAACTCCACCAGCACCCGCTGCCCGCGGCCGTCGCTGCCCTTGCCGTAGTCCGGGCCCGCGGTCAGGATGGCCTTGAGCACCTCGGCCAGCCACTGCTCCTTGAGAAAGAAATTAATGAAGCCGGGGCCGGCCACTTCCGCCCGGGCCACCAGCGTGCCGGCCGGATTCAGGTGGGCGACGACGGCTTCCGCGATCTGGCGCGGGGCCCGCTTGGCCTCCCGGGCCAGCACCAGCGCGGCGTTGGTGGCCCAGTCGCCGTGCTCCCGGTCTTTGGGCCGCTCCACCTGGATCTCGCCGGGAGAGACATCCCTCGGCAAGTTGAGCTGGCCGGCAAACCGGGCCTGTTGGAGGGCTTCTGCCACCAGTTCCTGGATCTGCGCCCGCACCTGGGCCGCCACGTTCATGCCCGTCCACTCCCGAAGCTGAGAATCGCCTCACGCACCAGCTTCGCCGCGAGGATGGCGGTGACGTCGCCCGCGTCCTGGGGCGGGCACACTTCCACCACGTCCAGCCCTGCCACCCGCAGCTCCCTCAGACGGTAAAGGGCCGCAAGCAGCTCGCTGGGGGCAACACCGGCGGGCTCGGGGGTGCCGGTGCCGGGGGCGGCGCCGGGGTCGACCACATCAATGTCAATGGTGACGTACACCGGCCGGTCGGCCAGCTGCGGCAAGACGTGGTCCAGCGCTTCCAAGAGCTGCAGCGGGAAAAAGCGCGTCCGCGCCCGGCCAAAGGCGAACTCTTCCCGGGTACCCGAGCGGATGCCCACTTGGTAGACGCGGTCAAAGCCGACAAGTTCGCCGATGCGGCGCATCACTGTTGCGTGGGAGTGCCGCACCCCCAGGTAATCATCGCGCAAGTCCGCGTGGGCGTCAAACTGCAGGACAGCCAGGTCCGGGTGGTGGCGGTGCACCGCCCGCACCGCCGCCAGCGTCAGAAGGTGCTCCCCGCCCAGGACGACGGGCAGCTGCCCCCGGCCGGCCACGGCATCCACCGCCGCCTCGATGGCCGCCAGGCTGCCTTCCACGTCGCCCAAGGGAAGCTCCACATCGCCCGCGTCGAAAAACGGCACCTGGGTCAAGTCCCGGTCCAGCACGGGACTGTAGTCCTCCAAGCCCTCGCTGACCTCCCGGATCCGGGCCGGGCCAAAGCGGGTGCCCGGCCGGAAGCTGACGGTCGCGTCCAGCGGTGCGCCCAGGAGCACCACGGGCGCGCTCGGATCGTCCGAGGCCGCCAGAAACCGCTGCCTCCCCACGGTGCCCGGCACCGGAGCGGAGGCCGGCGGCGGGGTCTTAAGCGCCGGGGCCAGGGGCCGCGCGCCGGGGTCGTTGCCGGCCATGCTACATCCCGCCCTCGACCGCGGCCGCGGGCCGCACCAGCTCCTCCACAAAGCGGGGCAGCTGAAAGGCCGCGTGATGCACCTGCGGCGTATAGTAGCGGGTGTCCAGCGGGGGGATGGACGCCGGATCCACCGCGAGGGGATCGTACCGCTTGGAGCCCAGGGTAAAGCTCCACAGGCCGCTGGGATAGGTGGGGACGCTGGCCAGGTACAAGCGGGCCACGGGAAACGCGTCCCGGATCCCGGCATAGCTTTGCCGGATCAGATCCTGATTGAAGAAGGGCGACTCGGTTTGGGCCACCATGATGCCATCGTCCCGCAGCGCCTTGGCCACGTCCCGGTAAAACTCGGGCGAAAACAGGCCGATGGCCGCGCCGATGGGTTCCGTGGAGTCGATGATCACCACGTCGTATTCGGCCACGGCGGTGCGGATGTGCTGCACGCCGTCGGCGATGCGCACCTCCACCCGGGGGTCCGCCAAGCCCCCGCTGATGCTGGGCAGATGCTCCCGGCACGCTTCCACCACGCGGCCGTCGATCTCGATGAGCACCACCTGCTCCACCGCCGCGTGCTTGAGCACTTCCCGGACGGTGCCCCCGTCGCCGCCGCCGATGACCGCGACCCGCCGCGGGTGCGGGTGGGTGTTCAAGGCCACGTGGACGATCATCTCGTGGTAGACAAACTCATCCTCTTCCGTCGTCTGCACCATGCCGTCCAGCACCAGCATGCGGCCGAACTGCTCGGTTTCCAGAATGGCCAGGTGCTGATACCCGGTGTGCTCCTCCACCAGCGTCCGGCGCACTTTGCACGTGATGCCCACCGCGGGCGTCTGCTTTTCCGTAAACCACAGTTCCATCGCAAAAAGGCCCGCCTGACGCTGCAAGCGGGCCCGTCACCTCCCCCAGCGCCCCTCAGATCAGTACCAGAGCGCCACCGCCGCAAAGGCGCAGCCGCAGCGCTGCACCGTATGCTCGGCGCTCTTGAGCATCACTTGGCTCAGCCGCATGCTGCGGGCCCGGAAGGCCTCCTCCAGCATGCGGCGCACGTGGGCTTCGGCCTCCGCTGCGGTGCCCTCGCCTTCCCATTCCATGATGACGCCGAAGCTGTCGTCGGATAAACCGACGCCCACGGCCGCGGCGATCCGGGTACCCGGGACGTCGCTGGTGATGTACCCGTACGCGGTCGGGGTCAGCGACCCGGGGGGAATGTCCAGGTCCTCCACGAACTGGGCGGCAGGCGGCAGGATGCTGCTCACCCGCACCAAATTCAAATTGCCGATTCCGCTTATCAGCAACGCGTTGTCAAACGCGTTGAGCGGCGTCGCTCCCTCGGCGGCGCCGGAGACCAGTGTGAACCTTTTCGGAGTGGGCAGCAACAGGCCAACCTCCCGGCGGACGATATGCACATCAGCTAGTATATCAAAAGGCCGGGACCGCGCAATCCTCTCCCTGCTCCGGGCCGGAAAATGTCTAATGTCTTACTCCTCGCCGAAAAACCGCTTTATCTCGACTTCGGCGGTTTCGGGGCTGTCGGACGCGTGGACGATGTTGTAGGGCAGCTCCACGGCGAAGTCGCCCCGGATGGTGCCCGGCGCGGCCTCCAGGGGATTGGTGGCGCCGATCAAGTTGCGCACGTGGCGCACCGCGTTGGGACCTTCCACCACCGCCATGGCCACGGGTCCGGACGTGATGTACTCCACCAGCTCGCCAAAGAAGGGCTTGTCCTTGAGGTGGGCGTAGTGCTCCTCGGCCACCGCGGGCTCCAGGCGGCCCATGGCCAGGCGGGTGATCTTGAGGCCCTTGCGCTCCATGCGGGCCAGCACTTCCCCGATGAGGCCCCGCTCCACGCCTTCCGGCTTCACCATCACAAACGTCCGCTCCATGTCTCCTTCAACCTCCCGATGGGCTCTAGTGTTTCGTTTCGTTTCCGGCTCCGATTGGGCTTCGAATGGCTGCATACGCCCGCGAAACCGTGCGCCAGGCAAGGGCCGCAGGCAACAGCGTCAATCGTAATCCTCAAAGGCCTCGCTGAGCACGGGCCGCAAGTCGTGGGGCGGCAGCACCTCCGCGTCCCCCGACAGCACTTCCTGCCCCCGCTGGTTGCGGGCCACCAGCCGCAGCCGGACCCGGCCCCGGGCCTTATCGATGGCAGTCACCTCCGCCGTCACGGTGACCGTGTCCCCGATGCGCACCGGGTGCAAAAACAAGAGCGACTGGGACAGGCTCACGGTGCCCGGGCCCGGCAGCCGCTGGGTGAGCAGCGCGAACACGTACCCCGCCAGCAGCACCGCAGGGACGACGGGCTCGCCCAAGGGCGTACGGGCCGCGTAGTTGCGGTCCAGGTAGATGGGGTTGAGATCCCCCGTGGCCCCCATGTAGAGCAGCACCTCGCGCGCAGTCACCTTGCGGGTGATGGCAGCCCGCTGTCCGATGGTCAGTTCCTGCAGTCGGAAGGCGCGGGCGCGCCGGCCGCTGATGTGCTGCACGAGGGCCACCTCCCACCTAGTGTGCCTCTTCCCCGGCCAGCTCCTCCATGGCCTCCCCCGCCGCGGCGATGGTTTGCTCCAGGTCCTCATCGCCGTGGGCCAGGGAGACGAACATCGTTTCAAACTGGGCCGGCGGGAGATAGATCCCCCGGGCCAGCATCTTGTGGAAAAAGGCCGCGTAGCGCCCCACGTCCGCACGGCGGGCGCTGTCATAGTCCACCACCGGTTCTTGGGCAAAGAAGCAGCCCACGCACGAACCGACCTGGACCACTTGCACCGGCACCCCCGCCCGCTGGGCCTGGGCGGCCAGGCCCTGGGCCAACCGCCGCCCCGCCTCCTCAAGGCGCGGGTAAACGCCTTTCTCGGCCAAGGCCTTTAAGGTGGCCACGCCAGCCGCCGCGGCCAGGGGGTTGCCGCTCAAGGTGCCGGCCTGGTAGACGGGCCCGGCCGGGGCCACCATCTCCATGATGTCGGCCCGGCCGCCGTAGGCGCCGATGGGCAGCCCGCCCCCGATGATCTTGCCCAGGCACGTCAGATCCGGCTGCACCCCGTAGAGGGACTGGGCGCCCCCGTAGGCCACCCGGAAACCGGTGATGACCTCGTCAAAAATGAGCAGCGCCCCGTGGCGGGCCGTGAGATCCCGCAGCCCCTCCAAAAAGCCGGGCCGGGGCAGCACCAGGCCCATGTTGCCGGCGATGGGCTCTACGATCACGGCGGCGATCTCATGGCCGTGGGCCGAAAACAGCGACTCCACCGCGGCCAGATCGTTATAGGGCGCGAGCAGCGTGTCGGCCGCGACCGCGGGCGTCACTCCCGGGCTGTCGGGCACGCCCAGGGTGGTAGCCCCCGAACCGGCCTGCACCAGCAGGCTGTCCACGTGGCCGTGGTAGCAGCCGGCGAACTTGACGATGCGCGGGCGCCCGGTATAGGCCCGGGCCAGCCGCAGGGCGCTCATGGTGGCTTCGGTGCCCGAGTTGACCAGCCGCACCCGCTCCACCGATGGCACCGCCGCCACGATGAGCTCCGCGAGCTCCAGCTCCGCCATGTTGGGCGCGCCAAAGCTGGTGCCCCGCTCGGCCGCGGCCTTGACGGCCTCCACCACCCGCGGGTGGGCGTGGCCCAGGATCAAAGGTCCCCACGACCCCACGTAGTCGATGTACCGGTTTCCATCCAAATCCCACAAATGCGCGCCCGCGCCCCGCTCAAAAAACCGCGGCACGCCCCCCACGGCGCGAAAGGCCCGGACCGGGCTGTTGACCCCGCCGGGGATAGTGCGGCACGCCCGTTCGAAGGCGGCCCGGGACGCGGGAACGTCGACCGTCATGCCCCTTCCTCCTCCAGCCACCGGGCGGCGTCCAGCGCGTGGTATGTAAGGATGAAGCGGGCCCCGGCCCGCTTGACGGCCAGCAGGTACTCCAGCACCACCGCCCGCTCATCGATCCATCCCGCCGCCGCGGCGGCCTTGATCATGGCGTACTCCCCGCTGACCGCGTAGGCCCCCACCGGCACATCAAAGCGCTGGCTCACCCGGGCGATGACGTCCAGGTACGCCAGGGCCGGCTTCACCATCACCATGTCGGCCCCTTCCTCAATGTCCAGGGCCACTTCCCGCAGCGCCTCCCGGGCGTTGGCCGGATCCATCTGGTAGCTGCGCCGGTCGCCGAATTGGGGCGCCGAATCGGCCGCCTCCCGGAAGGGTCCGTAAAAGGCCGACGCGTACTTGGCGGCATACGACAAGATGGCCACGTGCTGAAAACCGTCGCCGTCCAGCGCCCGGCGCAGCGCCCCCACCCGGCCGTCCATCATGTCCGAAGGCGCGACCACATCGGCGCCGGCCCGGGCGTGGGACAGGGCCATGGCCGCGAGGCGCTCCAGGCTCGCATCGTTGTCGACGCGGCCGTCCCGGATGACGCCGCAATGGCCGTGGTCGGTGTACTGGCACAGGCAGACGTCGGTCATGACCACCAGCTCCGGCACCGCGTCCTTGATCCGGGCGATGGCCTCCTGCACCGGCCCTTGGGGGTTCCACGCTTCGGTGCCCTCAGGGTCTTTGGCCGCGGGCAGGCCAAACAGGATCACCGCGGGCACACCCGCCTCGTACGCCCGGCGGGCCTCGGCCGCGGCCAGATCCGGCGAGCGGCGCTCCACCCCAGGCATGGCCGCCACGGCCTCGGTCCGCGCCCTCCCCGGAATGACGAACATGGGATACACGAAATCCGCCGGCTCCAGCCGGTGTTCCCGCACCAGCCGCCGCAGGGCCGGCGTCGCCCGCAGCCGGCGCAGGCGCTGCTCAGGAAATCCCATGGCTGCCCGCCCCCTTTTCCCCTCTTGCCCGATAGGCCGCCAAGGCCCGGACAAGCCCGTCGACGGTGTAGTCCTCGGCCACCACGTGGACGGCCAGGCCCCGTTGCCGCGCCGCGCGGGCGGTAACGGGCCCGATGCACGCCACCACGAAGGCGCCGTCCCCCGGCGGGCCTGTCCCGGTATGGGCTTCCCATAGCCGGGCGAACCCCTTGACGGTGGACGGACTGGTGAAGGTCACCGCGTGGATGCGCCCTTGGGCCAACTCCGCCAAGACGGCCCCGGCGCCAGGCGGCTCGGCCGGTTCCGTGGTGTAGGCGGCCACCACCTCCACGTTCGCTCCCAGGGCCCGCAAACCCTCCGGCAAAACGGACCGGGCCTCGGCCGCGCGGGGCAGAAGCACCCGCCGTCCGGCCCATCGGTCGCGCCGGGCCAGCCCCTGCAGCAGCCCTTCCCCCACGTACTCTTGGGGAACGACGGCCACCGGCAGCCCTTGCTCCTTTAGGGCCGCGGCCGTGGCGGGGCCGATGGCCGCCAGCCGGCACCGGGCCAGGGAGGCCGCGGGCAGTCCCAGGGCCGCGAGGCGGGCGGCGACCGCCTGCACGGTGTTGGCGCTGGTAAACACCACCCAATCAAAGCGGTCCAGGGCCCGCAAGGCTGCATCCAGGCGCTGGGGTTCCGGCGGCGGTCCCAGGCGGATGACGGGCAGCTCCACGGGCTGCGCGCCCGCGGCCGCCAAGGCACGGCTCAACGCCGGCGCCTGGTGCACCGCCCGCGTCACCAGCACCCGCCAGCCGGCCAGCGGGCCGTCCGCATCCTTCTTCACCAACGGCCCCTCCCGCCCGGCCCCCGCCGCCGGGCCCGCACCGTCCGCGCTTCACGCCAGCCCTTCACCGTCGAGTCCTCTCCCCGGAGTCGTCACGGCGTCGGGCGCCGGCGGGCCAGGCGCGCGATGAGCAGGCTAAACTCGTAGAGCACCAGCAGCGGCCCCGCCATGAGCAGCTGGGAAAAGACGTCCGCCGGCGTGAGCACCGCCGAGATGACAAAGATGGCAAAGACCGCGTACTTGCGGTTGCGGGCCATGACGACGGGATCGACAATCCCCAGCCGGGTCAGAAATACCATCACGATGGGCAATTGAAAGATCAGGCCCAAGGGGAGCACCAAGAAGAGCACGAAGTTCACGAAGGGCGAAATGGACAGCATCGGCTCCAGTTCCCCCGCGCCAAACCCCAGCAGAAAGCGCAGCGCGAAGGGCAGCATGACGGCATAGCTAAAGCCCGCCCCGGTCAAGAAAAGGCCGAAGGACAACGGGATCAGGAGAAGGCCCATGCGCCGGTCCCGCCGGCTCAGGTACGGCGAGACGAAAGCCAAAATCTGGTACATCAAGAAGGGAAACGCGAGCACCAGCCCGCCGGCCAAAGCCAGCTTAATGCGGGCCACGAAGGCCTCTGAGGGGGCGAGGAAGATCATCTCGCTGCCCACGGGCAGGCGGGCCTGCATGTCATCCAAGGCCCGCTCGCTGAACAAGTACGCGAGGATACTGGCCGCCAGAAGGAACAGGAACGAGCGGATCAGCCGCGTCCGCACTTCGTTCAAGCGCTGGAGAAGGTCTTGGAATTCAACGGTAGTTTCCGCGGACGACTCAGCGGACATCCCTTCGCTCCCCCTTGCGCATGCGCCACAGCGTGAGCTCGAACATCACGATGAGGGGCACCGCCATCATCACCTGGGACACCGCGTCGGGCGGCGTCAAGAGCGCCCCGACGACAAAGGACAAGAACCAGACCATCTTGCGCAGGCTCATCAGGCGCTCCACCGACACGATGCCGATGCGCACCAGGATGATCAGCACCAGCGGAAACTGAAACACCAGCCCAAAGGGCACCGTGACGGAGATGAAAAAGTTCAGAAACCGCGCCACCGACAAGGCCGGCTGCACCGTCTCGGTGCCAAAGCCCAGGAGAAACCGAAGGGCCAGGGGGTACACGGCCAAATACCCAAAGGCGATCCCAAAGGCGAACAGCCCCAAGGACGCCGGCAGGAACCGCTGCAGCACCCGCCGTTCATGGGGAAACAGGGCCGGGAGGACGAAGCGCCAGGCCTCCAGCACGATGATGGGCGAAGCCAAGGCCGCGCCGATGAGGACGGCCATCTTCAGATAGGTGGTAAAGGCTTCCGCGGGCGCCACAAAGACGAAGCGGCGGGCGATGTGCTGGGCAAAGTGGCGCAGCATGCCGGGCACCAGAAACCAGCCGACCACTGACCCAGCGGTCAAAGCGGCCAGGGAAACCAGCAGGCGGCTGCGCAGCTCCGCCAGGTGCTCTTCGGTGGTCATCTGCACCAGCACGTACTCGCTGCCGGTGCCCGTTCGTTCCCGCTCCTCCACCGCTTCCCCGTCACCCCGCGACCCCGGCTCCGGTGCGGCCCGGGTTCAATGGCCGCCGGGCTCGCCCCGCAGGACGCCCAGCGCGTGGGGCAGCACGTCGAAGATGGCCTCCAAGCTCTCCACTGCGCCTTTGGGACTCCCGGGCAAGTTGACGATGAGGGTGCGGCCCCGGATTCCTGCCACCCCGCGGGAAAGGACCGCGCGCGGCTCCCGCTCGGCGCCCACCGCCCGCATCCGCTCGGGGAGCCCGGGCACCAGCCGCTCCACTACGGCCAAGGTGGCCTCGGGGGTCACATCCCGGGGCCCCAGCCCCGTGCCGCCCGTGGTCAAGACCAGGTCCAGGCCCATCCCATCAGCCATATGCCGCAGGCGGGCCGCGATCTGGTCGCGCTCGTCGGGCACCACCTCGCGGCAGACCACTTCCCCCAGATCCGCCGCCCGGTGGGCGACGCGCGCGCCGCTCACATCGGCCCCGGCGCCCAGGGCGCGCCGGTCGCTGACCGTGAGGACCCCGATGCGAAAGGCCATGGCTCAGTATGCCCGCTGCAGGAGCTCGTCGGCGATGAGCGCCAGCAGTTCCCGGCCTTCGCCGGCCGGCAAGGCCTCCAGCTCCTTCTGTGCGCGCTGGGCAAAGGCTGCGGCCACCTGCCGGCTGTATTCGATGGCGCCGTTGCTGCGCACCAGCTCCAGCACGGCCTGGACCTGCTGGGCGTCGATGGCCGTGCCGCCGCCCAGGATGGCCTCGACCCGCTCCCGCATGCCGTCCTGCTGGAGCAGGTAGATGACGGGCAAGGTCAGCACACCCGCGGCCAGGTCGCTGCCCACGGGCTTGCCCACCACCGCGGCCTCGCCGCTGACGTCCAACAGATCATCGACCACCTGAAAGGCCATGCCGATATTGCGGCCGTACTCGGCCAAGGCCCGGGCCTGGTCCGGGGTGGCCCCGTGCAACAGGGCCCCGGACTGGCAACAGGCGGCAAAAAACAGGGCGGTCTTTTTCTCGATGCGCCGGTAGTAATCTTCTTCGGTCTGATCGAGGCGCCCCAAGGAGGCCTTCTGCTGGATCTCGCCGTCGCACATCCGCAGGATCATGTCGGACATGATGCGCACGATCTCGGGCGTGGAGTGGTCCACCAAGATCACCAAGGCCTTGGCCAGGAGGCAGTCGCCCGCCAGCACCGCCGAATGGTTTCCCCAGCGGCTGTTGACCGTGGGCCGTCCCCGGCGGGTATTGGCCTCGTCGATCACGTCGTCGTGCACCAAAGTGGCCATGTGAATCAGCTCTGCGGCCACGCCCAGCGGCACGGCCCGCTGGACGTCCCGGGCAAAGACCCGCGCCGACAACAGCGTCATGATGGGCCGGATCCGCTTGCCGCCGCTCTCGATGAGGTGGAGCGCGATGTCCCGGGTCTCCGCACCGCTGTCGTCCATGGCCGTTCGCAGCTGTTGCTCCACGGCCTGAAGGTATGGCCCGATGTCCGCCAGGACCGCTTCTACGACCTGCACTGGCCTCACACCCTTCACACGACACCCACGTGCAGGCAGCTGATGCCGCCGGTCAGGTTGTAGTAACGGACGTCCCGCAGCCCGGCGGTGCGCAGCATGTCCGCAAGGGCCTCCTGATCCGGAAATTCCAAGACGGTTTCCGGCAGGTAGCGGTACGTATCCGGATCTCCCTGGATCAAACGACCGATCAAGGGCAAGATGTGGCGGAAATAAAGGAGGTAGATTTCCCGGAAAACCGGCCACACGGGGTGGGAAAACTCCAGCACCAGCACCCGGCCGCCCGGCCGCACCACCCGCCGCATTTCCTGCAGGCAGCGCATGCGGTCCGTGACATTGCGCAGGCCAAAGGCGATGGTGGCCGCGTCGAAGCTGTCGTCGGGAAAGGGCAGATCCAACGCGTTGCCCTGCACGAACCGGCACACGGAATCCAGGCCCGCAGCCTTGGCTTTGGCCTCGGCCCGCACCAGCATTTCCTCGACGAAGTCCAGCCCCACCACCTGCCCTTGCGGGCCCACGTAGCGGGCCAGTTCAAACGCGAGGTCGCCGGTGCCGGTGGCCACGTCCAAGGCCCGGCCGCCAGGGGCGAGGCCGGCATGGGCCGCGGTAAAGCGCCGCCAGCCCACGTCCCGTCGGAAGCTCAGGAGCCGGTTGAGGAAATCGTAGCGGGGCGCGACGCGGCGGAACAGATCCCGCACGTACTGCTCCCGCTCGGCCATGGCCATGGTTTTGTCATCCTCCACGCGGCCCAAACCCCTCAATCCCGCAGGTAGTAGGCCAACCGCTGCAGCTCCAGGCTCAAATCCGCGTTGACCAGGTGTACGCCGTCGGGCACCGTCAGCTTCACCGGCGCAAAGTTAAACAGCAACCGGATGCCGGCAGCGATGCACCGATCGACCACATCCTGGGCGGCCTCCGCCGGCACCGCGATAATGGCCATCCGCAACCCCAACTCCCGGGCCCGCTCCTCCAGCTTTTCGGGGGGCTCCACCGGCAGTCCTTCGATGACTTCCCCTTGCTTCGCCGGATCCGCGTCAAATAACGCCGCGATGTTTAGATGAAACCCCGGATCCTCATCGTGGCGCCGGCGGAAATACCGGGCCAGCGCGTGCCCCAGGCTGCCCACGCCCACCAGGGCGATGGGGATGTCCCGGTCCAGGTGCAGGATGCGGCGCAGCTCGGCCTTTAAAATGTTGACGTCGTAGCCGACACCCTGCTTGCCGAATTCGCCAAACCACGCCAAATCCTTGCGCACCAGGGCGGGGCTGACCCCCGCCCTTTCCCCCAACTCCTGCGACGACATCAGTTCCTTGTCCCCGTCCCGGGTCGCGTCCTCCAGGACCCGCAGGTACAGGGGCAAACGGCGCACCACCGCGCCGGAGATTTTCCGCAGCCGCATGTGTGCCACCTGTCGACGATTTTGCCGGCCCGCGCTCCCCGCAAAAGCGCGGTTGCAAACAGTTTCATTATACCTTTGCGGCCGCGCCACCGTCAAATGAGCCCAGGCTTTGC
>Ga0079224_100000845_pt1 | contig 32875 bp, 35 predicted proteins | sample Stecom2015_FD_80414 | JGI IMG/M metagenome (GOLD analysis project Ga0079224, IMG submission 80414) | Agricultural soil microbial communities from Utah to study Nitrogen management - Steer compost 2015 | ecosystem: Environmental > Terrestrial > Soil > Agricultural land | place: USA: Utah... | reverse complement strand
GTTTGGCGGCAATGGCGGGTGACGTGGTTAATTGAACATTCTACCTCGCATCAACTTTTGTGGTGTATTGACAGTTTTGTGCTCCGAAATCCGCCACTGCGCCAAGCGCCAAAACGTTGGCGGCAATTATAAAACAACACCCTGCATATGAATGAACTTTACCAATCTTTAGGACTTAAAACTAATCTTTTTTCAAAATTCTCCGCAGAGGAAGAAGCCGAATATTTGAATGATATTTATGTTCAACCAAAATACTTCAATACCCTTTATGGTAATTTAAAAGATGCAAGTAGTAGGTTTATTATCGGTTCGAGAGGAAGTGGTAAAACTGCTCTCATTCTGCAACTTAAAAAGGCATTAGAGGAAAATAATGTATATACTTTTCTTTTAGATAACTTTGAAAATATTCCTAACAAAAACAATGAGAAACATTTCATTTTAGAAATAATACAAGGTATCACATCGGATTTTAGCCTTATTCTTTCCAAAAATCCTCAACTAATAAAGAAACTTGACAAGTTTGAAAAAGAAAAATTGTCTTTTATTATTCAGGAATTCTTCAAAACACTAAGCAAACGAGAATATCTAGAGCGAAATGACAAAATCAAACGGTTCAAGGCAAAAAATGCTTTAAAAGAATTTATTAATTCATATCTAAATAAACCAATTAATCTTCTTGTATCAGGAGGTATAGAAATTCTTTCGGACACAGTTGCAAAATCGTTGGGACTGCCTAAAATTCAAAACGAAGAGTTCTATAAAAATTACATCCCTGAATTCAAAACAAAAGTTCCTGAAAAGAATATTTCATTTGACTCTTATGATTACAATTCTTTAAAAGAAATTCTAATTGACTTATCTAAAATCATTAAAAAGGTAGGTTATCATAATGTTGTCATTATGATTGACAAAATTGATGAAAATAGAAATCTCCGAGGAGCGATAAATGACGTTTGTAATTTCATCGAAGAAATTCTTAAAGATACAAACCTACTAATGCAAAATGATTTTGGGGTTGTATTTAGTATTTGGGACGAAGTAAGAAATGTTCTTGCGTCAAGAGGTGTTCGATTTGACAAATTCAGACCAATTGATGTAACTTGGACAAGCAATGAAATACTTGAAATTATCAATAAGCGTATTTCATTCTTTTCAAAAAAGGCAAAAAATATCCAAGACCTTTTGGTTGACGCTAGCGAGAAAGACAACATCATAATGTTGGCTAATTATTCTCCTAGAGATTTGTTTCATTTATTAGCAAACATCTATGATGAGCAATCTATAATAGACAGTAGTTCGACCTACTTTTCAAGAGAAGCAATTAATAATGGTAAGCACAAATTTTGCAAAGAGTATGAATATTACGCATTGTTTCCGTCAAACAGAAATTCAAAGGATGACGTATTTAGAAATATAAATAGATTGCTGAAAACAGGAAAAATTACACTTCGCTCAAATGATTTAGCTTCTATTCTAAAAGTTAACCCAGGTACGGCAAACTCTTACATTAAAATAATGTCTGACTTTAATTTTATCAAAATGACAGATGAACAGTATGTTTATGTTGTAATTGACCCGAAAATAAAATATCTAATTGAAAACAAAGTTGCTGAAATATAAATAACTGCCGGTAACATCGTATTGGCAATAGTGGGGCTGACAGCTATAAGCTCAACATTTGTAATTCTATTTGGCTTATGTGCATATGCCGGGCTGACGTTTTTCAAATTCCCCACCATCGCCAATACGTAAACCGTTACAGGCAACCCGTGATGACAGTGCTAATATCAAACTGACGAGTATTAATTTAAAACAGAATATGCAACGACTTGACGAAATAGTTGACCTTTATCTTAATATGGACACCAACTATGCTTTAATGATTACGGGTGACTGGGGGGTTGGCAAGACACACTATTTTAAACATACACTAAAAGGCAAAATTTCTGCAACACCTGTTTTTCAGGATAATTCAAAAAATTACCGCCCAATCTTAGTTTCGCTTTTCGGACTAAAGTCAATCGAAGAAATTCAATCCGAAATTTTTCTTTGCCTTTATCCGATTTTGAAAAATGCCAAATTCAAGCTTGGTGCAACAATAGGGAAAGCAGTTGCAAAAGGAATTTTACATTTAAAAGGTTTAGGTGAATACAGCAAGTATGTGGAGGAGATTGACATCAATCAAAGCTCTCTCATAAAATTTGAAGAACTTGTTTTGTGCTTTGATGATTTAGAAAGAATTAGTAAGAATTTAAACATTGAAGAATTTATTGGGTATGTAAACACATTAGTTGAAAGTGAGAATGTTAAGATTCTCATTATTGCCAATGAAGGGAAAATAACCGACCAAAACTACAATGCATTAAAAGAAAAAGTTATCGGCAATAGCATTGAGTTTATTCCTAGTATTGGGGATTCATACGACAGCATCCTAGCTGATAAATTTGCAGGCTTTCAGTCATACAAGACTTTTCTCGAAGATAATAAAGAGTTTATATTAGAAACTTTCTCAAAGAAAACAACGAATTTAAGAACATTGATATTTGCTTTAAATTACTTCCAACGAATTTATTCTGAGGTAAACAATCAACTTTTCAATGAAGATAATCTAAAAGAAAAACAATCAGAAGTTCTCTTAAACCTCTTAAAATTTACGATAGCGATTTCAATTGAATACAAAGTAGGAAGAATCACATTCAAAAAGCGTAATGAACTTGATGCTTCCTCTGAAATTGATTGGAGTGCCTTTCTTTCAAATACCAATTCTTGGCAGGGTAATGTAAATAACGAAAAAGAAAAAGTTAAAACAGAAAGAGAACTTTTTATTGAAGCATTTTATACAAATGATAATTTCAATTTTTACAATTCCGTTTATGACTATGTAACAGGTGGGACAAATTTTAAATATTCATCACTCTTAGACGAATTAAAAAAGATATATCACATTGAGGAAAATATTATCCAACCGCAGTATGAGGTTTATAACAAATTAGGTTATCAATCTTGCTTTTCTTTGAGCAATGAAGAATATTTGAAGACAACTAAGAAAATGCTTGACTATGCTTACAAGGGCAGTTATGACATTACACTTTATTTGACAGTTTTTCATTTTGCTACAAGGTTTGGTAATCCATTAAACTTGAATCTTGACAGACTTGAAAAAGCAATTATCAAAGGAATGATTAAAGGCAAAAAGAACTATAATCATAATCATTCTCTTGACTTCCATTTAAGTATTGCATCCAACACCGAACACATAGACCATATTAAGCGAATTAGAAAAGCAGCCCTTGACTTAAACAATGAAATTCTTTCTGACACCAAGACAGAAGAATCGTCAGAACTTGAAAAGCTTTGCTATGATAACTTTGAAGACTTTTATAAAAAAGTTTTAGACAATCAGCAGTCATTCAATTTTGACCCAATTTTTTCAAAGTTTGATGCAGATAAATTCTACTCTTACTTCTATAATTCAGAGCCAAGCATACGTTGGGAGATAGTAAGATTATTTTCATACAGATACAGAGAATACCCATCTTCACAATTAAAACCAGACATAGTTTTTTTACAAAAACTGAAAGACAGAGCAGAAAGAAGGAGCAATCAACTTTCAGGTAAAAATGTAACAGGTTTTGTCTATTCAGAACTTGTAAAATACCTTCAACTAGCTATTGACAGACTTAATGCAACGACACATTGATTTTATGAATATAAACCTATCGACAGAAAATCGGGCAGCCTGTAACAAGGTATTGCCATTACTTGTCCCGATAAATCGGGAAGCGAGGCTGAACGGCTTCGATTGGGTATTTGTGCAAGGTTCAACATTCGTTCTTCGATTGAACTTTTGTGCTAAAACTCCCCGCCTTCGGCAATACCCTAACCGTTAGCTACCATTTTAGGGCGACAGTGCTAACATTAAGCTCACAGCAAGAAACGACAGAAAAGAATGAATGAATTTGACAAATACTACAACGGACAGTTTCGCAACGACCTTCAAAAGTTTTTTGCGACCATTCCCGATGAAAGTAAATTTCACGAAGACAGAGAAAACAAACAAGTTTATTCAATTCAATACGAACGCCTGACAAAAGAACACAGACATTTAGATTTTCTAACCACAAACCAAGACAAGATTAATTTTGCAGTTGCACTGTTTTTTACAATCTTAGTTGACGAGGTTTGTTATACTCATTTCAAATACGACTATTTAAACTTTAGACGCCTAACACTTTATCCAAAATTTATTGGTAACTGTCCAGGCGGTTGTCGTTATCATTTTCACCCAAGCGACATTTTTTTTGCAATGAACAAGGGAAAAGACGGCTCATCATCTGACCACCTTCTATTTTACGATACATTTTCTAATGCGGTTCCTACTATGGAACGAGAAACAAAAGATTTTTTTTCACGACATTTGACGACCATTAGCGGAAACGAATTTTGGGACCGTTGCACAAGAGAATTTCCGTATAGATTAGATAAAACAGTAAGTAATGGCTGACAACGAAATATACAGCGATAAAATAACAAAAGGTTCACGGACTTACTTTTTTGACATCAAGAAAAGTGAGAAAGGCGACTTGTATCTGAAAATTTCCGAAAGCAAAAAGACTGCTTCGGGCTTTGAACACCACAGACTAATGATTTTTGACGAAGATTTGAAAGACTTTGTTGAAACACTTAAAAAGTCGTTGACAAAATTCAAAGAACTCAAAGAGCCAAAGCAAACTGACGGCAAAACATATTCGGTAGAGAAAATCAGAGAAACACATCAACAGGCATACTTGCCTTGGACAGCAGAAGACGACAATAAACTTGAATTGCTTTTTTGTGAGGGCAAAAAAGTGAAAGAACTTGCAGAAATTTTTGGACGAAATATAGGAGCAATCAATTCACGAATAAAGAAACTTGAACTAAAAGAGAAGTATGGAAAATAACCCCACTCTCCCACAACAAAGAAGAAAAACGGTAGCTAACAGGGGTTTGGCTATATTTTTTGTTCGGGGGCGATAGTGCTTTATTCAACATTAGTGGAATAATGAACGGTAGTGCTTGTATTGAACTTTAGTAATAAATTGAAACTTTGTGCTCCGAAACCCGCCCGAACGCAAAGCCCGAAACCGGTTGGTGGCAATTATAATTGAACGCTATGAAGAAGATTTTGTACATTTTATTAGCAATCGTAGTGATTACTATATGTTTCTTCTACTACGAGAGTTATTCATTCAACCAATACATCGACAGCTCAAAACAAAATGACATTATGAATATTCCTATTAATGAAAATGCACCTGTAAAATCAAGAAATCAAATTGAAATACAAGCACCAGTAGAAACAGTTTGGTATACACTTACTGATATTAAGAATTGGACAAAATGGCAGAAAGCAGTTACAGGAACAACTGTAGGCGAAAAAATTGAAGAAGGAACAAAATTCAAATGGAAAGCAGGTGGACTTTCCTTCAAATCCAAAATTCATACATCGGAACCAAATACTGCATTTGGCTGGACTGGTACTACCATAGGTGCAAGTGCTATTCACAACTGGACTTTTATGAAAAAAGGCAACAACACAACAACTGTTCTTGTAGAAGAAAGCCTTCAAGGTGTATTTCCTAAATTATTTAAGAAATATTTTCAAAATAATCTTGACAACGGGGTTCTAACAAATTTAATGGAGCTTAAAGAAGCGTCTGAAATGAGAACTAAATAACTGCCACCAACAAAAGTATTTGCAAAAGCAGGGCTTGACAATGTAACATCAGCTATGTGCTACTATCAGCAGTAGTTCCGGCTGGACGTTCATTATTCAACTTTAGTTCATAACTTCAACCACATATTTTCAATTGGGCATTTGTACCGGGCTGGACGAACAATGAATTCCCTGCCTTCGCAAATACTCGAACGTTAGTGGCAAGTGTAACAGAACACCACCCAAAATGACAGAACAGACAAATGCAGGATAATTTTACGCAAGACACAACCTTTGACAAAGACGATTTACCAACAAAAGGTGAATACGAAAACTGCATTTTCAACAGTTGCAACTTTTCAGACAGTGACCTTTCAGAATTTAAGTTTATTGACTGCACATTCAACGACTGTAATTTCAGTTTGGCAAAACTCAACAAGACTGCATTTCGGGACGTAAAATTCAAAGACTGTAAAATGTTGGGACTTCGGTTTGACACTTGCAACGAATTCGGACTTTCTTTTTCGTTTGACAGTTGCCAACTCAATCATTCTTCATTTTACAAGACGAAAATCAAAAAAACGGTTTTCAAAAATTCAGCTTTACAAGAAGCAGACTTTGCGGAAACCGACTTGACGAGTGCAGTATTTGACAACTGCAACTTAACACAAGCCATTTTTGACCACACGATACTTGAAAAATCCGACTTTAGGACTTCTTACAATTATTCCATTGACCCGGAAATTAACCGAATTAAGAAAGCAAAATTTTCTATCTTGGGCGTTTCGGGGCTTTTAGACAAATACGACATTGACATAGAAAAATGACACCAAGAATTGAAACAACAAACGAAAAAAAATTAGTCGGAAAACGACTAACAATGAGTTTTGAAAACTACAAAATAGGTGAACTATGGCGAAGTTTTTCACTAAGACGAAAAGAAATTACCAACAATTTGACAAGTGATTTAATTTCAATGGTTGTTTACAAGCCGACACATTTTGCGGACTTCAAACCAACAAATGAATTTGAAAGGTGGGCAACTGTTGAAGTAGCAGACTTTGACAACGTGCCAAACGAAATGGATACTTTTGTTCTGCCAAGTGGACTTTATGCAGTTTTTGACTACAAAGGTTTAAGCACAGACCATTCAATTTTTCAATACATTTTGGGAACGTGGTTGCCAAATTCGGACTACATTTTAGACGACAGACCGCATTTTGAAGTGTTGGGTGACAAATACAAAAACAACGACCCAACATCAAAAGAAGAAATTTGGATACCAATCAAATCGAAATGAGAACACCTGCCACTAACACGGTATTGCCATTACTTGTCCCGATAAATCGGGAAGCGGGGCTGAACGGCTTCGATTGGGCATTTCCCGCTTTAGCGGGACAGGTGTGCAAGGTTCAACATTTGTTCTTCTATTGAACTTTGGTGCTAAAAATCCCCGCCTTCGGCAATACCCAAACCGTTAGCGGTAATGCTGACTGAACAACCAGAAACACTAAAAACGACATCAGACAATGAAAGAATTACTTGACATTTATTATAAAGGATTTGCAGAAAAAGCAAATTGGGACAGTGTAATTGCTGACGACTTTCAATACATTGGTGGCGACTTGACAAAAACAGAACCACTTGTTGGCAGACAAGCATACATTGAAGTTATTAAACGATTTTCGCAAGTATTTTCAGCAATGCGAGTGAAAAAAATGATTATTCAGGGCGACAATGCTTGCGTTATAGGAAACTACGACTTTAAATTTCCAAACGGACAAGAAATTAACGGAAACGTTGCAGAAATTTGGACAGCTAAAAACGGTAAACTACAATCGCTGACAATTTATTTTGACACACTAACTTTTGCTAACAACACAAAACGATAATGGCTTACGATACATTACTTGCCAACAGAGTAAGAGAATTTTTAACAAAGTTTCCGAAACTTGAAATTGAAGAAAAAGAAATGTTTCGTGGGCTTGCTTTCTTAGTAAACGGCAAAATGTGTATAAACGTAAGCGGACAAAATCTGATGTGTCGCTTTGACCCAACATTGACAGAAAAATTATCCCTTAAGACGGGATTTATACAAACAATAATGAAAGGCAAGGAATACAAAGGTTATTGTTACGTTGAGCCAATAGGAATAAAAAACAAAAAAGACTTTGAATTTTGGGTAAACCTTTGCCTTGATTTTAACGACAAAGCAAAACCATCAAAGACACGAAAGAAGAAATGAAAGCACATACCGCTAACATCGTATTGGCAATAGTGGGGCTGACATCTATAAACTCAACATTTGTAATTCTATTTGGCATTTGTGCAAATGTTGGGCTGACGTTTTTCAAATTCCCCACCATCGCCAATACGTAAACCGTTGTGCGTCAGTGTAAAAAGACAGCCGACCCGCAAATGGCACATTTGGTTTTCCCGACACACCAACCAACGCTCAAAAAACCAAAAGAGCCATTTTTTGCCAACGCACCGACTAGTTAAAACGACATTGTTAATAATAAAATCAAGTTTTACTTGGGACAAATTTTTCGATTCCATAAATTTGTCAAAACTTGACAAGTCATATGAGAGAAACGATTGGACAATATATAAGAACATTGAGAAATGACAAGGGCTGGACATTAACTCAACTCGCAGCCAAGCTTGACATTGACTCAGCAAATTTGAGCAAAATTGAAAACGGCAAAAGAGAACTTGACGAAAAGAAACTTAGCAAACTTTGTAAGGTTTTCAAGCTCGACAAATCTGAAATGGAGAGAGAGTTAGTAAGCGAAAAAATTGCAAGAGCAATTTGCGATAAAGAGTTAGACCAATCAATATTGACACTTGCAGAAGAAAAAATCAAATACATAAAAAACGGCTACAATTCAGACCAAATTGATTATTCAATGGTAGCCGAACCGGACTTGTTCGGAGAAAATGATTGGCGTTTAAAAGAATTCTCCAATCCAACAGCAGAAATCAGAATAGGAACATTGTTTAGTGGAATTGGAGCAATCGAACACGCTTTTAAAAGACTTAATCTTAATCATTCAATAACATTTGCTAGCGACATTGACCCTCACGTAAGACAAAGCTATTTTGCGAATTATGAAATTGCTGCAAGCGATTGGCATAATGATGTAACAGAATTTACTGCAAAAAAATACAAGGGTAAATTAGACTTACTAGTTGGCGGAAGTCCTTGCCAAGCATTCTCAATGGTTGGAAAAAGATTAGGGCTTGAAGATATTCGGGGAACTTTATTTTATGATTTTGCACGAATCGTTAAAGAAACACAACCTAAAGTCTTTATTTACGAAAATGTAAAAGGATTGACTAACCACGACAATGGTAGAACTTGGAAAGTAGTTCAAGACGTCTTCCACGACTTAGGTTATCAAATAAATTCTAAAATATTAAACAGTAAAGATTACGGAATTCCGCAGCACAGAGAAAGAATTTTTGTTGTTGGCTTTAAAGACAAGAATGTTGATTTTTCATTCCCACAAAAAATTCAATTAGAAAGGACAATGCAGGACTTTCTTGAAGATTTCACAGATTCAAAATATTATCTCAAAGAAAAGGGAGTGAAATTTGTAACAAGTTCTAAAAACAAAACAAAACGTTACACCCAAATTAATGGTGAAGTTATGCTTTGTCAAAAGGCAAATCAACAATTCAACTGGCACGGTGACTTTATATTTGAATCTGCTGACGAAAATGATTTTGACGAATTCATATTTGATGTGAGCAAGGTTGAAGAAAAATATTACTTGTCTGACAAAGTTCGTGATTACGTTTTAGCTGGTGGAACAAAGAATTTCAAAACAAGCACCAAAACAGATTTGGAAATTGCTCGACCACTTTTGCAATCAATGCACAAAATGCACCGTGCAGGAGTTGACAACTATGTTACTCATAACAAAGGTAGAATTCGGAAATTAACCCCACGAGAATGTTTAAGACTTATGGGGTTTCGTGATGATTTTAAAATTGCAGTTAGCGACACTCAAATGTATCGTCAAGCAGGAAATAGCATAGTCGTAGATGTTTTAATTGCTTTGCTAAAACAAATGGACATTACTCAATTCGGAAAATAGTATAAATGGAAATACAAATTGGCAATAGCAATTACAATGTAATTGATGCAAAAGAAAAAATTACAATCGCTGATTCTTTCGTAGTTCGTCAAAACAAAATTGGCGGTGGAAATGGCGAAGCAAAGCTTTATGTAGGAAACGACAACCCTGAAGTAAGAAGCTTTTTTGGTAATACAGGTTTTACCATTCCTTGCTTCCTATTAAAAAAGGATTTATTGCAATATTTAGAAGAGACTAAAACCGAATATTTAAAACCTGAACAGCCATATATAAATCGTGAACTTCTTCCAAACCTTTGGAACGAAAGAAAAAAGAAAATTGAATCATTGCCTGATGTAATTGAGTTTGAAGTTAGAGAACAAACACAAATTGCTGGTCCGAGAGTTTATGTAAATTCAACAGACCAAGCATATAAACTCATTAGAGAATTATCGCTTCCTAACATAACTTACATATCTGTTATTAAAATCGTTGACAGCAAAGGAAAACTGTTTTACTATTTCAGGCTATTTGCGGACTATTTTGGCGAAGTTCAACACCCTTACATTATCAAGAAAGAAGAAGAAGCAATTGAACAAATTGAAAACGAAACAGAAAAACTTACTTTATCAAAGGCAAGAGTTGGACAAGGAGAATATAGGAAAAAACTTTTGGAGCTTTGTCCTTTCTGCCCTATTACCTTAGTATCAGACGACAGACTTTTAATTGCAAGCCATATTAAACCATGGGCAGCTTCAAACGACTTTGAAAAGACAGACCCGAAAAATGGTTTTATGCTAACACCAACTTTTGACTTCTTATTTGACCGGGGATTTTTATCATTCACAGACGACAGAAAAACTATTTTATCTCCGTTCCTTTCAAATATGACTTATTCAAAACTTGGTATTTCAGACAACAAATTAATTCCACACTTGCCGACAGAAGGAAGAGAATTCTATTTAGACTATCATAGAACAACAATACTAAAGAAATAAGCCAATGCTCAACAGCCACACACATTGCCAAGTCGCACCAGCCGACACGTTAGCCAAAACTTGGCAAAGAGTGTGTCTGTTCCAACCCGCAACGGACAGACAAACAGGACGGAAGAAGAACACCGAACGCACAACAGCGGTTTGGCGTAATGGCGGGTGCAGTGCTTCGTATGACATTTTTGTGGTAGATTCAAGTGCAGTTCTTCGATTGAACTTTTGTGCTAAAAATCCGCCACTACGCCAAGCCGCAAAACGTTGTGTGCAAAAAATGTAGCTTTCGTTTTTAAAATCAACTATCAAATTCGTTTGACATTGAAAACGACTCTTCAACTTCGTTTTTCGACTTTTATCTGAAACATTCTTTGACATATTGTTCGCAAGATTTTTTTATTTGTCGATTATTTTTTGAAGCTTGAAAAATCTTCTATCTAAAAAAAATTCTTCGAAATTTCTGCGTTCTTGCGGTTCGAAACTTTGCAGCTCTTTTTTATTTTGAATAGCAAACTTCGCTCCTTTCCGGTCGACTCTTGTTTGACAAATAATTTTCATTCTCCGTAAGAAAAATTTTATCAGTTTCAGTAGAAAGTAGTGCGGAATTAATGGACTGGTTTGACAACAAATCTAAAAATGCGATTTCTAAAATCAAAATGCGATTTTTTACCGTTTGAAACTCACAATAAACTCAGACAGTTTGACATGCGAAAGCAGAAATGAAAAAATAAAACAAGAAATGCGATTTTTTACACAAAATCTGAATGCAAAATCTCTGTCGATTTTTTCTGCACACAACAGGCAGTTTGGCAAAATGGCAAGTGATGCACTTCGTATGAAATGTTTTCGTATATTTACATTTGTAGCTTCGCAGATGGTTGGTGCTAAACTGTTGCCACTTCGCCAAGCTGAGACCGTTAGCTGTTATTTTGAACCACCGACACCGAAAATGGACGACTCGAAGAAATACATATTTACATCCGAGCGATTAGGATTTAGAAATTGGAATTTAACCGACATTGACAAAATGCACGAAATAAATTCTGACGAAAAAGTGATGGAGTTTTTTCCCAATATTCCGACCAAGGAACAAACAACAGAATTTATTGAACGAATGAAAAATCAATTTGAGGACAAAGGTTTTTGCTATTTCGCAGTTGACAAACTTGAAGACAATGAATTTATAGGTTTCATTGGACTCTCTGAGCAGACCTATAAGGCGGAATTTACACCTTGTATTGACATTGGCTGGAGGATAAATAGTAATGAATGGAACAAAGGTTTTGCGACAGAAGGTGCGAAAATATGTCTTGAATACGCTTTCAATGAATTAAAACTTGAAAATGTATATTCAATTACACCGAAAATTAACACAAAATCGGAACACATTATGATAAAAATAGGAATGAAAAAACAATATGAATTTGAACATCCTTTATTGACAAACAACGACCGACTTAAAACTTGTGTATTATATAAAACTGAACCGAAATAAAAACAACAGCTAACATCGTATTGGCAATAGGCGGGCTGAATGGCTTCGATTTAAAGTTTTTTACTAAATTTACAGTTCCGTCTTCGCTCGGAGTCTTGTGGTAAAAATCCCGCCCGAACGCAAAGCCCCGAACCGTTGGCAGTAATATTATGGAGACACGCATAGACATAAAGAAACCTTGTCCTGAAAATTGGGAGACGATGAAAATCGGACTTCATTCGCGTTTCTGCGACAGTTGTCAAAAGAATGTTATTGACTTTACAAACAAAGACAGAAGAGAAATTTTAGAATACTTATTGACCAACAGAAAAGACAAGGTTTGTGGTAGAGTTTATCGTTCACAACTTGACTTTTCAAATACTGACTTGCTAATTACAATTCAAGCATTATCTAAACAGACTACAAACACAAATATTCCATTCTACTTATTGACAGTTGGAACTATGATATTAGCAAGTTGTAACAATAACGCACCTGACAATCAAGTATTGACACCTCAAGACACGATAATCATCCAATCGGACACGACCAAAAAAGATATTAAAAAGAATGAAGAACCCAAAGACACAATAAAGGAAGTTGAACAGGCAAAAATTGACCCACCCGTAATCCCAATTGACATAGTTTTAGGTGAAATTGACATTTACCACGATACTATTTATGGCAAGGCAGAACCATATCAGCTTGTTGACATTATGCCCGAATTTAAGGGAGGAATTGACAGTTTGATGAGTTTTGTCAGACAGAATTTAAAATATCCTGATTGGGAAAAAGAAAATAAAATTGAAGGAAAGGTTTTCGTAAGTTTCATAGTTGACAAAAACGGCAAAATAAAAGAACCTAAAATATTACGCTCTGTTCAAGGTTCAAAAAACTTTGACAAAGAAGTAATAAGAGTGATTAACAATATGCCTGATTGGACACCGGGACAACAGGATGGAAAAACTGTGGACGTGCAATTTAATTTACCAATCAACTTCAAACTGTGACAGGACAAGAAAAAAATACTACTGCCAACAGGCGTTTAGCTCAATGGCGGGTTCAGTGGTTAATTGAACATTCTACCTCGCATCAACTTTTGTGCTGTGTTGACAGTCTTGTGCTCCGAAATCCGCCACTGCGCCAAGCGCCAAACCGTTATGCGTAATGCTATGAGAACGACAGTAGCCATATTGACACTTTTACTTGTGACAAGTATTTCGGGACGACTTATCGCCTGTTCTTGTATGGGACAAAGGACAGTTCAAGAAGAGGTTAAACACGCAGACGCAGTAGTTGTCGGGACAATTTTAAACAAACAAATTATTACACTCACCGACTCTACAATTCTTAAAATGTTCCCAAACGACACTACAATGAGAAACTCGCCTATGAGTAAAATGACTATTGCTCGTTACGACTTTTTAGTTCAAGACATTTATAAAGGTAAAATAACCAAAGACACCTTGACAATATATACAGGACTTGGTGGTGGCGACTGCGGAATAAGATTTGAAATAGGTAAAAAATATATTGTTTATGGAGAAAATGAAACATACTTTGGACAAGTAAACAATGACTTTAAATTTCCAAAGGCAAAAAACACTTTTTGGACATACAGCTGCTTACGGACAACTTTCTATTTCCAAGACGAGATTACAGAAATTGAGAAATATGCCAAAAGAAAACGCATTAAAAATGACGAAGAAATTTTTGCTGACCCAGACAGTCCACCAATATTCAAAGACGGTGGCGACATTGGACTGAAAAAATTTATCAAGGAAAACTTACGATATCCCAAAAATGGCGAATGTGTAACAGGAAAGGTTTATGTTGGCTTTACTGTTGACACACTTGGTAACGTAAAAGACATTGAAATTAAAAAAGGTATAACGACTTCAACAGACGAAGAAGCAATAAGAGTTGTAAAATTGTTGACCTTTGTTCCAGGAACAAGATTTGGACAACCCATTGAAATGAAAATGGTTTTACCAATTAGCTTTACAATAGAATATAAAGGCGACAAATGACGAGAGAAAAAGAAGCACATACGCATAACACGGGTTTTGCGTCAGGCGGGGTGACGTGTAAGCCGAAAGTTTACTGCATTTTATTAACTTTACTGCCAGCCGACAGTTTTGTGCTCCGAAATCCGCCACTGCGCCAAGCGCCAAACCGTTACCGGCAAGTTTAGAGGAACACGTTAAAAAAACAATTAGATATGAAAAATATAATTTTACCCACATTGATTACACTTTTGCTGTTTTCGTGTAATACATCCAAAAAGCAACATCAAGAAAATACAAAAGAGCCCAGTCACGAAGCAAAAATTATGATTCCGCAATCTAATTGCTTCGTTTCTATATCCGGAAAAGACAGCATTTGGCTGAAAATTGAAGTGTTCCCTAATGTTGCTACGGGAATGTTACATTATCAATTTTATGAGAAAGATAATTCAAAAGGAACTTTGGAAGGAAAAATCGTAAACAATATTTTCTATGGAGATTACACCTATCATTCTGAAGGAATGCAATCTGTAAGAGAAGTAGCTTTTTTACTTTCTGACAGTACAGCCACCGAAGGATTTGGGGAAATGGTTGAACAAAATGGAAAAATGAAATTTGAAGACCGTACAAAAATCGACTTCTCAAAAGGAACAAAATTTCACCGTATCGATTGTGCGAAAAATGAGCAACATTTTCGAGTAAATCCATAATATTAACCCGAATGACAGTTTCCACCAAGAAAGGAAGCAAAAAAGCACTAGCCTTGTTAATAATAATATTGACGTGGTTTGCTTTGATCGCTCAATATTGGATTTCTTTTGAAAACAGAGTGGCTTCGGTTTGGGATACTACGATAACTTACTTTAGCTATTTTACAATTTTATCCAATACTCTTGTGGCACTCTATTTTACGCGTTTATCTTTGCGAAACATCAACACTAAAAAACAAAGTAAAATTAACCAAAAGACCCTAACGGCAATAACCGTTTATATAGCCATAGTTGGAATTGTTTATCAAATTGCATTAAGGCACATATGGGAACCAAAAGGTCTTCAAAGAATTGTAGATGAATTTTTACACACGGTAATTCCAGTATTGGTTTTCATCTATTGGGTACTACAACAAGGGGTTAAAGAACTGAGGTATAAGCATTCATTCCTTTGGTTGACCTTTCCTTTATTATTTCTAATTTATACATTAATACGAGGACACTTTACAGGCTTTTACCCCTATCCATTTCTCGAAGTAAATGTAATTGGTTTCAACAAAGTGATTCTTAATAGTGTGGTATTGACCTTTGTATTTTTACTTTTCTCGATATTATTGATTTGGATAAACCGGTTAATTTATAAAAAGAAAACCAGCCGGTAACATCGGTTTTGCAAAAGCGGGGTTGAAGTGCAAAATTCAACATTTGTACTTCTATTGAAATTTTGTACATTAGCTAAACATTTCGGCTTCGATTGCCCCGCCTTCGCAAAGCCGAGAACCGTTAGCGGTCATGCTTAGACAGAAACTACAAAAAATTGACAGAGCAGAAGTGAAACTTAGACTCATAATTTTTGTAATCATTTTGACTTGTTCCAATGCTTGGGGACAAGATTCAAAACCTATTAAAATAAAATGGGTTGACAAGCTTTCAGGCGACTTTTCATTTACCAATAATTGGAGTTATCCTCTCGGTGTTGAAATGAAGTCCGATGGGAAAGCAGGTTGCGCAGACGGAGGTTTTTGTCCTCAACGTTGCTATTCCATGCTCGACAGTAACGGTATTGTTCTCAAGGACTCATCGCAAATCTTCTATCAATTATTAGACACGACACACCAATTCCATTCTATACAATGCGAAGCTTGGTGTTATGAATGGGCTGGGACAGATTTTATAGAAGTATTCCGAAAAAGTAATGATAGTATATTTTGCTTCACAACGACTGGAATAGCGACTCATTGCAGCTTACAAATTGAAATTATTAAAAACATTTGTAAAGCCGCCATTGACTTGAATAGCATTACTCCGGACGGAAGCAATATCTATTATTGCACTGACGGATATATTACAATTGACAAAACATTTTGGAAAAAGGGAATTATGAAAGCTAAATTCAATTTTAATTTTGAAAACAAAGACGAACCTAAAAAACCAATTTACTGGAAAGGTAAACTTTATACAAAAATTAAACCGACTTAACCAGAACAAGAAATAGCACAAACCGCTAACACGGGTTTTGCGCCAGGCTGGCGGACGTACTTCGTTTGACTTTTTTTCGTATAATTGAAGTGCGGTTCTACGTATCGAGTTTAGCGCTAAAAAGCCCGCCCGAACGCAAAGCCCACACCATTGGCAGTAATTATAATGAGACACATCTTAACAATCATATTCGGACTATTAGTGACAAACTCTGTTTTTGCAACTGGACAAGTACCCGACTATTTGATTTACCAAGGTGATACAATTGCAATTTTTTCTAATCCATTAGAACAATATTTTGAACGAACAGGAAAAAGAGAGCTTATAGACTTTGTTGGTTGTGGTTCGACTGCTTGTTGGCGTGGTTACAAAGCAATCTGGGAACTCAAAATTGACAGTTTATTTTTAAGACAGATTACCAGTTGTCATAAAGACTGTGGACTAGAAGTTAAGAATGCCGACTTGAAAAAAATGTTTGGAACAGATAACGTATTTGCTGATTGGTTTACTGGAAAATTAATCATCCCACAAGGCAAACAAGTTCAATACATTCATATGGGCTATGCTTCAATTTATGAAAGAGAACTTCATATTTCATTTAAGAATGGTTTAAAGACAAAAGAAAAGACAATTTCCAACAAAAAAATAGCGGACAAAATCGAACTTCAAAACCAACAAAGAAATATTGCTAAACGTGTTCAAGACACTCTTTTTTATCAAGTCCAACAAAAGGTTGATTGGGACACTACCAAGACAGCTTGGTATAACCTATGTGATGAAAAATATATTCTGACCTACAACAAAAAAGGGAAATTAAAGAAGGTTTGGGTAGACTGGGAAGGAGAAACATTCAGAGAAAAAATTGATGACTGGTGGTGGAATATGACAGATGATAGAAAATGCAGGAGAACAATTAAAAAAGCATTGAAGCCATTCAAAATCTCTTACCTTGACTTGCCAAAACATAAAATAGAAATTCCATTTGAAATCATTTACGACAGAAAAATTAGAGCTATGGAAAGAATTTTGGATGGAAGAAGAATAACTACTGCCAACACAGGTTTTGCGTCAGGCGGGCTGACGTGCAAACTTGGAGCTTTGTGCTTCTATTCAAGTTCAGTGCTGGTTGACAGTTTTGTGCTCCGAAACCCGCCCGAACGCAAAGCCCTGAACCGTTAGCGGGCAGGCTAAAAAAAACCAACTATGCCAGTATATCTACACGTATTCAACTTAATAATTGATAAAAGAGCAGTTGAACAGAAATATCCCGGTGGGATTGAAAAGTTCAGAATTGACTATGGAATTCCAGAATCTGAAATTGACCAAGAAGACGATGAGCTATTTTCATTTGGACAAATGAATTATGACCAATTAGATATTGATAGTTTAATTTCTAATGGATTAAACTATGACCCTGACAGAAAGGAATCCAATGACTTTACAATAGTGTATAGGTATGGAGGCCTTGGTTGCGATGTTAATTGGCTAAAGCATAATAGAGTTTTTGCTTGGCACATAAGCACATCTTCACATCTTATAATGGAAATGGAAGAGATTTGTAATATGACAGTGGATGATATTACCAAGGAAATGGAAAAAGGAAATAATTTATTAAAAACAATAAGGAATGAGCGAATATGACATCTTATCAAAAACGAAAAGCCCGAACCGCTAACAGCTCGTTTGGCAAAAGCGGCAGTAAACGGCTTCGATTAAACATTTTTTGCTAAATTTATGGTCTCGTCTTCGGTCGGAGTTAAATGGTAAAATGTGCCGCCTTCGCAAAGCCGAGAACCGTTAGCGGTCATTGTATCGGACGACCCAGAAAATAACAAAAGGATATCTAAAATGAATTTGAACCCCATAATAATTGAAACAAAAAGACTAAAACTGACTGGTTTTTCACCACAGGAAATGACAAGTATTTTTGAAAATTTCAGTAAAGACGAAATAAAGAAAATATTAGGACACTGCACAGAAGAAGATTATAACAAAGAAGAGTACAAGTATAAAAACGGATACGCTTCTTATAATAGGAGTTTCATTCTGTTTTTATTATCAGAAAAGACATCCAACAAAATAATCGGAAGGTGTGGACTTCATAATTGGAACACAGAACACAATCGTGCAGAAATTGGATATAATATTTCAGATGAGAATTCTAAAAGAAAGGGGTTAATGACCGAAGCAGTCAGTGCGATTATTGATTATGGGTTCAATACATTAAAGTTGCACCGAATTGAGGCCCTAGTCGGAATTAACAATATTCCATCTTTGAAAATAATAGAAAAAAATCTTTTTGTTAAAGAAGGCTTACTAAGACAACATCATCACACAGCCGACAAATACGAAGATTCAGTTTTATTTTCTAAACTATATAATGAATACATTGACGATAGGAATGACAAAACAACGAACCGCTAACATCGGTTTGGCAATATGGCGGCATAAGTGCTTCTATGAAACATTTGTGCAAGGTTCAACAGCAGTCATTCAATTGAACTATAGTGCTAAAAATCCGCCACATCGCCAAGCCGAATACCGTTGGCGGCAATTATTTGGCGACCTGCTAACATCAACCATTAGTGCATGAAACAAACATTAAAGCAGAAAGGCAAATGAAAAAAAGTTTACTTCTCACAGTTGCAATTTGTATGATGACAATTTGCAAGGCACAACAGTTCTCATTTCAAATGACATTTGTTGATGCAATTGGCAACACCGACAGCTTAACTCTTGGATATGATGTAACAGCGACAGATAGTTTGGATACTGCATTTGGCGAAACAAATATTATCGGTACTACATATGCAACCGGACTGGATGTGAGGGCTGGAAATTTTTGGTTTCAACAAAACTTTGGCGGAACACAATTCGGGGTGACTTCCTTTGAAACGAAAAAGCAAATTGTTCCTAATTCGTGCGGAGGTAATTTTTGGCTGCTGTTTCCAATTTCTGAAATCAATATTGTATCAACTCATTTCCCAATTAAAGCATATTGGAACAAAACTCTTTTTAATGATACTTGCAGAAACGGAAGTGTATTTACTGGAGTTCATCCTGGCGGCTGGTGGGACACTAGTGGTTTCAGAGAAGATTTAGAAACAAAAGACTCAGCAACCTTTTATCAAAATCAGTATTACTACCTGAATGGTTCTGACACGGTAAATGTTTATTGGGTTGCATTTTCCGATTCAACACTTCTTTCTGTTGGAATTAATGAAGTTGAGCATGATAATAATTCAATCAAAGTTTTTCCAAACCCTACTTCAGAATCAATATCAGTTCAGACGAGTAATTCACTTAAGCAGTTAAGCCACATAACTATTCTCAATTCTGTTGGACAAATTGTATTGACTTCAAAGCAATTCAACAACATTGATATACACGAATTGACAAGTGGACTATACTTCATTCAAGCAATGAACAGCAAGGGAATTTTTACGACAACGAAATTTCAAAAACTCTAATGGTGTATAGCTTCTTCAAACTTTCTTGCAAACCCTTGAGTGAGCAGCTTCGTGACGAGAGTATAACTGCCGCCAACAGGGTATTGCCATTACTTGTCCCGATAAATCGGGAAGCGGGGATGAACGGCTTCGAATGGACATTTCTGGCTTTAGCGGAATAGGTGCAAGGTTGAATCACAATCTACCAGGATTCTTCGAATGAATCCCGATTTATCGGGATGCTAAAAATCCGCCACATTCGGCAATACCCAAACCGTTAGCGGTCAGGCTAAAGACGACCCAGTGAACAATAATAGAAATCAAGACTTATGAGCAAACAGAGATTTTTTATAGCGACAAGTGGAAATGACGATGAAGCATACAGAGAAGCAATGCAGTATGCTTGTAAACTTGCTGACAATGACCCAGAAATAAAAAGAGTGGTTTTGTTAGTTCTTACAAAACAAAATACGGGTTGGTTTGAAAGGATTTTTGGTAGAGAAATAGAGAAACAATTGTTTAAAGGAACAACATTCAAAAATTGCAGACCTGTTTTCAAGTTTGAAACCAAAAAAACATACAACGACAGTTACACACCTTCTGAAATTGTAATTACCTGCGGACTTGACAGTGAAGACGTGCTTCCTATTGACGACTTGTATTCTGTAAAAGCGATAATTGCAATACCTTGGCTTGCTGACGGTTTAGACAAGTGGGTGCAAACTTGGAATCCGACTGAAATAAGGGGAAATCAACAAGCAATAGCAGCATATCCTGAACCGACTTGTATTGTAAAAAAAGCAATGCAAGACTTAACTGATAGCATAAATATGTCAACAGGCATTTCCCACCCATCAGACGAAGAACAAGCCAAGACATACATTCTTGCTTTGCATAAGTATGAAGATAATTTAGATGCTGACATTGTTGGTGCTTATCTTGTTAGAGAACTAAATTGGGACACTGACCACGCAAAAGACATTGAAAAACTAATCAACACATTAAACAATGGAAAATACTTTCAAGGTGGCAGAAGGACAGGACTTCAGAACTATTACAAACAATGGAAAGAAGAGTGTGGACAATGACAATAGAAGAAGCCCGAACCACTAACATGAACTGTGCAAAAAACCAAATAAATCAGGCAATATTTTTTAAGTAATTATCCTGGTAGAGAGATTGGTTTTTTATACAGCCAAAAACTTGTTTTAGGAGTTTGTTACAAACTGCAATAACGGCTGATTTTTTATTTTTTCCATTGGCAACCAAACGATCAAAAAGTGCTTTACAGGCAGCATTATTTTCTTTGGCATTGAGGGCGCCCATATACAGGATGTGCCTTAGCTGTTTACCTCCCTGCTTACATATTTTGGTTCGGCCTTTTATGCTGCTGCCACTGCTGTATTCTACCGGACAGAGCCCTGCATAGCTGATGAGTTGCTTATAGTTTTCCATTCCTTTAAAGGCTTTGGTGTAGATGATTATTTCTGCAGCAGCTTTCTTGCCGATACCTTTTACGCTCTGTACCTGTTGTAATAAATCGGGTTGCCATTCTTTTAGTTTATTTTCTAATTCCTGTTCTAGTTTTTCTTTTTCTTTCTTCAAATTTTCAATGACAATCGTATAGGATTTGATGATGATTTTATTGTCGTAAGGAGCTTTTTTAAGACTGTGGATGCGGTTGGTAAACTTGGTGATTTCTTTGGTCAGATCCTGAATGGCATTATTGAGCGAACGACACTCAAAGTAAGCAATATCGGGCATTTCGTAAAGTTCCAGCTCTCTTTCTATGCCATATTCACAAATGCGTTTAGCGTCTTTTTTATCGCTCTTGTTGCGCTCCAAATGCATCTGAATATATCTTTTGATTTGCAGCGCATTGACCACACTAAAGGCAACCTTTTTTTCATAAAGAAAGAAAACCAAAGCCAGGTGATAAACGCCTGTTGCTTCCATAACAAAATGGTAGTTACCTTGGCAGGTTTTTAGGATTTGAGCAAAGCCTGTTTTGTTGTTTTTGACTTTAAGATGTGCCTTGTTGCCATCAGGAGTTTGATAGCAAATGTCTAAAGTATCGGCAGAGACATCAATACCACAGCATAATTTTTTTGTGTTCATAAAAATATTATTTTTAATTTTGAAATGAACAAATAAAAAACGGAAGAACAACTCTTAATACAGCCAACGATCCTAACACGAACTCTAAGGGTTCAATAAAACTGTTCGGCTTGAAATTAAGAAGGGAGGCAGGGATAATCATGTTAGAAAAGCTCCAGGCTTAAAGGTATTGAGTATCTTATTCTGCCCCCTTGTTCTTTCAAAATTTATTTGTCAATTAATATAATAAAATTAATGAATTGCAAACATAGGAAGGTATTGCCATTACTTGTCCCGACAAATCGGGAAGCGGGGCTGAACGTCTTCGATTTAAAGTTTTTTACTAAATTTACATTGCCGTCTTCGCTCGGAGTTTAGTGGTGAAAATCCCGCACGAACGCAAAGCCGGCCAAACGTTGTGCGTCATTTTAAGACCGAAAGTAATTTGAAAAATAAATTTATGTCAGGACCAAATAAAGACATTAAATTCCCACTTGACAATTATGACAGACTTTGCTTTTTGAAGAATGTCATTAAAAATCCGAATATTATTGTAGGCGATTTTACCTATTATGACGATTTCGAAAATGTTGAAAATTTTGAGAAAAATGTAAAATATCATTTTGACTTTGTAGGCGACAAATTGATAATTGGAAAGTTTTGTATGATAGCTTCTGACGTGAAATTTATAATGAATGGAGCAAATCATTTGACAAACTCTCTGACAACTTATCCTTTTGCAATTTTTGGTAACGGTTGGGAAAATGCAATGGAAAATAAATCTTACCCACAAAAAGGCGACATAAATATTGGTAATGACGTTTGGATTGGTTACAATGCAACAATAATGGCAGGAGTAACAATTGGAGATGGAGCAATTATTGCAACAAATTCGACAGTTATAAAAGATGTTGAACCTTATTCAATCGTAGGTGGTAATCCAGCAAAAGAAATTAAAAAGCGGTTTTCCGAAGAAACAATTTCAAAATTATTAGAACTAAAATGGTGGAATTGGGACATTGAAAAAATAACAAAAAATATTCAAAACTTGACAGACAACGAAATTGATAAATTAACCGAATAAAAAAACGAACGCACAACAGCCAGTTTGCCAAAATGGCGTAACTGAAATGCAAAACACAATCCCGGATGTCCGGAATACTGATATTAAAATATTGTACATTAGCCGAACACAACGGCTCCGATTACCCTGCCATAGCAATACACGAGAAACGTTGTGCGTAAGCAAAGTAATGACTGCAATGTAATAATTCGAAATATTAATTTGACAAAACTATAATCATGCACAAAAAAACAATTTTCACTTCAGTATTATTCACCTCTCTTTTTATATCTGCATCCGTTTCAGCACAGACTGCACAATGGGCATTGCCTGATGATAGCACAGCCATAAAGCTTATATCAATGGAAAAGATGTGGTTAAATGCAAGTTGCAGCGCACAGCCCGGACTAAAAGAAGTGTTTGCAGATGATTTTCAGGGAACATCAACAACCGGAACCCGATATGACAAAGTAGAAGCCATGTCAAATGACGTTAATACCCGGGACAGACAATGCGAATTAGGAGATGTTAAAATCCACTTTTTTGGCGATAATTTAGCCATAGCATATGGCAACGAAAGCAGCATTCGTAAAGGAGCAGATGGAAAGGAATATACACGTTGCTTAGCTTGGACGGATACCTGGCTGAAACGAGATGGAAAGTGGCAGATTATAGCAGCACAAGATAATGTTGTGGAATGTCACAAATAAGCTAATTGAGGTAAGAAATTTAAACACTTCTACGCATAACATGAGGCTTTAAACAAGTTGGGCACGACATTGTAATATCAGCTATATGCAAATCCCAACTTCCTTGCCTTGGCAAATATTGGAACGTTTTGCGTCACCAATGCCTGAACCCTAAATTTTCATGGTTGGAATTCTAATGAGCATTACTTTTGTTACAAAGTTAGACAGTTCAACTGTAACAAATTTTAAACATCCACCATGTACGAACGAGCCATGTATTTAAAAAACAAATTTATTCGCAATGGCATTGCATTATTTACCATAAGTGCATTACTAATTTATTATGCTGCTACCAAAAGTGAATCATTTTCGCCAGGGCTGATAATAGTTCCTGTTGCCGCTCTTATTTGGCTTTACTTAGGTTTATGGATAAATAAAAAGTTGAAATTGAAAGTTGCGAACAAGGATTCTGAAATTACTGATGTAAGCATTTCATACAAGCAGGTTGAATTTATTCTTTCTGTTCTTTTAGTTGCAGTGATTTTCCTTTTACTCAAACATTGGGTGTATGCCAACTACTTAACAAACTTAATACTGATTGCTTACTGCTATTGGTCATATATTCAAATAAAAATGCTGAACAATTATTTCAATGCTTAAATAAATGTTTTTGATAAACTTATACTGACGACATTGCATTGAACAAACCCTGGTGTGGGCTTCAGTCAAATGCAATCTATATCAATAGCTTGGTGAACCTATAATATCAAGCAGCGTTACACAAACTCATTATAAATAAATACAAAAACTTTTTCGTGGCGGTAAATTTTATAGAAGGTTATAGGACTTAATAAATTAGCTCTTCCAAAAACTTACAAATAAACTTAATGAGCTTACACTCCCCTCCGCGCACCCGTGGCCCTGAAGGGCGCATGCGTAGGGAAGATGTTTTGTGTAAACTTATGTTAAGACAGCGGAGAGTGTGTTGAAAAAAGAAGAAACGGCCACCCCGTGCTGAATTACTACTATCGTGGTATTGCGTGATGCGGCATACGGATGCAAATTTGTCACAGCAAATTGTAAAATAAATTCGCATGACAAAAGTATCTGCCTTATCGCTGCTGATGGCCCTGAGCATTAACCTTTCAGCACAAACACTCGACTATGGCACTTACAGTATGGTGCTTTCTGATGTGCAACACATCCGCGTAGCCGACAATTCTTCGTTCAACACGGCATGGTATGGCATTACAGGCAATGGAGTTACCTGGAATGCTTCTTCACTTACTGCCAACAATGCCTACCCTGTTCTTAACTTCTCTTACTTCAACCCTAACACAACGCCATATTCAGCTCTTTACCCGGCAGCCAATTATGCATTTTACGAACCATCACTCACCTCGCTGATTGAATATGAGTATGACTACATCTGCAGCGACAGCGTAGTGCTGCAGGGAAGTTATGCACCATCAACGGAACATGAAATTTATCAGAATGGCGATAAACGAATGATATTTCCTTTCTTCTATGGGCAAACTTTCAGCGATACGTATGAAAAAACAAATTACAGCGATGCCAACACCGTAAGCAGTTATCAGAACGGTACGCGCACGGTAACTTTCAGCGGCTACGGTACCCTGATATTGCCTCAGGCAACTTTTAGCGATGTGGCATTGATTTCAGAAACAAGAACCAACAACCTTGGTCCCGATTCTTATGTTTATACATGGATCAGCTTCAGCAACGGTCATTCACTTCTGAGATACAGCATCAACGGAAGTTCCATCACCACAGTTTTTACTACAGATATGCCAACGGGTATAGCATTGCAGGAGAACGAATCAGCTGTTTCAGTTTATCCAAATCCTGCTGTAGGTTATTTCACTGTTCAAACTCCGCAACATACCGACAAGGTGAGCATTACGTCAGCAGACGGAAGAACTGTTTACCATAATGAACTGAATTCGGGAGCAACATCCATTCGCTTGCATGCACAACCGGGAATTTATTTTGTTCATATATGGAATCAGAATAATCACAGTGTAAAAAAATTAATCGTTCAATAAACAAACACAAAAAAAACAATACAGATGAATAAATTAATTTATGCTCTTCCTGCAGCAATCCTCATGTCAGGATTCTCAAAAGCACAGGAATTAAAAGAAGTAGTTCAACCATTATCATCCAAAGCGGTGAAAGGATACATGTACGAAACACGCAAAGGTGATGACGGTTCCGTATATGTAACTTATCAGATGAAATTAAATAAAAAAAGTGACGACATCACCTATGAAGAATATGGCTTTGACAAGTCGCTGAACTTTACCGGCTCTAAGGATGTGCAGGAAAAAAAAGTTGACAAACCTGATTTTGAAAAAACATACTACTATGCAACAGTGGGTGGCACCAACTCATTTGACGTGTTGAGCATGAAACTTAAACTGAATAAAGTAGTACAGCTGAAAACATGGAACTATGCAAAGCAGCGATTTGTGACCAAGAAAACCATTTCGCGTGATGTGATTAAACCAAATAACGATGATGGCAAAGTATATCTCGGATATGCAGCTTACTCGTCAGAAGACAAACCCGATGTGCTGACCATTGCCAAAGCTGACTCCAAAGACAAATCGGTTGCTGACAAATTTTGTATTGCAATGTTCAATAAGGATTTGAATCTGGTGGAAAAACCAATTGACCTCAACGGCAAATATTCTCTTGTATTCAGCGACCAGCTTTCCAATGAAGATGTGGTGGCCATTTTTGCTCCCGTAAGAGGTGCTGCTGATGTTTCCAAATATGTGTATTTCAGATTTGATATTGAAGGTAACCAAAAAAGCCGCGTGGAATACAGCAGCCCCGCATCAGCCATGTTAATCACTGCATCGTATGACAAAGATGGAAACGTTTACTTCTTTGGTTCGTCAGGTGATTCAAAAGAATCGTTTGAAAGAGTATATAGCGAATATGCACCTATTTACAATCCCGGTTTCACCGAAGGTGGCGAAAACAGACTGGATGCCAAATGGAGGAAACATCTCAATGAAAAAATGGAAAACATTCATTTGCTGAAGTTCAGCAGCAATGCGCTTGATTTTGCATCAACTTCTCCTGTATCTGAATTCAAAGCCAAATTTAAACCTGCTGCCGGTGAAAAGGGTGCAAAGGCTTACAATGGAAAACGTTTTTCTGTCAACAACTTTTATGTTACACCTGCAGGCGAATACTTAGCAGCCGGGCAACTGATTGATGATGGCAACTTCAGTGATTTGATTTGTTTTCATTTTGATACCAAAGGAAATCTGAAAGCACAATACGGAGTGAATAAGATGAATACTGATAAAAAAAGTGAAGTGTTTCGTACGATCAATAATTTTTATGTAACCTCTGATAACAACATCTGCTGGGAATTGCTTGAAGTGAAAGGCGTAAAAGGTTATGAATCTTTTATGGACGCTTATAATGGTGAAGCAACATTTTATCCGTTGTACTTTCCGCGAGTGGCAAAAATTGATATGAATGCAACTACAGTGAGTGCTTTTAAAACTATGGGCAATGAAAAATATTTCTTACGGAGAGATTTTCTGCCTATGTATGATGAAAAAGAAAAATCAGTAATCTACTTTGGGCATGATGAAGATTACAAAAAACTGTGGGTTGGAAAAATGATGATACCCTGATAACCTACATTCAGAACAATGACAAAGGCAGAAAAAATTTTTTCTGCCTTTGTTTGTTTTTGAGGGGAATCCTTATCAAAAACTTATTTCCTGAATTTAATTAAATAGTAGATTGATTTAAAAAAACAGTTTATTTACTTGTAAGAATCATCTGCTGATGAATTGAACTCTACAATCTTCTTCCAGTCAATAATGCCGTTGTTATCACAATACTCATTTGAAAATTCTTTGGTAAACTTATTAATCATCTGAGCATAGGATTTTAAGAAATCATCATTCTTCTCCTTAGCTTTATGCCCTAACGGTTCAATTATTTCTGTATAAAGATTGTTGTTGCCTGAAATAAATTCCCAAAATCGTTGTCCGCAATATTTGAAGTACTCACCTTTATCCGGGTTGTTATCTCTTCCATAACAACATCCGTTAATTGCAGTCACCATAATTTTAGAGTTGGAAGTTCGCAAAGTCTTCTTAGCTGTTTTAAAGTCTGAAATCAGCTTTTCAATTTGAGAGCTATTGCCCCAATTGGGGCCAGATTTAATAGTGACAATATAGCGTACATTGTCCTTGTCAAACTCCAAGTCAATTCCTTTGATGCCTGATTTTTTTCCTCCAAACACCTTACTTTTTATAAATATTGCAAGCCCTTCAAGCCAGTCTCCGAATATAGTTTCTTCATTGGAAGAAATGTGTGCATCAACAAATCCTTTGATTATTTGCTCAGCTGTCAGAACATATTTTGCTTTGAAGAGGTACGGGTTTTTTCTTTTGAGAACTTGTGAAAGCTTCAAACTTTCTAAGCTCTGTATTCTTTTCAAATGAAATATCCCGATATGATTCTCAACGTACTGTGAAAGATCTTTTAGATTTAGCTTTTACATATTTTACTTTTGGTTCAAGTAAATAAAGTTCAACCGGTTGTAATTTCTTTTTTACCATTTCATAGTATTCAGGAATAATATCTATACCTATAGAATGTCTCCTCATCCTGTTGGCAACAACTAATGATGTTCCACTTCCCATAAATGGATCAAGCACCGTATCAAACTGTTTTGTAAAAAGTTTTATGAACCACTCCGGTAACTCTTCAGGAAAAGCAGCCGAATGATTCTTATTATTACATTCTGTTGCGAGATGAAGTACATTGGTTGGGTAAGCTTTATCTCTGTCAATCCAGTTAGATATATTTTTGCCAAAACCACTTCCTACTTTCGAAGTGTCTCTTATTTTGTCTGTGTCAGATAGCTTTTTCAATCGGGTTTTTGCCCAGTTGCCCATAGGAACCATCACCTCTTCCTGATACATATTAAATTTCTTCTCTTTATTAAACTGCAGTAGTCTCTCCCAGCTATCACGAAAACGATTAGGCCACTTCCCCGGATAACTATTCTTCTTATGCCAGATAAATTCTTCTGTCCATAGCCAACCATGCTTACGCATAGCGAGAATTAACTCCATTACATAAGTACTGCGCTCCCCATCAACAACCTTTTCCTTAATATTGAGAATGAAAGTTCCTGTTGGTTTAAGCACCCTTAGCAATTGCTCTGAAATTGGAAGAAACCACTCAACATATTTGTCATGATGAATGCCTCCATAAGTGTCTTTTCTCTGATCTGCGTATGGTGGTGAAGTAACAATAAGATCAACCGAATTATCAGATAAACTCTTCAGAACCTCTTTGCTATCGCCTAATAAAATATCTGTTTTAATTTCCTGCATTGTTTATCATTTCATTAAAAATTGTTTTATATACCGTATTTATATCTGTAAGTAAGCCATATTCCAGACCCTTCTTAACAATACTGATTTCCTCTTCATTCAACTCTCTGCCTAAGTAATGCAATGCCTCTGCTTGTAAATCATTACCGGTGATAGAAAATAAAATTTCATCGTAATTGTATTCCGCCATTTTATTTGTTTTTAGTCACTCCGTATTTAATAGTTTTTTCAGCTACTTTCAATGCCTGTATTCCTAAGTCTTCGTCTTGAATTTCGTAAAGAATTTTCTCGCTTAAATATTGAATAAGCAAGGTTGCCTTGTCGAGTTCAAGAATATCAGCCAACTTGGTAATTTGTTCTCGTGTAGCTTTTCTCTCGCCACGCTCAATCTTACTGAGAATTGCTGTGTCAATGTCGAGTTGAGCAGAAACGTGTCGCAGCAGCAATCCCTTTTTCTCTCTTTTTTCTCTGATTATTTCTCCTGTTGTTCTCATTTGAAAATTTCTATTTGACAATTTTTGTCAAATGTAACAAGTCTATTCTGATTTACTTTAGATATTTTGTCATTTTTATCAACAATCTGAAACTGTACTCTTCTCCTCTTCACATGTCATTTCCTCATATCGTTGCCTGTATTCCAGTCGCTCCATGTGTATAACTTCAATGCTGTAGAAGCCGAATTCTTCCGTTACCTTTCCGGTGATGAAATAACAACCCTTGCCGCGAAAAGGAAATTGTTTGATGGCATCAGGAAAATGAACCGTATCAAGCCACTGTCCGTCTTTATCCAGAAACGTACCAAAAGCCATGATGTCACCTTTCTTTGTGCGCGTATGTTTGCGTGTAACAAAATAACCTGTTACCGAAACTGTTTTTCCTGCATACTTCGGCAATTCCGAAGCCGTTGAAAGAATCACCGCTCCATTTTTTTGCTGATGAGATGGCGGCACAGCCAAATCAAACGGTGAGCATAACGGGAACCCCAGCAACTCTATCTCATCCCAGGCTTCATCGGTTTTGCTGTAGTGCAGTTTGGGTAATGAAAATGTTTTGCGTTGTGCTTCAAACAACTCACTTTCCGTATGCGTTTTCTTTTCGCTGCCTACAATGGTATGAATATCCCACAGCAACTGTTGCCGCATGCGCCCTGTGAAACGAAATGCATTGATGCGGATGAGCAGCCTCAGTTGCTCCACTGAAATTTCTACGCGCTTCATAAAATCTCCGAGCGAAAGAAAATTTCCGTTTTGCTGCCGTTCACGGAGAACAGTTGCTGCCGCTTTCTGTTCCAGCTCGTGGATGAGGTTGAAGCCAAGATAAATGTCGTTTCCGTAAATGGTGGTTTCATACCCACTCCTGTTGATGTCGGGTGCGTGAATGTTGCCTCCGCACAGGCGGGCTTCGTGGGCATAATGTTCAACTGCGTAAAACCCTCCACCGTTGTTGATGACGGCTGTCATAAATTCCAGCGGGTAATGTGTTTTCAGATACATGCACTGATAACTTTCCACAGCATAAGATGCCGAATGTCCTTTTGAAAATGCATATCCTGCAAACGACTCTATCTGCCGCCACACTTCGCCTGTGATGGCATCATCATGACCTTTTGCTCTGCAGCTGTCAAAAAATTTCTTCTCTACTTTCTTAAACTCTTCGCGCCCGCGGTATTTGCCGCTCATCCCTCTGCGCAGCATATCCGCTTCGGTAAGCGACAGGCCGGCAAAGTAATGCGCTACCTTAATGACATCTTCCTGATATACCATTACACCAAATGTTTCACTCATCAGCTCCTGCATCAGCGGATGGATGTACTGCCTTCGGCTTTCGTCATGAAATCGCAGAATATACTCACGCATCATTCCGCTTTGCGCTACTCCCGGACGAATGATGGAACTGGCAGCAACCAGATCAAGATAGGTTGATGCTTTGAGTTTTTTCAGCAACATGCGCATGGCAGGACTTTCCACATAAAAACATCCGATGAGATTGGCTGTGCGCAGGTTTTCTCTTACCGCTTTGTCTTCCTTAATTTTTTTTACATCATGAATATCCACTTCCACACTGCGGTTTTTGCGAACTATCTCTACGGCATCTCTGATTTTTCCCAATCCTCGCTGTGCCAGAATATCAAATTTATACAACCCCACATCTTCTGCTTCGAGCATACTGAACTGCACCAGCGGAAAATTTTTTGGCGGCAGTTGTGTGGCACTGTAATAATAAACAGGCTTGTCAGAAATAAGCACACCGCCTGCATGAATACTCAGATGGTGAGGCAGGTCAATCAGTCGCTGTCCGTAGCGGAGTATGAGTTTGCTGATGTGGTCGGTGCGTGAATTGCCTTTGTCGAAAAATGAATCAATCTCTGCCTTTGGCAATCCGAATACTTTTCCCAGCTCGCGTACTGCTGCATCCCACTGAAATGTATTGTATGCTGCCAGCAAAGCCGTATGCGCCTGTGTATGTTTTTTAAAAATGTAAGCAACTACATCATCGCGTTCGTCTGACGAAAAATCAATATCAAAATCAGGAGGGCTGGTGCGCTGTGCATTGATAAACCGTTCGAAATACAGGTCGAGGTCCACAGGATCCACATCGGTAATGCGCAGCAGGTAGGCCACCATGCTGTTGGCTCCGCTGCCACGGCCTGTGTAGAAATAATTTTTGCTGCGTGCATAGCGCACAATATCCCAGCTGATGAGAAAGTAAGCCGAGTAACCCAGCTCGCAAATCATTCTGATTTCTTTTTCGAAACGTTCAATGATGTCCTCATCCGGATTGTCGTAGCGTTGTGCAAGTCCTTCGTAGCTCAGTTGCATCAGTTTGTGATAGTCGAGTCTGGCACTGGAGGTAAACACTTTTTTGTTTTTGTTTTTTCCGAATTCAAAATCAATTTCGCATGACTCCAGAAGTTTCTGTGCATTGCTGAGCATAAAAGGATAATCGCTGTAGATGCGTTGCAGTTCTTCGGGAGCAAACATTACCTCATCGGGCAAAGCCTGTTCTGCAGCGCTGAGTTTGCTCAGCAGAATATTGTTGTCAATAGCCCGCAGCAGCCGGTGCGTGTTAAAATCAATGCGGTTGCGAAAAGTAACAGGGGCCAGTGCTATCAGCTTTTGCGGATAATTTTTCCATCCCGAAAAATTCAGCCTGAACAAATCGGATGGCTTTACTCCGATAAACTCATTTTCTTTCAGACGAAAAATATTTTCTCCGAACGGATAAATTATAAATGCATTTTCAAATGACGGAGCCTCTGAAGGAAACGGCTCTCCGCTGTGCAGATGTTGCGAAAGAAAAAGATTGAGTGCATAAAATCCTTCTGCATTTTTTGACAGGGCCGTAAATTTTTTCTGTGTACCGTTTTTAAATGTTATTCCGGCTACCGGTTTGATGTTGTATTTGGGAGCAAGGCGAAAAAAATCGAGTATGGCTGATGTATTGTTGATGTCGGCAACGGCCAATGCGGAAACCCCTTTTTGCTGCGCTTCGCACAGCAGTTCTTCCGGACTCATAATTCCGTAATTGAAAGAGAAGCAGGTGTGACACAGGTGCATGATGTTTGGGTTGATTCACGTTATCGCGCAACGAAAGAGTTACTGTTTTTATATTTCCGTATTGTCCGGGGCCGAAGTTTTTACATCGCCATCTGCCAAAAGAAGTGTATCACGTGTTTGTTTCCCGACAGGCGATTTGCTCAACCCGTTGAAAGGGTTGAAACCGCGCAGCGAAAAACTCAG
>Ga0079224_100000844_pt1 | contig 32879 bp, 28 predicted proteins | sample Stecom2015_FD_80414 | JGI IMG/M metagenome (GOLD analysis project Ga0079224, IMG submission 80414) | Agricultural soil microbial communities from Utah to study Nitrogen management - Steer compost 2015 | ecosystem: Environmental > Terrestrial > Soil > Agricultural land | place: USA: Utah... | reverse complement strand
CCGCCTACCTGCTGACCTCCACCATCTCGCTGCCGATCTACGGCAAGGTCGGGGATCTGATCGGCCGGAAGAACCTGCTACTGGCGGCGATCGTCCTGTTCGTGGCTGGTTCCCTGGTCGGGGCGCTGGCACCGAACATGACCTGGCTGATCATGGCCCGGGCGGTGCAGGGGCTGGGTGGTGGCGGCCTGATCGTGCTGACCCAGGCGATCATCGCGGACGTGGTGCCGGCCCGGGAACGCGGCAAGTACATGGGGACGATGGGCGGGGTGTTCGCGTTCTCCTCGGTGGCCGGTCCGCTGCTGGGGGGTTGGTTCACCGCTGGCCCCGGGTGGCGGTGGGCGTTCTGGATCAACCTACCGCTGGGAGCCATCGCCCTCCTGGCAGTGATCTTCTTCCTGCGGCTGCGTCGGCCCGCTGACGGCCGTCCCCAGCTGGACTACTGGGGGATCGTGTTCCTATCGGCCGCCACCACCTGCCTGGTGCTCCTGGCCAGCTGGGGTGGCTCCGAGTACGAGTGGTCGTCCCCGGTGATCCTCTGGCTCATCGTCGGCCTGCTGGTCTCGTCCGGGCTCTTTGTGCTGGCGGAGAAGCGGGCCGCCGAACCGATCATGCCGTTGGCGATGTTCCGCAACCGGGACTTCAATATCACCACCGTGGCCGGTCTGCTCACCGGGGTGGCGATGTTCGGTGCCATCGCCTATCTGCCGACCTACCTGCAGATGGCCACCCTCACCGACGCCACCGTGGCCGGTCTGCTGATGATCCCGATGATGGCCGGCATCCTGCTGGTGTCGATGGCCACCGGCTGGTACGTCAGCCGCACCGGCCGATACAAGTGGCTCCCCGCACTCGGCTCGATCGTGGTCGGCGGCGCGCTGTGGCTGCTGTCGACGCCGGATACCGACACCCCGGTCTGGGTGATCTGCACCTATGGGGCGGTGCTGGGGGTGGGGCTGGGGGCCGGTATGCAGCTGCTGGTCCTGGTGGTGCAGAACTCGTTTCCCGCGCGGCAGGTGGGCACCGCCACCGCCGCCAACTTCTACTTCCGACAGGTCGGCGCGTCGGTCGGCTCCGCGGTGGTGGGCAGCCTGTTCACCCACCGGCTGATGGATCGGCTGAACGCCCGGCTGCCGGACGCGCCGGCGCTGGCCGATGGTGGGGATTCCCTCACCCCACAACTGCTCAAAGAGTTGCCGGAGCCGGTGGTGCGGATCGTGGTCGAGTCCTATAACCAGGCCCTGATGCCGGTGTTCCTGTATCTGGTGCCGCTGGGGGTGGTCTCCGCCGTACTGCTGGCGTTCCTGACCGGCAAGCCGCTGGCCACCCGCCTGGAGGATCCGTCCGAACCAACCCGCCTCGACGACACCGGCGCGCGTTCGGCGCCGGACGCCGCCCCGACGCCCCCCACCGACCCTCCACCGTCGGTGCGGCTCCGCCCACTGCCTCCGCCCGGTCGTCGGGCGGCCCCGGGCAGCGCTCCGGCCGGCGATTAGCCTGGCCGCATGCGTCGCTGGCGGCAGGCGATGGCGGCCGCGCTGTACGGACCGGACGGGTTCTTCACCCGGCCCGGCAACGCGCCGGCCCACCACTTCCGCACCTCGGTACTCGCGTCAGCGTGGTTCACCGAAGCGGTGACCCGACTGGTGCTCCGGCTGGACACCGCACTCGGACACCCCGATCCCCTGGTGGTGATGGACATCGGCGCCGGCCGAGGCGAGCTGCTGACCGGACTGGCCGCCCGGACCCCGGCCGGGCTGTCCGACCGGTTGCGACTGGTGGCGGTGGAGCGGGCCGCCCGGCCGGACCAGTTACCGGAACGGATCGAATGGCGGTCGACGCCGCTGTCCCGACTCACCGGACTGGTGCTGGCCACCGAGTGGTTGGACAACGTCCCGGTGGAGGTCGCGGAGGTGGATCCGGCCGGGGTGGCCCGGTATCAGCTGGTCGACCCGGTCACCGGGGGCGAGCAGCCGGGTCCCCCGGTGACCGGCCCGGACGCGGACTGGTTGGCCCGCTGGTGGCCGTTGACCGCGCCCGGGCAACGCGCCGAAATCGGCCGTACCCGCGACGAGGCGTGGGCGGCGGCGGTGGCCACCGTGACCCACGGCGCGGCGCTGGCGGTCGACTACGGACACACCCGCTCCCACCGGCCGCAGGGGGGAACCCTGACCGGGTTCCGGGCCGGTCGGCAGGTGCCCCCGGTGCCGGACGGTCACTGCGACCTGACCGCCCATGTCGCGATCGACGCGGTGGCGGTGGCCGGGGAGGTGGCGGCCACCGGTGGGGCGGCGGCGATCACGCTCACCCAGCGGGAGGCGTTGGCCCGGCTGGGACTTACCGGCGCCCGCCCGCCGCTGGCCCAGGCCGGCGCCGACCCGGCTGGTTACCTGACCGCGCTGGCCGCCGCCAGTCAGATCGCGGAACTCACCGATCCGGCCGGGCTGGGGAGCCACTACTGGCTGCTGCAGCCGGTCGGGATCGACCCGATGGCACTATGGCAGGCATGACCACCGAGCCGCATTCCGCCGGCTCCCTACGGGAGCTCACCGTCGGCACCGGCGCTGGGTTGGAAACGACTGACCTGGCGCTCACCATCGGACCGCACCACCCGTCCACGCATGGGACGCTGCGATTGAAACTGACGGTGGACGGGGAGCGGGTGGTCTCCTGCGCGCCGGTGGTGGGCTACATGCACCGGGGCGCGGAGAAGCTGTTCGAAGTCCGCGACTACCGGCAGATCATGGTGCTGGCCAATCGCCACGACTGGCTGTCGGCGTTCGCCAGCGAACTCGGGGTGGCCCTCGCGGTGGAGCGGATGCTCGGACTGGAGGTGCCGGAGCGGGCGGTGTGGTTGCGCACCACACTGGCCGAGCTCAACCGCGTGCTCAACCACCTGATGTTCCTCGGCTCCTACCCGCTGGAGATCGGCGCGGTCACCCCGATGTTCGACGCGTTCCGCGCGCGGGAGGCGCTGCAGGCGGTGATGGAGGAGGCCAGTGGCGGTCGATTGCATTACATGTTCAACCGGGTGGGGGGTCTGAAGGAGGAGGTGCCCGCGGGCTGGACCGGGCGGGTGCGCGAGGCGGTCGACCAGGTCCGGCGATGGTTGCCGGAGCTGGATCGGCTCATCCGCACCAACGACACTTTCCTCGCCCGCACCCAGGGGGTGGGGGTACTGACCGCCGCCCAGGCCGCGGCGTACGGGGTGTCCGGGCCGGTGGCACGGGCCAGCGGGCTCGACTTTGATCTACGCCGGGATGAGCCCTATCTGGCCTATCGGGAATTGGACGTGCCGGTGGTCACCCGGACCGCGGGGGACTGCCACGCCCGGTTCGAGGTGCTCCTGGAGCAGGTGTACGGGTCGCTCGACCTGGTGGAGCGGTGTCTGCAGCGGGTGGACCGGACCACCGGGCCGGTGAACGTCCGGTTGCCGAAGGTCGTGCGGGCGCCAGAGGGGCACACTTACGCCTGGACCGAGAACCCGCTCGGGATCAATGGTTACTACCTGGTCTCCCGAGGCGACAAGACCCCCTGGCGGTTGAAGCTCCGTACCGCCTCGTACGCCAATGTCCAGGCGCTCAGCGCCGTGGTGCCGGGCTGTCGAGTGTCCGATCTGGTGGCGATCCTGGGGTCGATGTTCTTCGTGATCGGCGACATCGACAAGTAACCGGACAACGGACGCCGCGGTTGCGCATTACGGACCAACCGCCAGGAGGATCGTCCACAGCGGCGCTAGCTGGCTCCGGATCACCGCCATCGCTCGCGGTCGAACTCGAAATCCGACCGCCGGGACGCATACTCCGCCCGCTCATCCGGCTCCCGGTAGCGGCGACTCCGCGCCGGCGCCTGCTCCCATCGCTCCTGCCAGGAGCCGCCGGCGGGGAGAGCGGCCGCGGGTTCCGGACGCCGCGGGCTGTCGTACCGGTGGTCGTCGTACCGGGAGTCACCACGTCGAGTAGCACCATACGACGCGCCATAGCCAGGGTCGTCGTACCGAGGACCGTCCGACCGCGGATCATCCCAGTCCGAGCCGGACCGCTGCACGGTCGCCCAGCGATCCTCGATCTGGACCTCGTCGGCGGATCCGTCTCGATGTCGGGCTACCCGGCGCTCCGCGAACTGAAGCTCCCGGCCGTCCTCACTGGCTCGGACCGTTGCCCACCGCCGCCCGGCCGCGAACTCCGGCTCCTCCGCCCCGCTCCACCGATCGACTTCGGCGGCCGGCCGTCGGGGCGTGGATGGTTGCCATCGCTCCCGGTCCGCCTCCCGGCTCCACCGATCACCCCAGTCGGGGTTGTCCCAGTCCCGGTGCTCCGCGGCGGTGTGCTCCTCCCGCCAGCGCCCTGCTCGCTGATGACCAGCCGTTCGGTCATCCGGCTCCCGGTAGTCCAGGTACGACTCGGCCGGTTCACCCGCGACCGCACTTCGGTCCACATAGGTGGAACGAGTTACCTGCACGGTCTCGGTATGCCGGTAGATCCCGCCGGTGGGGATCGGTTGACTCGTCGGCACCGGGAGCGGTTCACCGGCGCTCCCGCCGCGGTACCGATGCGGTCCGGCCCCGGGATCGACCGCATCACCTGGCCACCCGGCCGCCCCGGTCGGCGGTACCCGGGCCGCGGCGCTCACTCCCACGGCGCCGACCACGGCCGAGGCCGGGCGCACCGCCTCCGCCGGCCCGGCCGTTTCCGCGCGAATCTCCGCCAGTTGCCGTTTCAGCGCCGCCACCTGCGTGTTGAGGGCGTGCCGGTTGGCCTGCGCCGCATTGACGATCTCTGCGCGCAACTCCGCCCGCAGCGCGTCGAACTCCCCCAGTAACCGGTCGTCCCAGTCATTGGTCGACACCGTCGGCTGTGGCCGCCGCGCCATCGACAAACCGACCGCGGCCAACGCCAGCATTCCCAGCGCTCCGCCCAGGCGTTGCCCGGCGCCGCCTATCAGCCACAGCACCGCGGCTAGTGGGGTCAGCCCGGCACCGACCCAGAATCCGACCTGCGACAACCGGTGCTGCCGCTGGTCCTCGCTCGTGTCCTTGCCAGGCATGCACAGAGATTAGCGAGAGTTCCGCGGGTTGAAAATGCCTCATTTCGCAGTGGAACACGGTCGAACACCTGACCGATGCAGGGCGCTCACCCCTGATGGGACAAGGCGACCACCGTGGGTCAGACCCGCCCCCATCGGTCGTCTTCCCACGCGGCCGGGATGGCCGGGGCCGGCCGCGCCGGCAGCGCCGACGACCAGGCATCGGCGTCATCGGTCAGGGTCGGGTCTGGATCCTGCAGACCACTGCCCTGCCACGGATCCGCCTCCTGGTCACTCTTCCCGTTCTCCTCTTCACCCTGGCGAGGGCGGCCGAACCGCTCCACCAGCTGAGTGACCAATAGTCCAATCAGGACCATGCCGGTGGCGGTAGCCAGGAGGGCGATGTGCCACCCCTGCTCCTGCTGGTACCGGTGGAACAACACCAGCGCCACCACCGCCAGGATGGTGCCCAGCACGCCGCCTCGCCGGCCGTACGCACTGGTGCCACCGAGCAGGGCCACCCCGAGCCCGACCATGGTCCACAGTAGCCAGTTAGCTCCGGCGCTGCCTTGGGCAGGCACGCCGGCGGCGGCCGTCAGGAGCACCCCAGCGATCACCGGCAAGGTCATCGACAGCAGCAGCACGCCGCCCATCAGCATCACTGCCCGGACGGGTGGCCGACGGACCGGATCGGGCCGGCACTGGCCAAAGGTGCGGCGAATCGACCGGAGGCTTCCGAGGAGTCCTCCCAGCACCGCGAGCACCGCCACCGCCGCGAAAAGCGCGGTCGCTCGGCCAGTGGGGTCGAACTCACCGGTCAATGGCACCGTTGCCGGCTGCAATTGCAGCCACACCACCACCGCCGCCCCTGCGCACAGGGTGACCGCCCAGCCCGGCGCCCGCAGGAGCACCACGACCAACCAGACCGCGACCGCGCCCACCACCGCCAGCCCGAGCGCGAAGACGGTGGGCGCCATCATCCCTTCGCCTCCTCGCTGAGCGAAGTAGAGCCCGGCCGCCGCCGCCACCGGGCCGATCGCAAGGTTCGGCACACCGGCCCGCAGACTCACCCCCGCGGCGATCCCGAGCAACCCGAATCCGGCGGCCAACACCAACGACTGGGCCAGTGCGGGATCGGTCAGCACCTGCGGATCGGCCTGCCAGAGCAGATAGCCCAGGCCGGCGGTGACGGCCAACAGCAGCAGTTCCCACAACCCGTGCACGAGCAGTCGGTCACGGGCACCCGACGTACGCTCGACCGGACCGGCGGTAACCGTGTCCTTCCCGGCCGGGGACTCCGTTGACACCACAGTGGAGGTGCTGGACGGGCGGTCCGATTCGAGAACCGAATCGGTGAACATCCGGCTGGCCACGTTCGGGAAGCCCCCCGGGGAGATAGGTGGGCGATGTTCGGGCGCGGCCGGGCTGCCGAAGTCAGCGGATCCGGTCTCCTGGTGCCGGTACGGGTCGTCGTCGTACGCCATCGGCGCGCCTCCCTGCGGTCGATTTCCTACCCTGGATCCCCCTCGCCCCCGTTACTGCCGCTGTCCCCCTCATCGAGCACGTCTTTGCCCGCCCGCGAACCCGGGGTTCGCATCGTACGGCACGCACCGTACCCGCACCACCGGTGTGAGAACAGCCCCGAATGGAAAAGAGTTCTCAGCGAAACGGTCCGACTACGGGGAGTCCGGGGATCCGTCCGAGCCGCGCTGCTCAGGTCGACGTCCAGGCCGGCCCTCGTCCTCATCGGGCCCCTTAGGCACCCGACAGGCGTACTCCAGCCACAACGCGGCCGCGATCAACCCCATGGAGGCGACCAACCCACCAATGGTCGGGGGCAGCTCCGCAGCGGCGCTGGTGACCCGCCCCGACTCCATGGCCAGCCAGGGGACGAACCCGCCATAGGCACCGGCCAGGATCGCGCCCGCCAGCGAGGAGGCCTTGGCCAGAACCACGTACCGGACCACCACCAGCGGATCCACCGGCTCCGGCCGGCGCCCCGCCGACCCGCGGGCGAACCGCCCCCGGCCGTGAATGCGTCCCCACAGCACCCAGGCTGCCAACCCTTCAAACGCCGCGATCGCGGCGATCAGGATCGCCGTCGGCCAAATCATCGGCGGCAGATCCTGGTAGAAGTTGCTGATCAGTAGCCACGCCACCGCAGCGGCGCTGAGGCCGGCGACCACCAGCGTGGCCGGCTGGGTGGGCCGGAGCGTGGGCTGGGGCTGGCTCATTCTCCCGACTCTATCGACAGGTCCGGTCGGGGACGAAGTAGCGGTAGGTCCGTGGCGACCGGCTCGGAGCGCAGCAGGTCGGTCAGCCACCCGTGGCCGGGCAGTCGGGCGTACGGCTGTAGGTCCAGCCACGGCCGTAAGACGAACGCACGCAGGTGGGCCCGGGGATGCGGCAGGGTCAGCTCCGGATCGGTGCTGATCACCGGCTCACCCGCCTCGTCCCACACCATGATCACGTCGACGTCGAGGGTGCGGGGGGCGTAGCGGTCATGCGGATCCCGCTGCCGCCCGGCGGCGTGTTCCAACCGGCGCGCCTCCGCCAGCCAGTGCTCCGGTCCGGCGGCCGGGTCGTGGACCAGCACCGCCGCGTTCAGGTAGTTCGGCGCGGCATGCCCAGGCGGCCAGGGCGGGGTCTCGTACACCCCGGAGACGAGCTCCACCGCCTCCCCCAGCCCCGCCACCGCCGCCCGCAGCTGACCGACCCGATCCCCGAGATTGCTGCCCAGGGACAGCAGCGCCCGGGTCACGACCGCGCCTCCAGATCGGCCCGGGTCAACCGGCGAGTCACCGCCACGTCGGTGAACTGGTGCGGCAGCGGCGCCTGGGGCTTGTGTACGGTCACGGTGGCGGCGGCCACTCGTGGGTCGGCGAGGCACTCGGCGGCCAGGCGGGTGGCCAGGGTCTCGATCAGCCGCACTGGCGGCCCGGTCAGCACCGCGACCAGCCGATCCGCCAGGACGCCATAGTCCACTGTGTCCGCTAGCTCATCGGAGGCTCCCGCCGCCGCCAGGTCCACCTCCAGCACCGCGTCCACCAGGAAGTCCTGCCCCTCGACCCGTTCGAAGTCGTACACGCCGTGCCGGCCGCGCGCCCGCAACCCCGTCAGTGTGATCGTGTCCATGGCCTCCGCTCCGTAACGTCAGGACTCCGTCGACTCCACCGGAGCCAGCCGGGGCGCCCCCGAGGCTCGCCACACCGCCAGCGCGTCCATGGTGCCGCGGACATCATGCACCCGTACTCCCCAGGCGCCCGCGGCTACCGCCAGCAACGAGGTGGCGGCGGTGGCCACGTCCCGCTCGTCGGTCGGCCGGGGGGTGCCGTCCGGGGCGGCCAACAACCGGCCCAGGTACGACTTGCGGCTGGCGCCGATCAACACCGGGAACCCGAGCGCCAACAGCGCGTCCATCCGGCGGGTGAGCTGCCAGTTGTGCTCGGCGGTCTTGGCGAACCCGAGCCCGGGGTCGAGGATGATCCGCTCCGGGGCGATCCCGGCCGCGACCGCGTCGTCTACCCGCGCCCGCAGTTCGGCGCACACGTCGGCGACCACGTCCCGGTACCGCGCCAGCTCGGCCATCACCCGGGAGTGCCCCCGCCAGTGCATGATCACGTACGGGCAGCCGGCCTCAGCCACCACTTTGGTCATGGTCGGGTCGGCCAGCCCGCCGGAGACGTCATTGACCACCACCGCGCCGGCGGCCAGCGCGGCGGCCGCCACCGCCGCCCGGGTGGTGTCCACGCTCACCGGCACTCCGGCCGCGGCCAATTCAGTGATCACCGGCACCACCCGGCGGATCTCGGTAGCCGCGTCCACCCGATCAGCGCCGGGCCGCGTGGACTCGCCGCCCACGTCGATCAGATCCGCTCCCTGCGCGCGCAGCTCGATCCCATGCGCGATCGCGGCGTCCCGGTTGGCCCACCGACCACCGTCTGAGAACGAATCCGGGGTGACGTTGAGGACCCCCATCACTACTGGACCTGGGCCGATCACGAACTGCCCCACCGGCAAACCGTACTACGCCGGCCGCTCCCACCCCGCGTGTGCACCACCGCCCGCCCGGTCGACGACCGCGCCCACGGAGTCTGTGGGGGGTCGGTCTGCGGGAGGGGCCACCGGCCGGGGTCGCGTCACCGGTCGCCCCACCGGACCAGCACTCCCAGGGCCACGGTCAGCAGCCACGGCACCGCCAGGCTCGCCGCGTACGCGCTGCTTCCCGGCCATCCGCCGGACAGCAGCAGGGTGTAGCAGCCGACGCCGAGCGCCGCTCCCACCCCGTACCCGATCTCCAGTGCGGTGGTCAGCAGCCCGGAGGCGGCCCCGGTCTGCGCTGGCGCCACCCGGGCGGTGGTCAGCGTGTTCAAAGGGGCCGCCACCCCGCCCATGGCCGCCCCGATCACCACCAGCGCGACCACCACCGCGGCGGTCGCCTCCCCGGCCGTGGTCAGGATCAGCCCCAACCCGAGGTATCCGACGAGCAACCCGACCAGCCCCGCCCGCAGCAGCCGGCGCGGCCGGGCCCCGAACCAGCGGGTGGCCAGACTGGAACTGACCGCGAACGTGGCGGCGAGCGGGGCGAACAGCCATCCCGCCCCCGTGACCGGGAACCCGCGGACCTCCATCGCCCACAGCGGCAGCAGGACGAACAGCACCGCGTTGCTGGCGTAGTAACCGGCGGCGGCCGCCAGGTACCGCCCCAGTCCCGGTTGCGCCACCAGGGCCGGGTCCACCACCGGATCACGCCCGCCGGCCACCGCGGACCGGTTCCGGTGGAACGCCCACCCGCCGGCCCCCACCGCCACCACGGTCGTGGCGGCGGCCAGCGTCGGGGCCCCGATCACGAACGCGAGTCCAGTGACCGCCGCTACCAGCGCGACCACCGTCAGGCCCAGCCCCAGCCAGTCGAACCGGGCCGTACCTGCCACCCGCCGCTCCGGCAGCAGCCGGCCGGCCGCCGCCAGCACGACCAGGCACGGCACCACGTTTACCCAGAAGATGCTGCGCCAGCCCAACCCGAACAGGTCGGCGTCGATCAGCACGCCGCCCAGCACCTGGGTGCCCGCGGCCGCGACCCCGCTGACCGTCGAGAACAGCCCGAACGCCACCGCCCGGTCCCGCCCGGAGAACCGTTCCTGGATCAGCGTGAAAACCTGGGGCATCAGCAGCGCCGGGCCGATCCCCTGCAGCAGCCGGCCCAGCACCAGCAGTTCCGCGGTGGCGGCGGTGGCGCACCAGACCGAGGCGACCAGGAAGACCGCCACGCCGGCGCAGAACAGCCGGCGCCGACCGAACCGGTCTCCGAGCCGGCCGCCGCCCAGCAACAGGCCGCCGTAGCTGATGTTGTACAGGGCGAGGATCAACTGCAGGTGGGTATCGGTGGCGGACAGGTCGGCCCGGATGCTGGCCGTGGCCACGGTGGTGACGAACACGTCGGCGATCACCAGGAACACCGCGGCCAGCAGGACGGCGAGTTCCGCCCAGCGCCGGCGGTCGGTTGCCCGACGCGGGTGGTCCAGTTGGGTTCCGGTCACCCTGCGAGCGTCACCGCCGGTCGTATCACGATCAAGAATGAACAACTGCAGGTCCGGTTAGGATTTCTGCATGATCCGGGTGGACCCGCACGAGCTGGAGTGCTTCCTCACCCTGGCGGAGGAGCTGCACTTCGGACGCACCGCGCAGCGGCTGCGGCTGTCTCCGTCCCGGGTCAGTCAGTTGGTCCGGTCACTGGAGCGACGGATCGGTGGCCCGCTGTTCGTCCGTACCTCCCGCCGGGTCCGGCTCACCCCCGTCGGGGAGCAGCTACGCGCCGACCTCGTCCCGGCCTGGCGGGGAGTGCACTCGGCCCTGCTGCGGGCCCGCCAGGCCGGATCCGGCGGAAGCACCCTCACGGTCGGCCAGCAGGGCACCGGCGCCAACGAGCTCACCGGCGAGATCCTGCGCGAGTTCGACCGGCTCTGCCCCGGCTGGCAGGTACGCCTGGTCGAGCTGGACTTCAGCAACCAGTTCAGCGCCCTCCGCACTGGGACGGTGGACGTGGCCCTGGCCCGGCTGCCGGTGCACGAGCCCGACCTCACCGTCGGGGCGGTGGTGGTCCGCGAGCCCCGGGCACTGGCGGTCTGGCGGGACCACCCGCTGGCCACCCGGGACCGGGTGGGGCTGTCGGAGATCGCCGGGGAGTACATCTTCGACCTGCCGGACACCGCCCCCCGCTACTGGCGCGACTTCCACGCCCCGCCGATCACCCCGGACGGGGTGCCGCTGCCCGCCGGCAGGTGGTCTCCACCCCCCAGCAGGTGCTGTCGCTGGTCGGCGCCGGGCAGGGGGTCAGCCCGATGGTGGAGTGCATGCGCCGCTACTACGCCCGCCCGGACATCGCCTACGTCCCGATCGCGGACATGCCGCACTCGGAGGTGGCGGTGGTCTGGCTCACCGGGGACCGGCGCCCGCAGGTGTCCGCGTTCGCTACGACGGTAGCCACGGTGGCGCGTGCCCACGGCGTCACCGGCCGACCGTCACCCGGGTAGCTGCCACCCAGTCCCCGTCCACCCAGGGGCCAGGCCGCGATGGCGTCCGTCTGCGCAGTGTGGCCGCACCCGGCGCCGTGCGCACCCGGTGCGTGGGGCGTCTGATCGGCGGGCCGGACCGGTGGGGCAGACTGGGGATGTGGCCGCGCCGAAGTTCCCCTACGCCGACCTGCCCGAATTCCTCACCGCGCTGGAGCGCGCGGGCGAGCTGCACCGGGTGAAGGTACCGGTCGACCCCACTCTGGAAATCAGTGAAATCGTCACCCGGACGGTCCGCGCCGGCGGGCCAGCCCTGCTGTTTGAGCGCCCCACCCGGGGAGAGATGCCGGTGGCGATCAACCTGTTCGGCACCCGGCGCCGGATGGCGATGGCGCTCGGGGTGGACGACGTGGATGAGATCGGCGCCCGGATCGGGGAACTGGTCAAGCCGGAGCTGCCGGTGGGCTGGTCCGGGATCCGGGAAGGCCTCGGCAAGGTGATGCAGCTGAAGTCGCTGCCACCGAAGCGAGTGAAGAGCGCCCCCTGCCAGGAGGTGGTCTACCGGGGTGACCAGGTGGATCTGAACCGGCTGCCGGGCCTACAGACCTGGCCCGGCGACGGCGGCATCTTCCACAACTTCGGGTTGACCCACACCGCCCACCCGGAGACCGGCAAGCGCAACGTCGGGCTGTACCGACTCCAGCAGCACTCGCACAATACCTTGGGGATGCACTGGCAGATCCACAAGGACTCCACCGCCCACCACGCGGTGGCCGAACGGCTCGGCCAACGGCTGCCGGTGGCGGTGGCGATCGGCTGTGACCCGGTGACCACCTACACCGCCACCGCCCCGCTGCCGAGCGACATCGATGAGTACCTCTTCGCAGGCTTCCTGCGCGGTGAGCGGGTGGAGCTGGTGGACTGCCTGACCGTGCCGCTACAGGTGCCGGCCAGTGCCCAGATCGTGCTGGAGGGGTACGTGGAGCCGGGCGAGCGGCTGCCAGAGGGGCCGTTCGGCGACCACACCGGCTTCTACACCCCGGTGGAGCCGTTCCCGGTGATGCACGTGGAGTGCATGACCATGCGCCGTGACCCGATCTACCACTCGATCGTGACCTCCAAGCCGCCGCAGGAGGACGGGCCGATCGGGCACGCCACCGAACGAATCTTCCTGCCGCTGCTGAAGCTGCTGATTCCGGACATCGTCGACTACTCCTTGCCGGAGGCCGGCGGGTTCCACAACTGCGTGATCGTGTCGATCCGTAAGCGGTACCCCAAGCACGCCCAGAAGGTGATGAACGCGATCTGGGGTGCGCACCTGCTGTCGTTGAGCAAGCTGATCGTGGTGGTGGACGACGACTGCGACGTGCACGACTACGCCGAGGTGGCCTGGCGGGCGTTGGGCAACGTCGACTACTCCCGGGACCTGCTGCTGACCGAGGGCCCGGTCGACCACCTTGACCACGCCTCCTACCAGCAGTTCTGGGGCGGTAAGGCAGGCATCGACGCCACCCGGAAGTGGCCCAGCGAGGGCTACACCCGCGGCTGGCCGGAGGAGGCGGTGATGTCACCGGAGATCAAGGCCAAGGTGGACCGTCGGTGGCGGGAGTACGGGCTATGACCGGAGCGGCCCGCCCGGCGGGAGCCGAGCCCGCCGACCCGATCGCGTCGCGCCCGGCGGCGCCGCCGCCCGCGGCTCGCCGTGGTCCGGTCCGGGCGTTCCTCCGGCTGGTGGCGATTGAACACTCGGTGTTCGCGCTCCCGTTCGCGTACCTGTCCACCCTGACCGCGATGGCGGTCACCGGCACCGGCCTGTCCTGGCGGGTGCTGGCGCTGGTGACGGTGGCGATGGTGGGGGCCCGCACGTTCGCGATGGCGGCCAATCGGATCATCGATCGGCACATCGACGCGCGCAATCCCCGGACCGCGGGGCGGGAACTGGTGACCGGGGCGGTGAGCCTACGCACCGCCTGGACCGGGGCGGTGGTGGCGCTCCTGGTCTTCTTCGCCGCCGCGATCGCGCTCAATCCACTGGCGGCGGCCCTGTCCCCGCTGGCGGTGGTGCCGCTGGTGGTCTACCCGTACGCCAAGCGGTTCACCAACTGGCCGCACGCGGTGCTGGCGTTGGCGCAGGCGGTCGCCCCGGTCGGCGGTTGGTTGGCGGTCACCGGCACCTTCAGCGGTTCCGGGCCGGCCTGGCTGCTGGGGGCGGCGGTCGGGCTGTGGATCGGCGGATTCGACTTGATTTACGCCTGCCAGGACGCCGAGGTGGATCGCCAGATCGGGGTCGGCAGCGTGCCGGCCCGGTACGGAGTGGCGTTCGCGCTGTGGGCGGCCCTGGTCGCGCATGTGATCACGTTCGGGTTGTTCGTCTGGTACGGGGTGGCCACCGGCTTCAGCTGGTGCTGGTGGCTGGGGATGACCGCGGCCGCGGTGGGGTTCGCCTACGAGCACGCGATCGTCAAGCCGCATGACCTGTCCCGGGTGAACCGGGCGTTCTTCACCGCCAACGGGTTCATCGGAATCGCGCTGTTCGGCTTCGCCCTGGTGGATCTCCTGGTGCGGGGGAGCTTCGGATGACCGACCCCGGTGCGGCCAGCGGTCGCCGACCGTGGATCGTCGGGGTGTCGGGCGCCTCCGGTACCCCGTATGCGGCCTCGGTGCTGCGTGGCTTGCTGACCGCGGGCTTGCCGGTGGATCTGGTGGTGTCCCGGGCCGCGCGGTTGACCCTGCTCGACGAGACCGGCCGTCGGTTCCGGGACGCGCACTGGCGCGACGATCTGGCGGCGTGGTTAGAGCACGATGTGAGCGACGCGGACCTGCGGTACTGGCCCGCCGGCGACCTCGCCGCGGGGCCCTCGTCCGGTTCCTACCCCGCCCGCGGGATGGTGGTGGTACCGGCGAGCACCGCGGCCTGTGCCGGGATCGCCCTGGGGTTGTCCAAGGATCTGCTGCAGCGGGCAGCCGAGGTCAACCTCAAAGAGCGCCGCCCCGTGGTGGTGGTGCCGCGCGAGACCCCGGTCAGCCGCAGCCATCTCGAACACTTGTTAGCACTGCACGACGCTGGCGCGGTGGTGCTGCCCGCCAGTCCCGGTTTCTACGGCACCGGCGGGCGCACAAGCGTCCAATCCCTGGTGGATTTCGTAGCGGGCAAGGTGCTGGACGCGTTGGGCGTCCCTCACACCCTCCTGACCCGCTGGTCGGGACAAGTGCGCAGTCCCGCCCCACCCCACTAGTTCCGTGGTTTTCCGTACCAGTTTCGTACCGACCCGAAGGTGTCCGGACGCGGCGCCGCCCCACCACGGTGCCGTCCGCGTCCGGACGCCCTGATCAGCGGTTGTCGCCCAGCTTCTCCAGCTCGCCTTCGAGCAGGGCGCGCACCTCCGACTCCCGGAACCGCCGGTGCCCTCCTGGCGTACGAATGCTGCCGATCCGCCCCGCCGCAGCCCACCGGGTCACGGTCTTCGGGTCGACGCGGAACAAGGCGGCGACCTCGCCCGGCGTTAGCAGACGATCTCCCGTGTCCACGTCCCCTCCTCGTCGATGTAGTCGCATAGCTCCCCCAGCAGCACCATTACATCACTCTTCCGTGTGACATGTCCTGAAAAGTCAGCGCGAATCACGCCGACTGTCATGCCAGCTCGCGGAAGCTATGCGAGTCATACTCATATTTTGCCCAAGACTACACGGCTCGGGGTGCCTACACCAAAACCACCTCCGGCTGCCCCAAATACGAACCAAATGGCCCATATCCGTTGACCGGTGGTCTGAAACCTGCCGGGTATTCGGTCGAACCCACGAGTTAGCAACCGCCTTGCCACTCCCGACTCGGGCTGGCCGGTCTGCTCATTTCACGTGGGAATCGGCCGCATCCGGCGGACGGGACGCTCCGACCGACAACGTGATCATGAACCGATCCACCGGGAGAGTAACCCGCTCATTCATCGCCCATGATCCACGGGCGCCCGGTTGTGACATCCTGGTATTTCCCCGCCGTTACCGTCCGTCCAGGGGCAAGCGTCCGGCCCCGTCTCCGGCGTCCTGACGCCGGACTAAGGTCGGAAGCCGATGGACGCCACCGATCGCCAAATCATTGAACTGCTTCGGAAGAACGGCCGCCTCTCGTACGCGGAGCTGGCCCGGCAAGTTGGGCTGTCCGCCCCGTCGGTGCATGAACGGGTGGGCAAGCTCGAGGCCGCCGGGGTGATCCAGGGCTATCGTGCAGAAGTCGCCCCCGAGACCCTCGGGCTGGGAGTCACTGCCCTGATCGGGATCGTGCAGCAAACCGACAGCGAGCTGGACGATGTGGAGGCGGCGCTGCGGGAGATCCCCCAGGTGGAGTCCTGCTACTTCCTGGCCGGGGAGGAGTCCTACCTACTCAAGGTCCGGGTGGCGACCATGGCCGAACTGGAGCGTCTGATCGGCCGAATCAACCGGATCCGCGGGGTGGCCCGCACCCGGACCACAGTCGCGCTGTCTACCAAGTGGGAGAACCGGCCGCAGCCCATGCGCGAGCCGTGACCGTCACGCTGCCCCCGCCAGCCGGGCCAACAGCTCCGGCGTCAGGTTGCCACCGCTGATCACCGCCACCGCCGGCCCCGCCGGGAGTTCCGTTCGCCGGTGCAACCAGGCGGCGGTAGCCACCGCTCCGCTGGGCTCGACCACCAGCCGGGCCTGCTGCAGCAGCGCCCGCGCGGTGTCGATGATCTCCTCCTCGGTGACCGTGACGATCCCATCCAGCCGGGCCCGGAGGTGCGCGAAGGTCAATTCCGACAGGGAGGTCCGTAGTCCGTCGGCGATCGTGGTGTAGGTGCGGGCGGTCGGCCACACCCGCAGCTCGCCGGCGGCCAGCGACTCCCGCGCGTCCGCGGCGAGTTCCGGCTCCACGCCGATCACCGCCGCGCGGGGAGCGAGCGCCCGGATCGCGGTGGCGACTCCGGAGGCCAACCCCCCACCACCCACCGGCACCAGCACCAGCCGCACCTCCGGCAGATCCGCCGCGATCTCCAGCCCGACCGTGCCCTGGCCAGCGATCACGTCCGGGTGATCGAACGGCGGGATCAGGGCCAGGCCTCGCTGCGCCGCCAACTCCTCCGCCCGCGTGAGCCGCTGCTCGGGTGGCACCATCACCACCTCCGCCCCCAACCGGCGAGTCGCCGCCACCTTCTGGGCGACCGCTCCGTCCGGCATCACCACCACGCACGGGACCCCGAACGCGCGGGCGGCGTACGCCACCGCCTGGGCGTGGTTACCGGACGAGTGGGTGATCACGCCGGCTCGGCGGCGCTCCGGCGGCAGTTGCGCGACCGCATGGTAGGCGCCGCGGAGCTTGAACGCACCGATCGGTTGCAGATTCTCTGGTTTCAGCCACAGCGCGGACGACCAGGGGCTGACTAGCAGCGGGGTCCGCACCGCCACCCCGCGCAACCGTTCCGCAGCGGTCCGGACTGCGGCCTCGTCCACCAGCTCCACCGGCTCCGTCCGGCCGACCTCCGTCTGCATCCCGTCATTATGCGCAGGGAGGTACGGCTGTCCCGGCGGGAGGACGCGCCGCTTACAGCTGGCCGGGCTTGACCGGTAGCTCCCGTCCGTGCAGCCGGGGCGGCCCCACCCAGGGAGGCATCGCGGCCACCGACATCCGCTCCGCGAGCGTGGGCAGCAGCTGCCGGACCGCACGGACCGTCTGGGAACGTTCACCGCCCCCGTCGTGCAACAGCACGATTCCGCCGGGGGCGACTTCGCTCTCCACGATCTGGGCGATCACTTCGGCGGCCGGCTGTTGCCAGTCGAATGGATCCACCGACCAGTGCAAGGAGGACATTCCCAGCTCGGCGGCGACCTCGACCACCTTCGGAGTCCACGCTCCGCCCGGCTGCCGGTAGTACGAGATCCGGGCGCCCGGCACCGCCGCCTGGATGGCGGTGTTGGTCCGCACCAGGTCGGCCCGGATCTCCTCCCGGGAACGGCTACCAAGACCGAAATCGTGATCCCAGGAGTGGTTGCACAGGGTGTGGCCCTCATCGGCGATCCGACGCACCAGCTCGGGGTAGGCGGCCGCCATCTCCCCGACCATGCAGAAGGTCGCGGTCACCCCGTGCTCCTTCAACAGATCCAGGACTGCGGGGGTGTACCGAGGGTCGGGGCCGTCGTCGAAGGTGAGGGCGAGATAGTCCGCACCGGTGTCGCGGTGGGTACCGAACGGTCCGGTCCCCGGCATCTGGAGCGGTGGCTGCCCCACGCCGATGATCGGCTGAGTGACCACCTCGGTCGCCGCGGCTTCATCCGCCTGGGCCTCATCCTCCCGAGCTTCATCCTCCTGGCTGGCGGAGGCTTCATCGGTCTGCCCAGCGGCCGCCGGGGGTGGTGCGAGCACGCCTGGAGGGAGGTCGGCCGGTCGACGAATGAGCTCCGCCTGCCACGTGTCCTTGGCCGTTGGCGGCTCGGTCGGCCCCGGCCGCCCAAGGTAGCTCCCCGCCAGCAGGCCGCCTCCCGCCGCCGTCACCGCGGCGGTCGCCAGCACCGCCCACCGCCGCCATCCGCTAAACCACACCGCGGTCACTCCCCCGTCGCGACTGTCACCTACCGTATGGCTATCACATACTTGGTAAGCTTTATTCCGATTTGTCGCGATTAGTGAGCCCACCGCGGAGGGAAGCGCCCTGTCGACCAGCGCTCGCCGCGGTCAGATGATCTCTACATCCGCTACAACCACGCTGACGTTGTCCGGAGCTCCCGCCGCCAAGGCCAGATCCACCAGCCCCTGCGCACACGCCTGTAGATCCGCCTGCTCCGCCATCACCCGCGCAATCGCGACCTCGTCCACGTAGTCGCTCAGGCCATCGCTGCAGAGCAGGAACCGATCCCCAGGTTGCGGAGTCACCACCCGGTACGCGGGGTTGAGCCCGGCCCCATGCACCGCCTGGGTCACGAGCGACCGCTGCGGGTGGACTCGCGCCTCGGCCGCGGAGATCACTCCCTTGTCGACCAGGCCCTGCACATAAGTGTCGTCCCGGGTGAGTTGGGTGAGCGCGCCATTGCGCCACGCGTATGCCCGGGAGTCCCCCACGTGCACCAGGTCGAACACGTCCCCGTCGGCCAGCATGGCGGTCAGAGTGGTGCCCATCCCCGTCAGGCTGGGATCCGCCTCCACCGCCTCCCGGATACTCCGATTGGCCTCTTCCACCGCCTCCCGCAGCGCTGCGGCCGGATTCGGCGGCCCCGGCTCGACATCCAGCCGAGCCAGCGTCCGGATCACGAGCTCACTCGCGATCTCACCAGAGGGTCCACCACCGACACCGTCCGCGACCGCGACCAGGGTTCTCCCCGCGTGAACAGCATCCTCGTTGTTCTCACGGGCCTTGCCGCGGTCAGTGACCGCCGCGGTTCGCAGGATCACGCTCATGCAGGCAGTCTGCCCGATCTCCGCAACCCGCGTCTGCCCCACCGGTACGTGGTCGATTAGCCACCCGGTCAGGAACGGCCAGTCAGCGGACTACCGCGGGCGCCGAAGGGGGGTCAATGCCCCAGCCGCGGTACTGGCGCACCGCCAACGGAGTGAACACCATCACCAGCAGCAGCGGCCACAGTGCCGCCAGCAGCACCGGATGCTGAGCCGGCCAGGTCTCGCCACCGGCTCCCGGATTGCCGAACAGTTCCCGGGCCGCGGCGGCGGTGGCCGACAGCGGATTCCACTCCGCTACCGTCCCCACCCAGCCCGGCATCAATTCCGGAGCCACCAGGATGTTGGACAGGGCGGTGAGCGGAAACGCGAGCGGAAACACGATCACCCCCACCAGATCCGGGTTCCGCAACCGCAAACCCAGCCAGATCCCCACCCAACTGAGCGCGAACCGGAGCCAGAGCAACAGCGCCACCGCCGCCGCGGTCTCCGCCACACTCCCCCGCACCCGCCAGCCGATCAGCACGCCGCATCCGACCAGCACCGTCACTTCCAGCACCGCCCGGAGCAGATCGGCCGTCCCCCGCCCCACCAGCAGTGCCGAACGGGCCACGGGCAGGGCGCGGAACCGGTCCACCACACCGCGCCCCACATCGGTGGCCACGGCGATGGCGGTCGCCCCCAGCCCATACACCATGGACATCACAAACACCCCGGGCAGCAGAAACTCCCGGTAATCGCCGCCGTCGGGCACCACCATCGCCGCGCTCAGCACATACCCGAAGACCAGCACGAACAGCAGCGGCACCGAAAAATAGATCGCAATCTCCTCCGGGGAGCGCACCACGTGCGTGAGGTACCGCCGGGTCATCGTCCACCCATCCCAGACGCCGTACCGGACCCGCGTCACCAGCGTGCTCACGCCGCCACCTCCCGCTCCGCCGCTGCCCGCTCCCGCCCGGTCAGCCGCAGGAACGCTTCGTCCAGGGTGGGTCGCCGCACCCCCAGGTCCTCCACCTCGATCCCGGCCGTGGCCAGGCCCCGGACCAGCCCGGACAGCGCCACCACCCGGTCCGTCACCGGGCCGGTCAGCCGCCGCAGCTCGATATCCACCCGCGGGGGCTCCGTACACACCTCGGCCAGGATCCGGCTGGCGGCGGGCAGGTCCGCCCGATCGCGGACCACCACCTCGGCCCGGTCCCCGCCCGCCCGGGACTTCAGCTCCGCCGGTGTCCCCTCGGCCACCACCCGCCCGGCATCGATTACCGAGATCCGGTCCGCCAACTGGTCGACCTCCTCCAGGTACTGCGTGGTGAGCAGTACCGTGGTGCCGCCGGCGGCCAGCTCCCGGATCCGGTCCCACACCTGGTTGCGGCTGCGTGGATCCAAACCGGTGGTGGGCTCGTCCAGAAACAGCACGGCCGGCGGGCGGATCAGACTGACCGCGAGATCCAGCCGGCGCCGCATCCCGCCGGAGTATTGACCGGCCGCCCGATCGGCGGCTTCGGTGAGCCCGAACTGGGCCAGCAGCTCGTCCGCCCGCTGTCGGGCCTGCCGCTCGGGTAGGTGCAGCAGCCGGGCGAACAGCACCAGGTTCTGTCGGCCGGTGAGCAGCTCGTCCACGGCCGTGTCCTGGCCGGTCAGGGCGATCCGGCTGCGCACCCGGTCCGGCTCCCGTCGCACATCGAAGCCGGCCACCCGCGCCTGTCCGGCCTCACACCGCAGCAGGGTGGTCAGCACCCGGACGGTGGTGGTCTTACCGGCGCCGTTCGGCCCCAACAATCCGTACACCGTGCCGGCCGGCACGGTGAGGTCCAGACCCGCCAGGGCCTGGGTACGGCGGTACCGCTTCCGCAGTCCCCGCGCGACGATCGCAGGTTCGGTCATGCCCCCACCGTGGCGGCCGGCGCTGACCGGTCACTGACCGTCGGCTGACCAGGTCTCCAGGTGGTACGCGGCGGCGAGCTCCGCGGCCGCGGTCCGCCAACCCGTCGCCGACTCGCCGTCCGCCTCGGCCAGCTCCGCCCGCAGGGTCAGCAGGTCGATCCGGGTGGCATCGGCACCGAACCACCCCCTTGGGCACTCCATCAGCGCCTGCTCTACCAGTTCCCGCGCGGCCATCCGGTCCCCCCGCCGACGGGCTAGCTCCGCCAGCCCCCGCCGGGCGGCCGCGGCGAGCTCCGGGGCACCGGCCCGTTGCCCACAGGCGATCGCCTCCGTGAAGTCAGCGGCGGCACCGGCCACATCCTCGAGCTTGAGCCGACTGTCCGCTCGGACGCGCAGCAGCTCGGCCCGGTCTACCTCGGAACCGAGCGCCCCCGCGAGCGTCAACGCACTGTCTAGAGTGGTCAATGCGGTGGCGTGGTCGCCACGCTGGCCGGCGAGCTCCGCCAACGCCGACAACGCCAGCATGCTGCCCCAGCGCTCCGCAAGTTCCTGGAACCGGGCCAGCGCCGCGGTGAGGTCACGCTCGGCCTCACCCCACTCCCCCTGCCACAACCGCAGCATGCCCTGGCCCACCCGGGTCAGCGCCTGACTCCACGGGTCCGCGGACGACAGGCGTTCGTGCAGCGCAGCCTCTTCTGCGAACCCGGCCGCGGGCGGGCCGCTGGACACCGCCGACAGATAGAACAGGAACGGCTGCCGCGGCGGATGGTGCAACTGGTTCAGCCCACTTCGCTCCGACCAGCCGGCGGCCGGGGCCGCCCTTGCCCCCGGAGGCGCATCCAGATTGCTCAAAAGGGTGGCCAGTAAATACTCCTCCTGCAGGTCCGGCGGCGGCGACGCGCCAGCGACGGTCAGGGCCTGGCTAGCCATCCGCGCCGCTGTACCTCGATGGCCCCGCAGCCACCAGTACATCGTCAACGCACCGATCAATCGCAGCGCGGTCACGGCATCGCCCGCCGCGATCGACCGCTGCAGCGCCGCGTGCAGGTTGTCCCGCTCTGTATCTAAAAGAGACAGCCAGGTGAGCTGGTCGGGGCCGCGTAGCTGGGGATCGGCGGTGCGAGCCAGCGCCAGAAAGAAGGTGGCGTGTGCCCGATGCATGGCGGCGGTCTCCCCCGCGTGGGCGAGCTGCTCGGCCCCGTACGCACGGACCGTCTCCAGCATCCGGTAGCGCCCACCCCCCGCCTCCACCAGCGACTTGTCCACCAGTCTGGTCAGCAGGTCGAGCACCTCACCGGCCGGGCCCTCGACCACGTGCTCGACCGCGGGCAAGGTGGCACCCCCGACGAACACCGTCAACCGACGCGCCAGCGCCCGCTCCGGCTCGGTCAGCAAGTCCCAGCTCCACTCCACCACCGCCCGCAGGGTCTGATGGCGGGGCGCGGCGGTACGGCTCCCCCGGGACAGCAGTGCAAATCGATCGTGCAGCCGGGCGGCCAACTCGGACATGGACAGTGAGCGCAGTCGCGCGGCGGCCAACTCGATCGCCAACGGTATGCCGTCCAGCATGCGACAGACGTGGCCCGCCACTACCGGGTCCGGCCGCTCGGACGGCACCTGCTCCGCCGCCCGTTCCAGGAACAACCGGACCGCGGGGTACGTCGCCGCCTCGGCCGGTGGCGCGTCCGGCGGCGGCAATGGCAGCCCGGACACCGGACACAGCGCCTCCCCGGTCAGCCCGAGCGGCTCCCGGCTGGTGGTCAGGATCCGCAGCTGCGGGCAAGCAGCGAGCAGCTCGCCGACGAGCTCCGCCACCTCGGCCACCACGTGCTCGCAGTTGTCCAACAGCAGCAACAGTGACCGTCTGGCCAAGGCGTGCACCAGCCGTTGCCGCGGGTCCGGTCCCGGCCCACCCCGCGCCCGCAAGCCCGCGTCCCGCAGCCCCAACCCGCTGCCCACCACTCGAGCCAGCTCGGCCGTGGTCGGGCGACCGACCAGCGGAGCGAGATCCACGAAGCCGAGCTCCCCCGGCCAATCCCGCACCGCCTCGACCGCCAGCCGGGTCTTACCCGCACCACCCGGACCGACCACAGTGACCAGTCGATGATCCGTCAGCAGGTCCCGCACCCGCTCCCGCTCTCGCTCGCGGCCAATGAAGCTGGTCAACGGCGCCGGGAGCGGGCCAGGCGGCGCTGGCGGCGGGTCAGGTGTCGGTGGGACCGGCGCCACCGCAGTGGTCGATGGTGAACCCCGTGGAGGCAGTTCGCCCCGCAGGATCGCCACATGCAGCCGAGAGAGTTCCGCTGGCGGGTCGACCCCCAGCTCATCGGCGAACAGCCGGCGCCCCTGCGCGAAACTCTCCAGCGCCTCGGCGGTACGACCGACCGCCACCAACGCCCGCATCAGTAGCGCCCGGGGGCGTTCCCGCAACGGGTACTCGGCGACCAACCCCGACAGTTCATTGATCAGCAGAGTGGCCTCACCGAGCCGGAGTCGGGCCTCGGCCCGGTCACAGATCGCCTCCGTACGCAGCTCGCTCAACCGGTGCGCCGTCGCGGCGGCGAACGGGGCCTCGGCCACATCCGCTAACGCCGGTCCACGCCACAGCTCGAGCGCATCGGTCAACAGCTGCACCGCGCGGTGGGGGTCATCCCTGGTGAGCGCGCGCCGCCCGGCCGCGGCGTACCGCGTGAACTGATGCGCATCCACCTGCTCCGGCGCCACCGCCAACCGGTAACCAGCGGGGTGGAGCTCCACCGCCGGGCCGACCGGCAGCATCCGGCGTAGTCGAGACACCTGGGCCTGCAAGGCGTTACCGGGGCGGGCCGGCGGCTCCGCCCCGTACAGGTCGTCAATCAGTCGGTCGGTGGGCACCGGCTCACCGGCGGCCAACAGCAGCCGCACCAGCAGCGCCCGCACCCGGGGGCCGCCGACCGACAGCTGGCGTCCGCTGACGTCCCACACCTGAGTGGGGCCCAGCACCCCAAACCGCACCTCGCCATTGTCCCTCGCGGTCAGCGCGGCGCAGCGAAGGAGAATCCGGCCGGCCCCGCGTGCTCCCGCAGCCTCCCGGTCACGCGGCGCGGCCGGTCGCCGCGATGGTCAGATTGGCGGCCAGCAGCAGCGCGCCGCCGAGCAGCAGCCGCACCCCGAGCTCCTCGCCGCCGAACCCGACCGCGAACATGGCCGCCCACAACGGTTCGGCCGCCATGATGACCGCGGCGTGGGTGGCCGGGATCCGACTCTGGGCCCAGGTCTGGACCCCGATCGCGAGCGCTCCGGCGATCACCGCCAACCAGAGGATCGCCCACCAGTCAACGGGGTGGCTCGGTGGCGGCAGCCCCAGTGTCAGCGCGGGGATCCCCAACACCACCGCGATGGTGATCATCTGGATGGTGGTGAGTACCCAGGCATCCCCCGGGGTGGACCAGCGCCCCATCGCGACGATATGGCCCGCGTACAGCACCGCCGCGACCAGGGACAGCGCCTCGCCCCACTCCAGCCTGAGACCGTCGAACGAGAACACTCCGAGGCCGGCTGCGGCCAACAACACCCCGACATAGGTGGTCACCGGAGACCGGGTGCGGAGAAACACCGACCCCAGCAGCGGGGTGAAGACCACGTACGTGCCGATCAGGAACCCGGAGGTGGCCGCGGTGGTGCCGGTCAGCCCGATGTACTGGGGGATCTGCGCGCTCCCGTACAGCACCCCCAGCAGCACCCCACCGCGCCACACCCGCCGCGGTACCGCCACCAGCGCGGTCGGCCGGATCACCACCATCACCCCAGCGGCCAGCGCGAACCGCCAACTCAGCAGCTCCAGGGGGGCCATCCGCTCCAAGGCACCCTTGGATATGACAAAGGTCGACCCCCACAGGGCGGTGACGACGCTGAGCGCGAGGACCGGAACCAGCCGGCCGGCGCGGAGAGGTCCGCTCACCTCCCCCGCGCCACCGGATGCCGCAGCGGATCCGGCCCGGGTAGCTCAGTCGGTAAGGCAGCCAGCACCCTGCCGACCCCCGTCACCGCCACCGCCGCCGGTAGCGGTCACACCTGCACCGCCTTCACCTGGGTGAACTCCTCGTACCCGTACCGGCCCAGCTCCCGGCCGTAGCCGGAGCGCTTGTAGCCACCAAACGGCGCGGCGGGGTTGAACGGAGCACCGTTGATGTCCACCTGGCCGGTGCGAAGAGCCCGGGCGACCCGAACCGCCCGCTCCTGATCACCCGACCAGACCGCCCCCGCCAGCCCGTACACGGTGTGGTTGGCCAGCCGGATCGCGTCCGCCTCGTCCCGGTACGGGAGCACCACCAGCACCGGCCCGAAGACCTCCTCCTGGGCGATCTCCGCCTCCGGTGGCACGTCCGCCACCACCGTCGGCGCCACATAGTGCCCCTGGGGTGGCAGTTCCCGCGCCGGTTGGAAGCACCGGGCCCCGTCGGCCACCGCGCGCGCCACCATCGCGGTCACCGATTCCCGCTGGCCAGCGGAGATCAGCGGCCCCAGGTCGGTGTCCTCGTGGGTCGGGTCCCCCACCACCAGCTCGGCGGCGCGGCCGCAGGCGAGCCGGTAGGCCTCCTCGTACCGTTCCTGCGGCACCAACAGCCGGGTCCATGCGCTGCAGGTCTGTCCGGTGTTGAGGGTGGCGGAGTCCACGGTGGCCCGTACCGCCGCGGTCACATCCGCGTCGGGCAGCACCAGGCTGGCCGACTTGCCTCCCAGCTCCAACGCGACCCGTTTGAGGGTGGCGGCGGCGCTGGCTGCTACCCGTGCCCCCACCCCGGTGGAGCCGGTGAACGAGACCAGATCCACCTCCGGATGCGCGACGAGCGCCTCGCCCACCACCCGCCCGCTGCCGGGCACCAGGTTCAGCACCCCGGCCGGCAGCCCGGCCGCGAGCGCTGCATCCGCCACCAGGTACGCGGTCAAGGGGGTGAGCTCCGCCGGTTTGGCCACCACGGTGCAGCCGGCGGCGATCGCCGGCGCCACCTTGATCAGAAGCTGGTAGGCCGGGTAGTTCCACGGGGTGATGCACCCGACCACCCCGGCTGGTTCCCGGAACACCAGCGAATTACCGACTTGTTCGACCGGACCGTCGTCGGCGTCTGCGAGCAGGTCGACGTAGTAGCCGACCACCTGCAACGCGAGATCAATGTGCGCTTCCCGCGCCACCCGGATCGGGGCGCCGACCTCGGCCACCGTGGTCTGCACCAGCAGCTCCCGCCGGGCCTGTAGTTCCCGGTGCAGAGCGGCCAGGTACGCCGCCCGCTGGCGCACCCCGAGGGCGGCCCAGTCGTCGAACGCCCGCCGGGCGGCCCGGACCGCCTCGTCCACCAACGCGGTGGAGGAGTTGGCGGCGGTCCCGATCACCGTACCGGTGGCCGGGTTCTCCACCTCCACCACCTGATCGGTCCGGCGCCACCGGTTGGCGATGAAGGCGCTGTCCCGACGCCATTCAGTGCGTGCCATCGTCACCTCCTGGCTCCGGTACGTGAATGAGGGTGGGTCGGTCGGCGGTGAACGCGGCGGTGAGCTGCGCGGTGAGCTCCTTCGGATCGGTGACCGACAGCCCGTGGCAGCCCAGGCTGCGGGCGAGCGCCGGGAAGTCCGGATGCCCCAGATCCACCCCGAGCGGGGAGTCCCCCCGCTCGCACATCTCCCGCCGGATCTCGCCGTATCCGCCGTTGTCCACCACCACCACCGGCAGCGGCAGCCCCGCCTGCGCGGCCGCAGCCAGTTCCGGGATCGTGAACATCACTCCCCCGTCGCCCAGCATCGCCATCACCCGCGCCTCGGGCCGGGCCAGTTTGGCGCCGATCGCCGCCGGCAGGCCGTAGCCGAGGGTGCCCAAGCCGGTCGGGTACAGGAACGAGGCGGGCTGGTACGCGGGCAGGTTCGACAATGCTCCGTAGTAGACGGCCATGGCGCTGTCGCCGGCCAGTACCCCGTCCCGGCCCAGCGCGGCCGCGACCGCCTCCACCATGGGCAACCAGGTCGCCCCCTCCCGGCGCGCGTCGGCGCGCACCCGCTCCCGCCAGTGGGCCGCCCGGGCCGCGGCGTCCGCGGCCGGCTCCCGAGACAGCCGCTTGCGCAGCCCGGCCAGGCTGGCGGCGGCGTCCCCGACCACCGCGACGTCTGGCACCGCGTTGGTAGCCACGTGCACCGGATCGATGTCGATCCGGACCAGGGCCCCCGACAGCGACAGCGGCCCCAGCCAGAGGTCCGCCGGCGCCAGCTCGGTGCCCACCGCCACCACCACGTCGCAGTCGGCGAGGAACTCCACCACCGACCGGTGCTGCAGACCGGCGCCGAGCGCCAATGGGTGGTCCTCCGGCAGGGCTCCCTTGCCGTTGGTGGTGGTCACCACCGGCGCGCCCAGCAGTTCCACCAGTTGCCGCAGCTCCGCCGCGGCCGTCCGGCAACCGCCGCCGGCGATCACCCCGGGCCGGGTGGCGGTGGCGAGCACCTCGGCGGCGCGGTCGAGCTGGCTCGGCTCCGGCAGCCGCCGCGCCGGGGTCACCGGCGCCACCGGGGTCACCTCACCGGTCTGGTCCAGCAGATCCAGCGGGATCTCCAGGTGCACCGGCCGTGGCCGACCGGAGCGCATGGTCGCGAACGCCTGCGCCACCGCCAGCGGGATCTCCGCCACGCTGGTGACCCGGTGGCTGTAGGCGGCCACCGCCGCCAGCGCCCCGGACTGGTCCTTCACCTCGTGCAGCAGGCCGTTACCCAACCCCGGGTGGGTCAGCGGCATGCCGGGCGAGATCAGCAGCACCGGCACCGAGTCCGAGTACGCCTGCGCCAACGCCGCGGCCGCGTTGAGCACCGCCGGCCCGGTGGTGGTCAGGCACACCCCGGGCCGGCCACTGACCCGGGCGTAGCCGTCCGCGGCGTACCCGGCACCCTGCTCGTGTCGGGGCGAGAAGTGCCGGATCCCGAACTCCGGCAGGGCCGCGTACACCGCCAGGTTGTGGGTGCCGGGAATCCCGAAGATCGTGTCGACCCCGTGCGCCGCCAGCGCGGCGACCAGCGCCCGGCCGCCGGTCATAGGGGTGGTTCCACGCGGGCTCATCCGTCGGAGTCCGGGTAGATCGGGTCACCGTAGACCTGCTTGCCGAGCCACTGCCCACCGTCGATGGTCAGCACCTCGCCGGTGATGTACGCGGCCCGGTCCGACAACAAGTACGCCGCGGCGTCAGCGACCTCCGCGGTGGAAGCGAACCGGCCCGCGGGAACGCTGCTGACCACCCGCTGCCGCTCCGCGTCGGTCGCCCACAGCGCCGCTCCCGCGCCGGCGGTCTCGGTCGGGCCCGGGGCGATGCAGTTGATCCGGATCCCCCGGCTGGCCCACTCCACCGCCAAGGTGCGGGTCATCGCCAACACCCCCGCCTTGGCCGCCGCACTGTGCACCGTGCCGGGGTGGCCGTGCCAGGCGTAGGTGGCGATCACGTTGAGGATCGCGCCACGGCCCGCGGCCAACATGTGCGGCGCCGCCGCCCGGGTGCAGAAGAAGGTGCCGTTCAGCACGATGTCGACCACCGCCCGCCACCCGTTGGGCGACAGCTTCTCGGCGGGGACCACGAAGTTACCGGCGGCGTTGTTGACCAACGCATCCAGCCGCCCGTACCGCTCGACCACCCGGTCGATCGCGGCCTGGACCGCGTCCGCGTCCCGGACATCGCACGGCTCGGCCGACGCCTGCCGCCCCAGCTGCTCCACCAGGGAGACAGTCTCCGCCAGCGGTTCCGGACGCCGGCCGAGCACCACCACGGTGCCGCCGCGGCGGGCGTAGGCCAGGGCGATCTCGCGGCCGATCCCGGAGCCGCCCCCGGTCACCAGCGCTACTCGACCGGTGAAGTCCTCAGTAAAGTCGCTCATCGATCCTCCTGGCTGTCGTGAGGGGAACCCCGGATCACCAGCGCGTCGACGGCGACGACGCCGTCCGGGCCGACCCGGACCGGGTTGAGTTCCAATTCGTCACACTCAGGCAATTCGCAGATCAACGTGGAGACCGCGACCACGGTGCGGATCAGCTCGGCCACATCCACCGCCGGTCGGCCCCGCCAACCAGTCAGCAGGGCGTGGCTCCGCAACCGTTGCAGCATCGCGGCCGCGGTGTCCGGGTCGACCGGCGCGAGTTCCCACGCCACATCGCGGAACAGTTCGGCCTGCACCCCGCCGGCGCCGACCATGACCAGCGGCCCGAAGGTGGAGTCCCGACGGGCGCCGACGATCATCTCCACGGTGTCGGTGCGCCGGTCCAGCTCCTCCAGCACGTACCGGCCCGGGCCGCGCCGCGCCGACATCTCCTCGAACGCCTTGGCGGCGGTGTCGGCGTCGGCCAGGCCGAGCACCACCCCGCCCACCTCGGTCTTGTGCGCCACCCAGTCGGCCTTCAACACGTACGGCGCACGCAGCTGACCCGCCGCCGCCACCACTTCGGAGGTGGTGGACACCGCGATCGCCGGTGGGAACCGGACCCCGACCTCCGCCAACAGTTTCCGGGCCGCCAGGTAGCCGTCCAGCGCGTGCGGCCAGGCCCGGCGCGGCGGTGTGGCCAGTTCCCGCCCGGGTTGGGCGACGAGCCGGGTCGCGCTCGCCAGGCTCGCCGTCGCCGCCTCCACGGTGTGGTACGCGGGTACCCCGAGTCGTCGAAGCAGGTCGATGGTCTCCGACTGACGGCACATGCTGTGCAGCACCACCGGTTTGCGGTGCCGGCGGGCCGCCTCCGCCACCGACCGGGCCACCTCCTGCTCTCGCCCGGCGATGGACGGGGTGTCCGCGCCGTAACTACCGAAGTATCCGGTGAGGGTGACCGCGTCCACCGCCGGGTCGGCCAACAGCGTGTCGACCACCCGGGCGTACGTGGTGAGGTCCTGCTCGCCGGCACCGGCCAGGTCGATCGGGTTGCTCAATCCCGCGTCCGGGGGCAGCATCTCCGCCAGGCGCTGCCGGGACGCCTCCGCCGGCTGCTCTACCCGCAGCCCGTGTCCGCCGGCCAGATCGGCGGCCACCGCCCCCTGCCCTCCGCTGTCCCCGACCACCGCCACACGGGGACCGGCCGGCAGCGGCGCGGACAGCACCAGCTGCGCCACATCGACCAGCTGGGCCGGGGTGTCCACTCGGATCACTCCGGCGGCCCGGCAAGCCGCGTCCACCACATCCAACGCGGAGGTCAACGCCCCGGTGTGGGACTGGGCGGCCCGCCGGCTGGCCTCGCTCGCTCCGACCGTGAGCAGGATGGTGTGCTTCCCCGCCGCCCGCAACGCCCGCAGGGTGGCGATCATGCGGCGCCCGTCGGCGAAGCTCTCCAGATACAGCGCCACCACTCGGGTGGCCTCATGGTGGAGCAGGTCGGCCAGCGCTTCCTCAGCGGTGACGTCCACCTGGTTGCCGACCGAGACGAACCGGGACACGCCCAGCCCGCAGTCCGCGGCCAGATTGGCCAGCTCGGAACCGAGCTGGCCGCTCTGGGAGACGATCCCAAGCGAACCCGGGGAGAACTCGCCCCAGGCCAACTGGAGATCGGTGCTGGCGTCGTAGATACCGAGACAGTTAGGACCGACCATCCGGGCACCATGCGCCCGGATCTGCCGGGCCAGATCCCGCTCGGCGCCCTCCCGCCCGAGCACCCGGTCGATCCCGGCGGTGATCCCGAGGAAGCCGCGGGCTCCCTTGGCCAGCGCCTCCGTCACCACCTGCGGCACGGCAGCGGCCGGGACGCAGAGCACCACCAGCCCGGGCGCGTCCGGTAGCTCCTGGACCGACCGGTAACTGCGCTGCCCCTCGATCTCCGTCCCGCGGGCGTTGACCAGGTACACCCGCCGCCGGTGGGCACCCTTGAGCGCCCCTCGGGCGAGCCAGTATCCCCACTTGGCTGGATCGGCGGAGGCGCCGACGACCGTGACCGCTTCCGGGTCCCGGAACACCGCCAGCGGGCTGCCCTTATCCACATGCGCCTTGGTCATGACCCTGCTGCCAACCGCCGGGAAATGATCAGCCGCTGGATGTCGGACGTACCCTCCTCGATCTCCTCGAGCTTGGCGTCCCGCATCCACCGCTCGACCGGGAACTCCCGGGAGTAGCCCCAGCCACCGTGGGTCTGCACCGCCGCGGCCGCCACCCAGGAGGCGTTCTCGGAGGCGACCAACTTCGCCATGGCGGCCTCTTCGGTGACCTGGTGCCCCTGGTCGTACAGCTGCGCCGCCCGCACCGTGAGCAGGTGGGAGGCGTCCACCCGGGCGGCCATGTCGGCCAGCCGGAACGCCACCGCCTGGTGGTTGATGATGGCGGTGCCGAACTGGTGCCGCTCCTGCGCGTACTTCACGCTGGCGTCCAGGGCGGCCCGGGCCAGGCCGGTGGCGGAGGCACCGATCAGGATCCGGGAAGCGTCGAAGGTACGCATCATGCCGTAGAAGCCCTGGCCCTCCTCCCCGAGCCGGTTGGCCACCGGCACCCGGACGTCGTCCAGGAACACCTCGGCGTTGACGATGCCTCGCTGCCCCATCTTGCGCATGGGCTTGCCCACCGACAGGCCCTCGGTGGCCCGCGGCACCAGGAACGCGGTCACCCCCTTGGACCGCTTACTCGGGTCCACAGTGGCGAAGATGACGAAGTACTCCGCGTACGGGGCGTTGGAGATCCAGGTCTTCTGGCCGTTGAGCACGTAATGGTCACCGTCTCGGACCGCCCGGGTCTGCAACGCGGCCGCGTCCGACCCCACCCCCGGCTCGGTGACGGCCAACGCGGTGATCGGCGGATCATCGGTGCACAGCATCTCCAGCCAGGTGCGCTTCTGCTCCTCCGAGCCCAGCGCCTGGATCGGGCCGGCGAAGAACCCGTTGGAGGTAAGGAAGTTGCCGATCGAGATGTCGCCGTAGCAGAGCTCCTCCTGGACCAGCACCTGCGTCAGCAGGTCGGTCACTCCGCCACCACCGTACTCCTCCGGCAGCATGAAGTGGGTCAGCCCAATCTGGGCCGCGGCCTTCCACAGGTCAAGCGGCGACTCCACGTCCGCCTCGTCGACTTCGGCCGCGCGGGGACGGATCTCCCGCTCGGCGAATTCGCGGGCGAGGTTGACGATCTCCTGCTGCTCGCTCGTGAGCGCGAGTGCGTCCCGGATTGGACGAGGCATGGTATCTCCTCAGATGACGGTGGGTTCGTGGGTGCTTCAGGCGATTGGTTGCGGGCTCCGGTCCTCAGCGCTTCCGGTGGACATCACCAGCACGTCGTCCGGATGCCAGGAGACGACCACCGGTGTGCCCGGGGTGACCCGACTGTCCGGGCCGTCGTTGCGTACCCGGGCCACCACCCGGCGCCCGTCGCCGAGGGCAATGTCCAGCCGCCGCTCACTGCCGAGATAGGACGATTCCTGCACGGTCCCGGACAAGGGCTGGTAGCCGACCGGTAACTCGTCCGCGGATTGACTGACCCGGATCTTCTCCGGTCGAATCACCAACGCGACCGGCCCATCGACCGCACCGGGAAGCGGCAGGGTGTGTCCGCAGTCGCGGTCGTGGAACACCCCGGTCTGCACGGTGCCGTAGAAGATGTTGGATTCGCCCAAGAACTGCGCCGTGTAGAGCTCGGTGGGGCGTTCGTACAGCTCGTCCGGGGTGCCGACCTGGACGATCCGGCCGTCCCGCAGCAGTGCGATCCGGTCCGACATCGCCAGGGCTTCTTCCTGGTCATGGGTGACGAACACGAACGTGATCCCCAGCTCGCGGTGCAGCCGCTTGATCTCGATCTGCAGCTGTTCCCGGAGGCGCTTGTCCAGCGCCCCCAGCGGCTCGTCCATCAACAGCACCGGTGGGCGGAACACGATCGCGCGGGCCAGCGCCACCCGCTGCTGCTGCCCACCGGACAGCTGCGACGGCATCCGCCGACCGAGCGCGCCCAGTTCGACGATCTCCAGCGCCTCCTGGACCCGCCGTCGCAGCTCCGGCTTCGGGACCCGGCGGCGCCGCAGCGGGAAGGCCACGTTCTCGAACACCGTCATGTGCGGGAACAGCGCGTACTGCTGGAACACCATGCCCAGGCCCCGCTTGTGCGGTGGT
>Ga0079224_100000843_pt1 | contig 32883 bp, 33 predicted proteins | sample Stecom2015_FD_80414 | JGI IMG/M metagenome (GOLD analysis project Ga0079224, IMG submission 80414) | Agricultural soil microbial communities from Utah to study Nitrogen management - Steer compost 2015 | ecosystem: Environmental > Terrestrial > Soil > Agricultural land | place: USA: Utah... | reverse complement strand
CCGTTAACGCTAAAATCCGTTACCTTCTGCTTTATTTTCCCTGTAAGCTTGCCTTTTCCGTTGTAGGTTTCTGCATGCCACTCACCGTTTTCTTTAATGACATAAAACGGATTACACTGCGAGAACAAAGAGACGCTTGTTCCTGCTACGAGAAGGATGGTTGCGATGAGGTGTTTCATAGCCAACTATGTTTGGGTTTTGGAATTTGAACTAAATTAAAAGTATAACACTTCCCCCAATTATGAAAGAACCTCACGCAGAACCTGAACGGATCGGATTTCTCCAAGTGAGTCGATGTGCTCGCTGTAGAATCCGAGTATCGCTTCCAGAATTTCCCTGCGTCGTTGCACCGGCATATTTATCGTTTCGTCATATCCGGCGTTAAGCAGCCTCTCGATCACCGATTCTGTTTCGGGTTCAAGCGGCCGCGTGCCACCGATTTGGGCCGCATTATACACCCCGAATCCCAGGTACCGGCTGAGTTTGATCAGGAAAAGCAAATGAAAATTCTCATAGTTTTTTTCAAGGCTCTCCAGCATGCGTAACGAACTGAAAATGAATTCGAAAAGCGGGCCGGGGGCACTTTCTTCACGCACGGTTTTATTCAGAATTTCGCAAACAAACATGGCAATGGCCGATTTCCTTACATCGGTCGCCACCGAATGATACGGGTGCGGGCATTTCACCTCACGGATCCGGTTGATGTTTGCATGCTCCCGGTGATATACCACCATGTCGAGAAGCGTTAACGGCTGGTATAGGGCCATTTTTCCGGATGAGGACCTGGAGCTTCTTACGCCGTTGACAATGTAAGATTGAATGCCAAATGCTTCCGTAAGGATTGTTACGATGATAGACGACTCCCTGAAACGGGTGAAGCGAAACACGATGCCCCTGGTTTTCGCGATCATCGGATATCAGCTTTCGTTTGCGTTACTCCACAACGGCGATCCGCCCAACAAAATGTTCACTTCCATCGGCAGAAGCGCTGAACACCAGGTAAATGCCGGACTTCACCCGTTGGCCATTGTAGTTTCTCACATTCCATGTGGCTGTTCCGCCCGACGCATATGTTTGCCAAACAAGCCTGCCGCCCGCGTCCGTAATCTTTACCACAGCGTCTGTGGATAAACCGCTGATGCCTACCAGGCCATTGAATTCGAATGTGACAGGATTGGGGAATATCTTTACCGCCTCAAATCCGCTTCGACCTTCGGTAGCGTCAGAACGATAGGAGACCAGTCCTGCCTCCGTCGCGATAAACACTTCACCAGTAACGTCATCGATCGCAATGTCAAGTACTCGGTTTGATGGCATGGGACTGTTATCCCGACTAAAATGGTGAACAAGATCTTCCCCTTCTGTGCCGAAAAGCCAAATACCCTGCTCGGTACCTACCCATTTTCGGTTACCTCCATCGACAGCCAACGCCGTGACCTTTTGCCCTGTAAGGAGAAACCTGTTTTCGAAGATAGGACGCACAGCGTTGGTGCCCGGATTGAATACACTTGCAGGATCAAAGAAGTAAGCGACACCATTGTCGGTGCCAACCCACATTCTTCCGTCTCTGTCCTGTACAATGCAATTGACATTGTCGTGGGGAAGTCCTCCGCGCCCCTCTGTGTCGGTAAGGTAAATACTGTTACCGGCTGAATTGAATACGAGTATACCGCCACCGTGAGATGGACTAAGAGCAGCCCATACGGCTCCCGTGTAGTCCAGGTCCAGTGAGAGAGGAAATCGCGAAGCGGGCGTGGCAAAGGCGTACGATTGCCACGATGTACCATCAAACCGGTGCAGTGATTCAGGTGCGCCAAAATTCGCCACCCACACATTTTCTGAATCTGAGGCCAGCGCGGTTACGTTGACGTGATCTCCGGGAGGGCTAGTGTTTACCAGCGTACTGTTCGTTTCGTCGTAGATCGTGGTCCCCGCCTGTACGCCTCCACCAAACGATGCGATGAACGTTGATCCGCCGGCCAGTACCATGTCAGTTACATCAGGCACTGACACCGATTCTGTACTCCACATACCATTGGAATACGAACTGACGAGACCAGGATTTCCCAGTGCCTGGTAGGTGGAGTTAAAGCCTCCGCCGAGGGCGTAAATCTTTCCATCAATGCGAACCAGCCTTCTTGTGACCGCGAATGCAGGCCCATTGGCGACGTAGGTTGCCGCTGAACCGGATCCAGCGGATAGCAGCCCGTTGGAGCTATCACCAATCCACACCGTTCCATTCGCCTCTAATGCAAACTGAAAGCCCGTTCCATGGGGCGTTGTCGCTTCCGATATGGTGGCGTCATGGGATAGCAACCAGACCTTGTCGCGTTCGCAAATGACAAGATACTCTGCTGAACTCGTCAGGCTGACGATTTGCCTGGTGCCGGGATAGTCCTGAGCCAGCCACACACCGTTGTCCTGATAAAGTACACCCGTTCCATTAACAGCGGCATATATCCTGTCATTGAATGCCGACACGGCGAGGACGGGCCCTGAAAGCGCTCCCTGATTGTGACGCTTCCAGTTGTGATAGTCCAGGAGATTGTCTGTGAGCCGACCAGCCAAAACACCTGTTTGTGTTGCGACGTAGATGCTGTCGCCCAAAACGGTGCTGTGGAACAGTGCCAGGCTTGTGCCGTTTACGCCCAGGTCGCGCCACGTTTCCCGTACCTCGTGTCGTTGAACGTCAAAGACAACAAGGCCGTAAGGTGTGGCGATGTACGCGTTGCCGTTAGCGAAACCGATGTGTCGTATGGCAACGTCGCCGGTTGTCTCCCGAACCCAGTTATAGTGGGTAATACCTGTTCCGCTGACAACGTCAAGGGTACCGTTGGCGTAGCCAATGAACAACTCGCCGGATGTGGGATCATACGCGATGGTGGAGATGATGTCACCGGTAAGCCCGTTCAGTCCCGTCAGTACGGAAAGCGAGCGATCCGATAGATCCAACGCCATGATGCCTGTGTTGCACGCCGCATAGACCTTTTGGTTTCCGACGGTGATGCTTGTAACCGAGTTATAGGAAACATGGGTTCGCCAGTGTCCGATAGGAACCGAGGGCTGAGAAAGGCAGTACGGACCGACGCAAAGGATCAGGGATGAAATGATATACCCGAAGCACCTGTTCATTTCCTTTTTGCCATACCCTCGATAAAGGCCTTCCGGCTGCGGGCCTCATATTGTTTATGCTCACCCAGGACGATTTGGTCGTCGCCGGGGGCCAGCCGGAATGAGAACGAAGCGAGTTCTCCGGTTTGTGCACAGATGGCGTGAAGTTTTGTGACGAACTCGGCGACGGCGAGGAGCTGCGGCATCGGACCAAACGGTTTCCCTTTGTAGTCCATATCGAGACCAGCGACGATCACGCGCTTGCCATTGTTCGCGAGTTCGTTGCATATGTCAACTATGGCGTTGTCAAAGAACTGCGCCTCATCAATACCGATAACATCGCAGTCACCCGAAAGCAGCAAAAGGTCGCCGGCAAATTGTACGGCCGTGGATCGGATGGAGGTTTGGTTATGCGAGACGATAAGCTGCCGGTGATACCTTGCGTCTATGGCGGGCTTGAAAATTTCCACCTTTTGTCCCGCGATGATAGCACGGTTAAGCCGCCGGATGAGTTCCTCCGTCTTGCCTGAGAACATACAGCCGCAAATGACTTCGATCCAGCCCGTGCCTGATTTCTTGCCGAGATGTGGTTCTATGAACATAGCCTGCAAGTTAAGGCTCTGCGACGGATTTTTGCGAATGCAGACGAAACCGGTAAATAATGCGAAATTGGCTGCTCTGGCCTATTTTATACGCCTGGATTCGGCAAAACGAGCCCCTGCTATTACTGAATAAGCGTTACATTTACAGGTAGGTTGTACAATTCCAATAGTGCGACATGGACGAGAAAATCAATCTGAAGGCAATTGAGCGGTATAGCGAAGAATTCTCTGAGAAGCTGATCGGGAATTGGTTTGCTTCGCGGGATGCGATCACCGGCCAGGAAATCCTTCAATTCAGCGAAATCAAACAAATCAACCTCTTTGTCATCTATGAACTGTTTCGCACCTGGAAGCAGGAGAGCGTAAAAAACCGAAGCCCGTATTTTGACTACGATGCTCCCGAAGTCCGTGAAGCTGCGCAGGCTCTGATGAACGCACTGTCTAACCATATCCGTGTCGACCGGAATAACTTTTCGGCGCTGCTTCGCAAGGCGACGTACAACACATTATTGCTGATTGTCGATCCCTATGATTTCTTCGCGGACCTGATCGAGAAGCATACCCAGCTTGTGCCTTCTGAATTTGCCGACCATCTGAAGTATGTGCGGATCAACAAGGCGCCGCTTCAGCGATTGCTTGATAAATTGCAGGAACGGGACGTAAAGTCCATTTCAGGAAATGAAGCGTTCGCCCTGCTCGACTCCATCCTCGAAGAGGTGAACTTCACTCCGGAAGATATCGACGAATACCTGGCTACTTTTTCAAAGGTAGTGCCCGTGTCGATCGACTCGTTCTACGAAAAGAAGGAGGAACCTAAGCCTCGCATTGAACCGGAACAGTCCAACCACTACCAGTGGCAACCCGTCAAGTCAACCGTTAACGACAAGCTTTCCCAGGAACCCCGGCCTGTAATTGCAGACCAGTTCATGAGGATATCAAGCATAAAGGAAAGCCTGACAATAAATCAGAAGTTCATGTTCACCAAGGTCCTCTTCCACGGCGATTTTGAATTGTTCAGCCGCGCCATCGAAGACCTCGATCGCCAGGACCACCTCCAGGGAGCACTGCGTTACCTCGAAAAAAATTACCAGGAGTGGGACCGTGAGAGTGAGGAGTTCCATGAGTTTATGGAGCTGCTGGAGAAACGCTTTGGTCCGCAGTAGCTGGGTAAAGAGGCAGTTTGCCGCTGCGTCTGCATCTGCGGCTGAAATCAGCCGCGATTCATTACTTGCAGACGATGTGCGTCGAGCTTCAGCAGAATGAACAGCAAAATCGTGAATCCCCACAGCGAAGATCCGCCGTAGCTAAAGAAGGGCAACGGTATACCGATTACCGGGAATAGCCCGATCGTCATACCGATGTTGATCATGAAGTGGAAGAAGAGAATACATGCGACACAATAACCGTACACCCTCGCGAACCGGCTTTTCTGTCGCTCGGCCAAATACACGACACGGAAGAGGAGCACTATAAATAAAAGAATCACTGCCAGACTCCCGATCCAGCCGTGCTCCTCGCCGATCGTACAAAAGATGAAGTCAGTGCTTTGTTCGGGAACAAACTTCAGCTTGGTTTGCGTGCCTTTCAAAAATCCTTTGCCCCATAAACCTCCGCTGCCAATCGCAACCTTGGACTGGTAAACGTGATAGCCTACACCCAGCTGGTCAAGGTCCGGGTTCAGCAGTACACGGATACGCTTTTGCTGGTGTTCTTTAAGGACGTTGTCAAAAATAAAATCCACACTTTTGATGGTGCCCATGAGCATCAGTGCAGCGGCCGTGAGCACCATGATGCGCTTGCGCTTCTTTTTGCCCAGAAGAACAAGAGTCAACCAAACGCCGCCAATAACGGCGAAAAGAATGTACTCGTTTTCTACCAGCAGGGTGAGTATGAAAATAATGGCCACGCCAATCCCCACGAGGATCAGGAAGGGCGACATGCCTTCGCGGTAAAATACTAGCACAAAGGCGGAAAAGACGAGAGCGGTTCCGGCGTCATCCTGCAAAAGGATTATGGCCATGGGTACACCAATAATGATGAAGAGCTTTACCTGGTTGCGGATCTGATCCATTCGGAAGCCCACCGTGCCGATATACTTTGCCACCGCGAGTGCGGTCGCAAACTTGGCGAACTCCGAGGGCTGGAAACCAAATGAGCCAATACGCAGCCACGCGCGGTTACCACCCACTTCGTGGCCGGTGAACACAACGATGATACACAGGAAGAGCACTACGCCGTAGATCACCCAGGCGAACGTCTCGTAAAACCTCATGTCCATGATCAGGATGAACATGATAATGGCGATAGACGAGACGATAAAGATGAGCTGGCGTCCGGAGTTAATGGAAGGATCGAAGATGAACTGATTTTCCTCGTACGTTACAGAGAAGATGTTCAGCCAACCCCAGAATACGATGATACCGTAAAGCAATACGGTAATCCAATCCATGCGGTTCGATATCTTCTCCTCGCGCACCATTAGTAGAGGAATTGTCCCTTCAACACGTACTCTTCAATCATAGGCCGCTGTGTTTCGCCTATCAGGTATTTCTCGATCATAAGACTGGCGATCGACGCAGCTGCTCTTGCGCCCTGGCCAGCGCTTTCCACATATACTGAAACGGCGATCTTGGGATCGTCTTTCGGAGCGAAGGCGATGAATACAGAGTGGTCGGGGAGAGGATCATTCTGGACTGTACCTGTCTTTCCGCAGACGGTGATGTCGCGCAGTCGCGCTCGGTATTGACCGGTGCCCTCAGACACCACGCGTTCCATAGCTTCCACTGCAACCTCGAAGTGTTTCGGATCGATGGTGGTGTAGTGCTTTTCCTGGAAGCGAGGGAGTGGAAGTCCTGATTTTCCGATCGACTTCACCAAATGGGGAGTATAGTAAAAACCACGATTGGCAATGATTGCAGCAAAGTTCGCCATCTGTAGCGGCACGACCAGGTTTTCACCTTCGCCAATGGCGATCGAATAGATGTTGGAGAACTTCCAGGGCCGTCCGCGATATGCGCGGTCATAATGCGCCGGATTAGGCACCAATCCACCCTTCTCGTTGGGCAGGTCGATGCCCAGCGGACTGCCCAGGCCAAAGCTGCGTATGTGCTTATCCCACTCTGCAAGTCCGATACGTGTATCCTCGAAGGGATCATTGGAAATGCCTTTGTTAAGCATTCGACGCAACACGTTATAGAAATAGGGATTGCATGAATGGGTGATGGCTCCCCTCAAGTCTTCGTTCGTGTGACTGCCGTGACATCCGATGATCGAGCGGTTGCACGGTATGCGGGTCTCCGGTGTGATGACGCCTTCCTGCAGCGCTACCATCGACTGTGCGATCTTAAAGATTGAGCCCGGCCTATATTGCGCCATGAGAGGTCGATTGAACAGTGGCTTGTTCGTATCGTTGCTGATGAGCAGGAAGTTTGAGCTGTAGTTTCTGCCTGTGAGCAGCGACGGATCGTAGGATGGACCGGAGATCATGGCCAGGATTTCACCGGTAGCAGGCTCAATGGCGATGATACTGCCCGCCTTACCTTTCATGAGAAACGCACCGTACTCCTGGAGATCCAGGTCGATGGTAGTAGTGAGGTCTTGTCCCGGTACGGAAAGCGTATCGTAGCGTCCATTCTTGTATGGACCCTTGATGATACCGTCCTTGTTGCGAAGCAGATACCGCACACCGCGTGTTCCGCGAAGGTAGGTTTCATAGTAAGCTTCCAGTCCGCTTTGGCCGATGTAGTCACCCTGCCGGTAGAACTTCGTGGAGTCATTAGCGAGTTGATTCTTGGTAATCTCACTGACATAGCCGACAGCATTAGCAATAGCATCGGATGCATAAGCTCGGGTAGTCCGCGCCTGAATGTAAAAACCTTCGAACTCGTCGATGTGGTCCTGGATCTTGGCGAAGTCGCGATTTGATAGCTGCTTTAAGAACGGCGTGGGTTGGAGTTCCGATGCTCGCTTATTTCGAATGTCAGCGTACAGTTGTGCGAACTGTTGGCGAAGTTGTTCAGGCGTGATGTCGAATACGTGGCAGAACCGCGCCGTGTCAAGGTGCTGGACTTCCTTGAGGATGATCAGCAGGTCATACTCAGGGCTGTTGTAGACCATGAGCTTACCGTTGCGATCTGTGATAAGCCCTCTTACAGGATAGAGGATTTCCTTTCGGATGGCGTTGGTTTCAGCAAGGTCACTGTAAGTGCGATCAATTACCTGGATAACAAACAGCTTCAACAGGAAGACAATAGCCACCAGTACGAAAACAACCTGAATGATTTCTTTTCTTCCTTCGTTCATACCCGCCTCTTTTCGCCGAACATGAATTGGAAAATGACGATGATAAGGGTGGTCAGCAGCGTGCTTGCCAGGGCTTTCCACAAGGTAAACCAAAAGAGCTGAAAGCCGCCGGCCTCAATAAAAAAAAGTACGGTATGATGCAAAAATACTAACGGCACAAGGTATATCAAAAACCATTGCACGCCGTTCATCGACAAAACCGGCACTGCGTTGGTATCATAGCCGCCTTGTGGCGTGATCAGTTTCAGCCAGTGGTTTCTTAAGTACATGATGAGTACCGAAGCCATCGCATGCATGCCCAGGCTGTCGTAAAAGATGTCTATGGTAAAGCCCAGGATGAATCCCAGTCCCATAAGCACGAGCGGATTCGTTTCAACAGGCAACAGCAGCAGATAGGCAACATAGATGAAACAGAACGCCGTGTGAAACAGAACGACATGCTTCATGATGATCACCTGCAGGGCCAGGTAAAGAAAGAACGAGAGAATATGTCGGATACCAAGCCTGCTCATCGTTCTACTTCAAGAAATGGAGTTTCAAGTGAGTCCTGCTCCGACTTCAGGTAGCTCTTCACTACGGTGACGTATGACAGTCGTTGGAAGTCTTGCGACAGCCGAACCTTCAATTCATAGAAAGGATCGGCATCATTCAATGCGATGTGGTCGATGGTGCCGATCATAATGCCCTCAGGAAATACGGCATTGTATCCGGAAGTGACGACCGTATCTCCGACAACCGGTCGCACGTGACGGGGGATGTAGTTCAGATTTACAAACAATGGGTCCTTACCATCCCATTGAACGGTACCGAAGTGTCCGGTGCGCTTGAGCATCGCCGACGTCATCACGTCGACATTCAGCATGGAGATCACCACGCTATAGTGATCTGATGTTGCTTTTACTTTGCCGACGGCACCGGCGTTTCCAATTACAGCCATTCCTTCCCTGATGCCGGAAGTGGATCCCTTATCGATAGTGATGAAGTTGATGACGCGGTCGACGGAATTGTTGACAACTTTTGCGCTTACGAACTCGAAGCGGTTGATGATGGTCGTGTCGGCGCTGCCCTGGGCTCTTACGGAGGAGAGCAACTGATTTTGCCGTTCGAGGGCTGTGCGCAGGTCGGCGTTCTCGCGCGCGAGGGCTTCGTTGGTTTTTCGCAGAGAGAAATATTCACCTACGCTGTGTGAAAAGCCATTAATGGCTGCCACGAGACTGTTCGAAGAATTGAAGAACTGGGCACTTTGGTAGTGGTTGCTGGAGACAATCAGCCATCCGCAGATGACTTCCAGCAAAAGGAACGTGAAGAAGGCACGGTTCTCGTAAAAAAATAGGAATAACCGCTCCATGCCATCACGTCATCAGCACAGCTCTGAAATGCTCCAGGTTCTTGAGTGCCATACCGGTACCGCGTACAACGGCGCGGAGGGGATCATCGGCTACGTGGATGGGTAATTTGGTTTTCAAAGCCAGCCGCTTATCCAGCCCGCGTAACAGGGCGCCGCCACCCGTCAGGTAGATGCCGCGTTCGTATATGTCGGCCGAAAGTTCCGGGGGCGAGGTTTCCAGCGCCTTCAAGACAGCCTCTTCCAGCTTGGAAACCGATTTGTCGAGGGCAAAGGCGACTTCCGAATAAGATATTTTTATGGTTTTTGGAATTCCTGTCATCAGGTCGCGGCCACGGATCTCGTAATCCTCAGGAGCGTCGTCCAGTTCGGTGAGAGCGGAGCCTACCTCGATCTTGACTTTTTCCGCCGACCGTTCGCCGATCAGCAGGTTGTGCTGACGTCGCATGTAGTCGAGGATATCGCGATTAAAAGTATCGCCAGCCACACGGATGGATTGGTCGCAGACAATTCCGGAGAGGGCGATGACGGCAATATCGGTCGTTCCACCTCCGATGTCCACGATCATGTTTCCGATAGGCATTTCGATGTCAATCCCGATACCCACGGCCGCGGCAATGGGTTCGTGGATCATGTATACCTCCTTCGCTCCGGCGTGCTCGGCCGAGTCGCGTACCGCACGCTTCTCCACCTCGGTAATCCCTGAAGGGATGCAGATGATCATCCGGTGAGAGGGTGGGAAGAGCCGCTTACCCGTGTCGATCATTTTGATCAGACCACGGATCATCATTTCCGCCGCGTGGAAGTCGGCGATGACACCCTCTTTCAGGGGTCGTATGGTTTTTATGTTTTCGTGAGTTTTTTCATGCATCTGCATGGCCTCCCTCCCGATGGCGAGTACCTTATTGGTGGTTTTGTCGATGGCGATAATGGAGGGTTCGTCTACTACAATCTTATCCTTGTAGATAATAAGGGTGTTGGCAGTGCCAAGATCTATGGCAATGTCGCTGGTCAAAAAATCAAAAAATCCCATGTATTCAGTCTGCGATAAGGTTTTGAAAAATGCCCGCTTGCTCGGGGCTAACGGTTCCGCGCTTCGCTAAAATTGCACTCAATTTACCAAATTATTGTTTCAGCGATCAAAAATGTAAGTTTTTTGCCCATTTGCATGAGACGTCTCGCTGAACGACTTACTTGGTCTTTTCAGTGACGGAAGTGGCGGATACCTGTAAATACCATGGCCATGTCGTGCTCATCACAAAAGGCAATCGAGTCCTTATCCTTAACTGACCCTCCCGGCTGAATGACCGCTGTGATGCCAGCCTTCCATGCCAGCTCGACGCAGTCAGGAAATGGGAAGAATGCGTCAGAAGCCATTACTGCTCCCTTCAGGTCGAACCCGAAAGCCCGGGCTTTCTCGATCGCCTGCTTCAGGGCATCGACCCTGGACGTCTGACCCGTGCCGCTGGCCAGCATCTGGCCGTCGGTCGCAAGAACAATGGTATTCGACTTGGTATGCTTGCAGACCTTCGACGCAAACAGTAAAGCCTTGACCTCCTCCATAGTAGGCGCTCTCTTCGTAACCGTTTTCAGGTCGTCGACGCTATCTGTTTTCAGATCGGCGTCCTGTTCGATCACGCCGCCGAGCAGACTCCGGAATTGCTTCCTGCTGTCGGGATAGCTTTTCAGCCGGAGAATTATCCGGTTCTTCTTCGAGCGCAGGAGCTCGAGCGCTTCCGGTTCAAAGTCCGGGGCGACAAGAATCTCAAAGAATAATGAGTTCATCTCCGTCGCCGCCGCCATATCGACGGTGCGGTTGGTAACCAGAATCCCGCCGAACGCCGACAAAGTATCGGCCTGGAACGCTTTCTTGTATGCCTCCTGAACCGTTGCCGCCGTCGCAGCGCCGCAGGCGTTTGTATGCTTAACAATAACGAAAGCTGTGTCATCCTGGAATTCCCGCAGGAGACCCAGCGCCGCGTCGATGTCTACGAGGTTGTTGTAGGAAAGTTCTTTACCGTTTAACTGTTCGAACAGCGCGTCGAGGTCGCCGTAGTATGCACCCTGCTGATGCGGGTTCTCGCCATAGCGAAGTTGGCGTGCCGGGGCAAACGACTTGCGGAATACAGGCAGCTGTTCCTGCACATTGAAGTACTCAAATATGGCTGTGTCATAGGCTGCTGTGACGTCAAACGCCATTGCCGCGAAGCGCCTCCGGTCTTCGAGTGTCGTGGTGCATTGCTTTTCCCTGAGCAGGGTCAGAAGTTCATCGTACTGGGAACGTGAAGACACGATGAGTACGTCGCGATAGTTCTTGGCGGCTGCCCTGATGAGGGATATACCACCAATGTCAATTTTTTCGATGACCTCTTCTTCCCCTTTACCCGCTGCTACCGTTTCGGCAAACGGATAAAGGTCAACGATGACGAGGTCAATAGGGGCCACGTTAAACCGACTAGCTTCTTCTTCATGAACCGTGTCACCACGACGGAACAATATTCCGCCGAAGATTGCAGGGTGAAGCGTCTTTACGCGACCTCCGAAAATTGAGGGATACCCCGTGAGCGTCTCAACAGGGGTGACAGGATACCCGAGTTCTTCGATAAAGGTTTGGGTGCCCCCGGTGGAAATAAAGGTTGCCCCGTGTCGGGCAAGCTCCTCGATAATGGTTTCAAGTTTCTCTTTGTAAAAAACGGAAACCAATACTCGGGAGATTTTTCTGGTCATGCTGCGGGAATTGAAAGGTGCAAAACTATCAAAAATGAAGGAGCGCTCAAGAAGTTAGTAAAAGGTTAGGACCTGAATTTTTAGAATATTTGGTTTGCCTGCTTAGTTTTGGTTATGCGACTGTTCTTACAGATCAACATTGGTGATTGGCAGGATGAGGGTTATGAGCGGCCCATGCTGCATCTCGCCTCATCCCTCGCGGATGACGTTGTCGGTGCCGATGTGGATACCCTGTCCGAGCCGCACGTGGTGGATCTCGTCAAGAAGCTGGTCAGCCAGTCGCAACATACTTTCCTGCTTGTCTACGCGAAAAAGCCGGATCAGCCCTTGAATCACGTTCTCTCCCTGTTCAGTCACCTGTTCGAATGCCAGGAAAAAATTCACCTTGCCGTATTTGCCGGCGAGCACGCCAACGCGGAAAAACTCCTGCGTACACTCGACGAAAAATTCATCAAGAATAATGAGGACGAACTGATCCGGAAAATGGTGAAGCAATTCGCGCGCGGCTAACGCGACTCAACCTAGCTCAATCCATGAAGATAGCCTGACGTCTCGTAAGGCTCGAAATCGATGGAGAACTCGTCAGCATCCAGGTATGCCGGGAACTTGTCGCGGTACGCTTGCAGGGAATGTGCGTTCAGCACAATGGACTTGCTCGTGTCAATACCTTCCAGTGTGAATATCGGCTCGCCCTTCGGACTCACCACTGCAGAATGGCCATTGTATTCGATGCGATTGCCATCCGTTCCCACGCGATTCACTCCGGCTACGTAGCAGAGATTCTCGATTGCCCTGGCTCTTAGCAATGTATCCCACGCTTCGATCCGCGCCGTCGGCCAGTTAGCTACGCACACCAGGAGATCGTATGACAACCTGCGCGATGCATGGTCGTAACGGTTCCTGCACCAAACGGGAAAACGGAGGTCGTAACACACGATAGGACAAATCCGCCATCCCTTCCACGTACCGATCAGCAGGCTTTCACCAGCACTGTAGGTCTTTTGTTCCTCCGCCATCCTGAAGAGGTGGCGCTTGTCGTACGTTCTGAAGTTTCCACCCGGCTCCATCCACAACAGCCGATTGTAATAGCGGTCATGCACATTGCAGATGAAGCTTCCCAGGATGAGCGCGCCGGTCTGATCGGCCATCTGACGCATCCACCTCGTGGTTCTCATGTTCATAACCTCAGCCAGTCGCGGAGCAGCCATCGTGAACCCGGTCGTGAACATCTCAGGGAGAATGATCACGTCTGTGGAACCGCCAATGCCCCAGATTTTCTCCTCGAACATGGCCAGGTTGGCGCCGATATCTTCCCAGTGCAGATCGGATTGTATGATCGTGATGTTGAGGTCCGTCATAGTTCGGCGCAAATAAAACAAATGAGAAGAAGAAACCTACCCATCCTTTGGATGTTACTACAGGCCACGCAGTATCCTGCCGGCTTCTGCGAGCGTCTCATCCTTCTTAGCAAAACAAAATCGCAACAACTGCTGGTTCAACTGGTCCTTATAAAATACGGAGACGGGGATGCAGGCGACCTTGTGCTTTTGCGTCATTTCCACCGCCATATCCATTTCCGGCTTGTTTGAAAGTGCTTTGTACGACACAAGCTGGAAGTATGTACCGTGACTCGGAATGGGCTCAAACGACGATCCCCGGAGTTGTTCAAGGAAGAAGTCGCGCTTCTTTTGGTAGAATGTTCCTATCGAATTGTAGTTCGACTCATCCTTGAGGTATTCCGATAAAGCCTTCTGGATGGGTGTATTGATGCTGAATGTGATGAACTGATGCGTCCTTCGAATTTCATGGGTGAGCACTTCTGGCGCGACTGTGTACCCGATTTTCCATCCGGTGGCGTGGAAGGTCTTTCCGAAAGAAAAAACCCCGACGCTCTGCGACCGCAACGCAGGGTAGTGCAAAACGCTTTCGTGTCGAGCGCCATCGAAGATAATGCGCTCATACGCCTCGTCGCTTAATACGATCAAACCGTACCGCAGCGCGAGCCGTTCCAGCGCCTGAAGGTCCTCCGGCGTGTAGATTCGTCCGGTCGGGTTGTGAGGCGTGTTGATCATGATCATCCGGGTTGTCGGGGTGATCGACTTCTCAACGAGATCCCAGTCGATGGCAAAGTCGGGTGGCCTCAGCGTAATACGCACGGGTCTGCCTCCGCAGAGTCGGACGGCCGGGTCATACAAGTCATAGGAAGGGTCAAACATGATGACCTCCTCGTCGCGGTTGACAAAGGCGGCAATGGATGAGAACAGCGCTTCTGTTGCGCCCCCGGTTATGGTAATTTCTTTTTCGGCGTTAGGTGTGAAACCGTAAGTGCGGCTGACCACCGATCCGATAGTTTCGAGAAGTTCAGGCAGCCCGGCCATCGGCGCATACTGGTTGTAGCCTTCGTCCATGTAGCGGCTTACCAGTGCGGTGAGTCTTTTGTCGACAGGAAAATCCGGGAATCCCTGCGACAGGTTGATGGCGCCATAGTCGGCTGCCATGCGCGACATGATCGTAAAGATTGTTGTTCCGACGTCTGGCAGCTTTGATCGAACGTTCATAGGTGCGGCAGGTCCGGCGTCGGGGAACGCCCGGGTCACACTTTGTATTTGATGCGGTATTCAGTATCGACCTTCCCCCTGGAAATATCGGAAAGTTTGCTCTTCAGGAGTCGCTTTTTCAGGGGCGTGAGATAGTCAATGAACAGCTTGCCCTCAATGTGATCATACTCGTGCTGGATGATCCGCGCCTTCATGCCGTCGTACTCCTCTTCGTGGAGATTCCAATCTTCGTCATAGTAGCGTATGCGCAACTTTTCCCTCCTGGCAACGGGTTCGCGAATGTTCGGGATACTGAGGCAGCCTTCCTCGCATTCCCAATCGTTGCCTAACTCCTCCAGCATTACGGGGTTGACAAAGGCCTTCCGGAAACCTTCCATCCCCGGCTCGTCTTCCAACCCTGTTCCGTCAACGACAAAAAGACGGATCGATTTGCCGATCTGGGGTGCGGCGAGGCCTATACCCTGCGCGTGCTCCATCGTCTCAAACATATCGCGGATGAGTTCCTTCAGATCCGTGCCATGAGCAATTTCGGTAGTAGGCTGCCGAAGTACGGGGTCTCCGTATAGTACAATGGGGTAAATCATGTTTTTTCAGTCTTCCGCCAAAGGTAACGCATATTCGCAAAGATAAAATCCGAACGGTGCGGGAACGGTTATCCACCCCGGCCTGATTCCAGGAAACCTTGCAGGATAATAGTGGCGCTGATTTTATCGAGGTTGGCCTTGTCACGACGGTCTTTCTTCTTCATGCCTCCCGCAATCTGCGCGTGCTTTGCCAGCGAGCTCGTGAACCGCTCGTCAGCGAGGTGGACGGTCTTGTCAGGAAAGGTCTGCTGCAGCTGCTCCACGAATTTTCTTATCTGCGGGGCCACGGGTGAGTCGGCATCGGACATGGTCCGTGGCATGCCGACGACAAAGGCGTCGACGGATTCCCGGGCAAGGTACGACTTGAGAAAAGAAAGGAGTTCCGTTGTCGCGACGGTCTCGAGTGGAGTCGAGATAATGCGCAAAGGGTCGGTGACCGCGAGCCCGGTACGCTTTAGTCCGTAGTCTATGCCGATCAGTCGTCCCAAGGGCCGGGGTTCTTTCTCCGATATATTAACTGCACCAGGCCGCTGGGATAAGGAATGGATTCCACCAGTTCGAAGGGTATGCGGTCGCTTTTCCCGAACAGCGGAATGCCGTCACCCAGGAGGAGGGGATGAACGGACAGGTGCATTTCATCGATGACGTTTGCTTTTTGAAACGCCGCGACAATTTCACCGCCGCCGTATAACCAGATGTCCTTTCCGGGTTGCCGCTTCAATTCCCTCACGTAGGAGACGGGATCCTCGCTAACGATGCGGACATTGCCAGACGGAGCTTCCTTGAGTGTTCGCGAGAACACGATGATGGTCGAGTCAGATGACCCATCCGTCGATCCATTTGCGAAATACTGTTGCGCAACTTCCCAGGTCTTTCGACCCATAATGAAAGTATCAACGCGCTTGTTGAGGGCAGTAAGTCCGTAATCGTTGTCCGTCAGGCACCAATCGTACTCGCCGTTAGGGCCGGCAATAAGGCCATCGATCGTGATCGCAAGATTAAGGAGGACTTGTCGCATTACGGATTTCAGTTGAAGCGGGTCTTTTCAAAAAAGAGTTGCTTCACCCTGTTTTCCAATGCCATCGCCTTTGGGAACAGGATTTCGTTTTCAATCCGTGCGTGTGTGATGAGACTTTTCTCGAATTCCTGCAGTTCCTGGAAGATTACCCGGATGTGCAGGGGGGCACTGCGATCAAGTGTGTAGTCGTTTGTGATCCTCCGGATGCCTTCCATTTCGTCGTCGTGCGCTTCGTGCTCAACAGAAAGCTTGTGGATGGAATTCTTCTCCAGCTCGTAGTACAGTCGGGAAGGATTTGCCTTGCCCTTCAGCGCTCGTTCCAAGAGCCGGATGTAACTAAACAGGGTGTCTTCCTCTTCGTAGATGTGTTCGATGAAATCTTCCACAAACAGGGGGAACACCAGCTTCAGGTCTTTTTCCAAATGGATGTAGTCAGGGTGGTTGGCCTTGAACGACTCGACAAGCCGACCGATGTAGGGCAGCTTATGCTTTATAAACAGAAAGTGCGCATGCTTCAGGTACTGGATAATAAGGTCAAGGGGATAGTCGACCAGCGGCAGTTGAGCCTCCTGGAGTAGGGTAGGTGACTCCAGTTCCCGAATTACCTGGTCGAGCTTAAGATTGCGCTCCCGGCAGACCTGTTCGAGGGTTTGCCCGGAATATTCGTAGAACCGCACACCCAGGTAGTAAAGCACGTAGCCGTGTACGTAGTTCTCGTCTACCAATTCGCTGATGCTCTTTTCCCTGAAGGCCGATTTTTCCATACTGCAACGGGTAAAGATAGGCAATCGCTTTAAAATTTATGCGGTTAATCATAGCCAAATGAATTCTGTCTGATTTTTGTCTTTTTCCATTATGGCATCGACTATTTTTGATTTTTGGCGCGATGGGTGCTGCAAAGAATGAATTTGCGGACGATTTCGTTGATTATTAAACAGAACGGCATTATTGGCGTATGGAGATTTCGAATACGAAGAGTCAAATCCGGCTTCCGTTCGTCCTTTTTGCGGGCTTGGCGGCAGGGATACTCGTTGGCGCCACTTTCGGAAAAAGAGACGACACGGACGTCGACCCGGAGGTCAGGAAATTCCGGGAGGTACTTACACAAATTAAGGAGTCGTACGTAGACGAGGTGAATACACACGATCTCGTCGAGGAGACGATCCAGGATATGTTGTCGAAACTCGATCCGCACTCGGCCTACATTCCGGCCAGGGATCGCGAACGCGCCAACGAAGATCTGCGCGGCAACTTTGACGGCATCGGGATCGAATTCCGGATTTTCAACGACACCATCGTCGTGGTGTCACCCCTGAGCGGCGGACCGTCCGAGGCGGTCGGCATACTTTCAGGGGATAAGATCATCCGCGTCGACACAATGAATGTCGGTGGGATAGGGATCACCAACGAAGATGTCATGCGGTACCTGAAGGGCCCCAAAGGCACCGAGGTCGAAGTGGGTATCCTTCGCGGTAAACAGGAACTCGTGTTTAACATCGTCCGCGACAAGATTCCGCAGTATTCGGTCGACGCCGCGTATATGATCGACGATGAGATCGGCTATATCAAGGTGAGCCGGTTCGCCGCAACGACATACGATGAGTTTACGAAGGCAATTCGCAAACTCAAAGAGCAGGGGATGAAGAAACTTGTCTTCGACCTGCAGGGTAATCCGGGAGGTTACCTGAACATCGCGATCGACATCGCGGATGAATTCCTCCCCGCATCGCGCCGCATCGTTTACACCAAAGGAAACAACAGCCGCTATGATCAGTCGGCCAACGCGACATCACGCGGCAGCTTTGAGAATGGCGATCTTATCGTTCTGGTAAACGAAGGCAGCGCCTCGGCATCTGAAATCGTAGCCGGAGCATTGCAGGATAATGACCGCGCACTCATCGTAGGAAGACGCAGCTTCGGAAAGGGACTCGTGCAAAGTCCCTTCGACTTGAGTGACGGCTCTGAAATACGACTTACCATATCGAGATACTATACACCAAGTGGTCGTTCCATTCAAAAACCCTATGATGATGAGCAGGCCTATGCCCGCGACATCATCAGCAGGTATAATCACGGAGAGTTCTTCCATGCCGACAGCATTCATCTGAATGACTCGCTCAAATATCTGACACTTAAAGGGCGGTCTGTCTATGGCGGTGGAGGAATCATGCCCGACTATTTCGTTCCGTTGGACACTTCGCTGAACAGCCATTACCTCAACGAGCTGTATTCGACGTATGCAATTTTCGAGTATGCCTTCTACTATGCTGAAAAGCATAAAAAGGAACTCGAGGATATGGGGTATGAGAATTACCGGCGAAACTTTGTCGTAACAGATCAAATGCTGGAAGAGCTTGTGCAGGTTGGCGTGCGCAACAAAGCGCGTCCCGACTATGCTGAGCTTCGGAAAAAGAAGCGCCTGTTCCAAATCCACCTGAAAGCACAGATTGCCAAGGGCGTCTGGAAGAACGACGGATATTATCCGATCTTCAACGAAACGAATGAAATTCTTCAGCAGGCACTCAGGTTGTTCGACAGGGCGCCTGAGATGGATCGCATGAACATGTAACGCCGGGCGACTCGTCAGGTTAAGGCCGATTGCTTAACTTGAAGCATTATTAACCTGAACGTTATGTACTACTATCGACTCGGTCGTGTGCCGCCAAAACGGCATACCCAATTTCGCCAACCGGATAATAGCCTGTACCGCGAAGAGGTGGTCAGCTCGAAGGGATTCTCCGGGATTTATTCAATCCTCTACCACATCAACCCACCTACGCGGGTGCGTGCTATAGGAGAGTCAGTACCGTATGGGCCCCGCCTGATCACAAACTACGGTCTTCGTCATACACATCTCAATACTTCCGGCGTCGAGACTACTGGCGACGACTACTTGTCAGCGCGAAAGGTCTTGCTGGCAAATGCCGATTGCGCGATTTCCATCTGCGCTCCGGCAAGGCGCAGCATGGATTACTTCTACAAGAATGCGGAAGGCGATGAAGTGCTTTTCGTTCACGATGGTGAAGGTGTACTCTACTCTCCGTTTGGGAAGCTAACCTTTCGTAAAGGCGATTATGTCGTTATTCCGCGTACGGTCATCTACCGGATAGAGTTTGGCGAAGGCCCGCTCCGACTACTCATTATTGAATCAGCATCTCCCATCGAAACCGTTCGACGCTATCGGAACGAGCTGGGTCAGCTCCTCGAGCATTCGCCATACTGTGAACGCGACATCAGGCCTCCTGAAGAACTTGTCACTGACACGTCACAGCGTGAGTGGCTCATCAGGATCAAGAAGCAGGGTTTCCTTCACAGCTACCATTACGATTTTAGTCCGATGGATCTTGTAGGCTGGGATGGCTTTCTCTGGCCCTATGCGTTTTCTATTCACGACTTTGAACCGATCACGGGTCGCATTCACCAGCCGCCTCCGGTTCATCAGACATTCCAGGGTCACAACTTCGTGATCTGTTCGTTCGTTCCGCGGCTCTTTGATTATCATCCTCTCGCTATCCCCGCGCCCTACAATCACAGCAACATCGACAGCGACGAGGTGCTGTATTACGCCGAGGGCAACTTCATGAGCAGAAGGGGTATCGAAAGAGGTAGCTTCACGCTCCACCCGGGTGGCTTGCCTCACGGCCCTCATCCAGGTACAGTGGAGAAGAGCATCGGCGCAAAGGCGACGGAAGAACTTGCCGTTATGATCGATACCTTTCGCCCGCTGCATATCACGGAGGATGCGCTGCAGTTCGTTGACGCCAATTACCCGATGAGCTGGACGGAAGATGCGACAGGGTTTAATGAGGTTAATGCGCCGTAGAAACGCATGATGGTCGCCTGCGGGAACGCGTCTTTTGTAAGGATCACACCACGTTTACTATGTGATTCTATGCGTTCTATGCGGTTCTGTGAAGTCTTTTGAACGACATAGGAAACATAGAAGGTTACATAGGTCACATAGTGGTAATCGGAAAACTGGTATCCGTTTCGAGATTACGTTCTTGGCTTTTTCCGTTCGCGACTGAGACTGAAATACAGGAGCGCGCCCAGCAGGTTGAAGAAGATAATCAGAAGCAGCCAGATGGCCTTATCGTAAGGACGTTTGAATTTGCTACGTATGACATCAATGATCGCAATGATCGGCACGATGATCGCCAGGGCAATGAAAACGTAAATGATGATCCATTCGGTACTTAGCGGCAGTTCAGAGAAATCCATATCTGGCATTTTATGGGCATAGTGCGAATGGCTCTGTTGGGCACCGCCAAGTTAATGGTTATTAATCCATTTTTCAATCACTCTCGGATAATGGTAGTGCTCAAGGCGATGCACTTTCTCGGCGATGGATTCAGGTGAATCGTCGGCATCTATTTCGCAAGAAGTCTGGAAGATCACGGGGCCTTCGTCGTATGCTGGCGTGACTTCGTGAATCGTGATGCCGGTTTTCGTGTCGCCGGAAGCCTTCACAGCTTCGTGGACGCGCATGCCGTACATTCCCTTTCCGCCGTAAGCAGGCAACAACGCCGGATGGATGTTGACAATGCGCGAGGGGAACATGTGAAGAAGGTTGTCTGGCACAAGCCACAGAAAACCAGCCAGAACAAGGTGCGTTATGCCCATGTCGCGAAGTACGTCGGCGATGCGCGTGGTGTTATAGAACTCCTGGCGGTTGAATACTACGGTGGGGACCCCGTGTTTACGGGCGCGTTCAAGCACATAGGCTTTCGGGTTATTGGACAAGACGACCGCTACTGAGATCGTAGGGTGGTCCCTGAAATAGTTGATAATGGCTTCTGCGTTAGTGCCGCTCCCGGAGGCGAGGATGGCAATTCGGGCGTTCTGCATGGCGCAAAAGAAAGGAATCCTCGCCACAGGGCAAAATGTGACTTTACACGAATGCCATGCTGATTATCCCCAGTACGAGAATGACTTTGCAGAATGTGCTGATCCAGGTGAACTCTTTTTTCATGTCCGCCCTCAGCAGCCAGATGGCCAGCAGCGATACCGGGGCAAACAGGAACAGAACAAAGTAGTAAAGAGGCAGCTGGGTATATGACCGGTTGAGCACGACAACCGACGTGAGGAATACGATGAGAATCAGGAAGATTATCGCCTTTGTTCTGCGTATACCGAGCAGGATGGGCAGCGTTCGGCATCCAAAGGTATTGTCGCCTTTCAGGTCTTCCATGTCCTTGACGATTTCGCGGACGAGGGTCATGAAGAATGCGAACAGCGCGTAGATCCATATCAGGCTGTGATGGGGATAAAACAGCGCATCTACTACAAGGATGCTAAGGCCGGTGAGAAGGGCGACCGCGACATTCCCAACAAAGGGTTTTCTCTTGAGTGTGTTCGAGTACAGCCAGAGCAGCCACACGGAAAACAGATTTACAGCGCCGATCCAGAGCGACAGATAGGTGCCGATGGCGATGCCTGCCACTGAAAACACACTGTGAAGCAGCAAGGCATAGCGTCGGCCGATACTCCGTCCGACAACCACCCGGTCGGGTTTGTTGATGAGATCGATCTTGACATCGTAGTAGTCGTTGATGATGTAGCCCGCTGCGGCGACCAGCAGTGTCGACACCGTAAGGAGGGCTAGTCTTGGATTTAAGACAACGTCTTCGTCGACGAGGTATGCCGCTGTGAAATACTGCGCAAGGGCAATGATCAGCAGGTTCCACACCCGGGTCAGGCGCAGAAGCGATGCTGTAAAATCCTTTACCCTGGCAATTGCGGCTTGCATGGTGTTGTCTGAATAACAAAGGTAACGAGACAACATGATTTTTGATGGGTGATTAGTGAATTGCGATTTGTGATTTATCCCTTGAATTCAATGTTGGGGTAGGTCAAACAACAAATCGCCAAACAGTGTTGCCTGTGAAAACTTCTGAACTGGCTTCGACTACGCTCAGTCACCAGAATGTGACCACGATCAGTTACCCGAGGCGGGGAATATTGGGAAATAGAAATAAGATTCTACTTCCCCGATGGTCTATTTTGTTGGGTGATGGGATTACTCCGGTGGTTTAGCGGAGTCGAAAACTACCGCGAGCAATCCAATCACCCCCAGACCCTTATCCTTATTGAACAACAATCCTCTATAATTTCACAGCAACTCGCCCAAGAAAGTTAATTCCCGCCTGCGGATAGAAGTACGGCACGCCGTCGTAACTGTATCCGTTCGAGGCGTACTCGGTATCGAAAAGGTTATTGACGAGCAGACTCAGTTCTACGCGCTTTGTGCCGGCGGGCTGAAACTCCCAGGTTATCCTGAGGTCGTTCACAAAGTACGCATCGAGGGTCAGCGCCTCGTTCTGGGTGTTATCAAGGTATTGCTTGCTCACGTATTTTGACAACAGTGAGACGGCGACACGCCGGTGTGGGTGAAAGGTCAATTGACTACCTGCAATCCAGTCGGGTGAAAGAATGATCGCGGTATTGGCCTTTCGTGTGGTGCCGTCGCCTTCCTCCCATACGTAGTCGACATTGCGGTTTCTGCTCCAGGTGGCGTTGACATTCCAGTCAACCCATCGGGAAAATCGAATGCCTCCGGAAAGCTCAATGCCTGTGCGGTAGCTTTCGCCGACGTTAGCCCGAATGGGATCTCCCACGTTATCGAGTTCACCTGTAAGAACCAGCTGATCCTTATACCGCATGAGGTAGTAGTTGACGGCAACATGGTAGGTGGATGTCGACTTCCGGAAGCCTGCCTCCAGGTTACCCATGCGTTCGGGCCGCGGCCGTACGTCGTTCTCGAGGTAGTCGGTACGCGTTGGCTCGCGATGCGCGATGGCGTAGGACGCATACAGCACACCGCCATTGTCAAGCGTGTAGCTAAGGCCCGCTTTCGGATTGAAGAAGTTGTGCTCGTCGCTAATGTTGTATGCCGACTGGTCGTCGTCAGTTCCGGATGTCGTGTACGCAACGCGACGCCATTGTACATCAGCAAAACCATTGAGACGATCTGTGAAGTGGAATTGGATTTTTCCGTAGAGATTGAAGTCTGATTTATCGGACTCTCCTTCGTAGTATCGCTGACCGGGTACTTGATCCAAAGCAAACTCACCCCAGATAATTTCTCCAAAGTGACGGGCGGGTGTGAATCGGTGATAACCGCCTCCGAAGGTCAGGTCGAAATTGGAGCCTTCGTGGAGGAGCGAAAAGGTTGCTCCATAGAAGTGATTTTTCAGCCATTTTCTCGTAGCAAAATCGCCTGCTTCAATGAGGCTGTCTCCTATCACCAGGTTAGGAAGGCCCAACGAAGCGAAGGACTCATCCTGATTGTAGTTTTCGTAGTATCCGCGACCAAAGGTGTAGTGTAACGCTGCGGACAACGTGGTTGAAGGTGACAAGACATGAGACAGGTGCAGTTGGGTGTGATCCTGCTTGTAGTTGTCTGTTTGATTATCGTAGTACCTAATCACATTTCCATCGTCGTCGTAAATCGCGCCAGCGTAGTTGAACGTTCGACGCTCATTCATCATGTCGGGGTCGATGCCATACCACGACTGATATGTCGTTTCCCTCCCTCCAAAGAAGATTGCGGACAGCAGTGTACGATCCGATCGATAGTTGGTGGCGAAGTAGTATGCACCGAGATCAGAAAACGCGCGGTCGATGTAACCATCTGATTGAATCTTTGAAAGTCTTGCTTCGGCAGACCAGTGGTCGTTGATAAGTCCTGTACCCGCTGAAACTGTAAACCTTCGCGTATTGAACGAGCCCACCGCCATTGTCGCTTCCGCAAAAGGTTCATCACCACCAATTGTAGTTTGGAGGTTCACGGTACCACCGAAGGCGCCTGCGCCATTAGTAGACGTTCCGACGCCGCGTTGTATCTGAATGCTTCGCGTTGATGATGCGATGTCCGGGATGTCCACCCAGAATGTGCCGAGTGATTCGGCGTCGTTGTACGGAATACCGTTGATGGTGACATTGATGCGTGTCGCGTCGCTTCCCCGGATACGGACACCGGTGTATCCGATGCCGGTGCCGGCGTCAGAGGTGGTCACGAGTGATGGTGTCCAGTTAAGCAGGTAAGGGAGGTCCTGGCCGAAATCCTGACCGCGAATGGTAGCGCGGTCCATATTGACAAACGTGGTGGGCGTGCGTTCGTCGGCGCGTGTAGCTTCGACAACCACTTCATCCGTGAACGTTGGTGCTTCTTTCAGCACGACATCAACGTTAATGTCGCGCGTCACGTCGACGGGAATCGCGCCGTCTGAATGTCCGAGGTATCGGACCAACAACGTGTATTTTCCGCGCGGCACGTTCGTGACGGAGAAATGTCCGGAGCTGTCGGTCACAGCAGATCGGTCGCCGGGCAACAGCTGGACCGTTGCGCCGCCAAGAGGTTGATGCGTTTCGTGCTGCCGCACCGATCCTGTGACCTGAAATTGTGCGACGGCAGCAAACGATGACAGTGCCAGAAGCACTGTTTGCGTAAAGCGTAACATGTTTGTAACGGTTTGGTTTAAACTGGCGGACGTACAGGGGAATATGTCTGCCTGTGTTTAACCTGCCTGCGCGTATTGCAGGCTTGCCTTCCCTTCGGCCGCATTACCGGCATCAGGTATTATGGGTATGATCTCAGCCCGTTATATTAAGGCACCCCTTAGATTACTGGTCGTGTGTTGTGTGCGTGTGACGCCGCAAAGTTAAGAAAGAGTGTCTTAATAAAAAATGAAACCATTTTTTGTGCTGCTTCTTGAGGAAAAATCCCAATATTAAAGCGAAAAGCGATCGCATTATGTTTGAAGTAACGGTCGGTACAAACACGTTTCGCATACGGCGTGCGGAAGATGGACTCTATGTCGACGACGCGTTGCTTTCCCTGGACATAGCGCGGGTTTCTGACAATACGTACTCGCTCATCTATGAAGGGAGAAGTTTCACAGGTGAGATCATCCGAACGGACCCGCGCAATCGTGTGGTCGTCATTCGCATCAACGGAAAATCGTATGAAGTAAAGATCAAAGACCGGTTTGATCTCCTTTTGGAAAAGATGGGGATCTCCTCAAACGATGCGAGTCGCCTCAACGTGGTGCGGGCGCCAATGCCCGGGCTCATCGTTGATTTGAAAGTGAAAGAGGGCGACACGGTTGCGGAGCGCGATCCTTTGCTGGTGCTGGAGGCAATGAAAATGGAAAATGTACTTCGGGCGCCCGGATCAGGTGTGGTCAAGACGGTACATGTATCAAAAGGAGATCGCGTAGAGAAGAATCAGATATTGATAGAATTCTGAGCAATCGACCTGACATTTTTTCTGTGACCTTCCTCAAAAATTCGCTTCAATCCCGGATAGAGATTCTATATTTGCCGTGGTTTTGTTGACGATCAGGCTACATGAAATACAAGCGAATTCTGTTGAAACTCAGCGGCGAGGCGTTACAGGGTCCTAACAAAAGTACAAACATCGACCCTGGCGTGCTGGAGCAATATTGCGAGGAGATCAAGGCCGTGAGGGAAAGGGGAGTAGAGATAGCCATCGTCATCGGTGGAGGCAATATCTTCCGCGGGGGGCAGGCGGAACAGCTGGGAATCGACAGGGTTCAGGGCGACTATATGGGCATGCTGGCAACGGTCATCAACGGAATGGCTTTGCAAAGTGCGTTGGAACGTCACGGTCTCTACACCCGGCTTATGGCTGGGATAAAAATGGAGCAGGTGTGTGAGCCCTTCATTCGCCGGCGCGCCATTCGTCACCTGGAAAAAGGAAGGATCGTCATTTTTGGTGCGGGCATTGGGAACCCGTATTTCACCACCGATTCTACGGCCAGCCTCCGCGCCATCGAGGTTCAGGCACAGGTTGTTCTTAAAGGTACGCGTGTTGATGGAGTATACTCCGCTGACCCGGAAAAGTATCCCGATGCTGAGCGCTACACCCGCCTCACATTCCAGGAGGCATACGAGAAAAACCTCAACATCATGGACATGACGGCGTTCACCCTGTGCATGGAGAACAACCTGCCGATCATTGTATTCGACATGAACAAAAAGGGAAATCTACTGAGAGTGGTAGAAGGAGAACCCGCAGGCACGCTCATCAGTTAGTGGTCTGCAGCGTGTCGTAAATTTGCGTCTATCCGCTATATTTATATTCACTATAAACATAACAGTGATGGAAGAGATTCAACTGTACCTTGACGAAGCCAGAGAACTCATGCAAAAGGCTTATGTCCATGTTGGTAACGAGTTGGTAAAGATTCGTGCAGGCAAAGCCAATCCGTCAATGCTCGATGGTGTAATGGTTTCATATTATGGAACGATGTCACCCATCAACCAGGTCGCTTCCATAACTACGCCGGACGCCCGTACCATTTTCATAAAGCCCTGGGAAAAGGGCCTGATCCACGAAATTGAAAAGGCCATCATCAACGCCAACCTGGGTGTCACCCCGCAAAACGATGGGCAGCAGATAATCCTGAACGTACCGCAGCTTACGGAAGAACGCCGGAGGCAACTGGTGAAGCAGGTCGGTCAGGAAGTTGAACACGGCAAAATCAGCATTCGCAATATTCGAAAGGAAACTAACGAACAGATTAAGAAAATCAAGGGTGTCTCTGAAGACGATATCAAGAACGGAGAAGAGGAGGTACAGAAGCTGACCAATGAGTTCATCCAGAAGATGGATGCCCTCATGAAAAAGAAGGAAAGCGAAATCATGACTGTTTGACGGTCGCCCATCGAATTTTGCACCGACACCATCCAAAATCGGAGGCGTTTGCTTAACTTGTAGTAGACGCTTTCCCTATGTCGTTCCAGGATTTCAGGAGCCGGACTTCAAGGACTCTGAAAAAACTCTTTCGGATAGTACTTATTGTTATCCTTGCCGTCGGCATTGGAGCTTTCTCATTTTACTATTGGGGCGTGTACGACGAAGGTGTTCGGGCCGGTACCGTGCTTCGAATCAGCAAGAAGGGAATCGTTTTCAAGACTTACGAAGGCCAGCTCAATCTTGAGACGTTTGGCGCGTTGCGCGGCGCACATCCGATTACCGAGGCGTTCGACTTTTCAGTTGAGCCTGGTGAAAAGGAACTCATCGAAGAACTCCAGCAAGTAGCCCTCACGGGCGAGCGCGTTAACCTTCACTACAAGAAGCGGTATCTTACATTCCCCTGGAGAGGCGACACCAAATATTTCATAACCCGGGTGGAGCGACTCGGCCAGGCTCAGGATGCCAAGTAGTCCGCCAGCTTCCCCTTTTCCCGCGCTTTGATGGCTCGTTTCAATTCGCGGGTGGAGGGTACCTTGTTCCGCGGATCTTCACAGTATTTCAGCAGCATTTCGAAAGCATTCAGTTCGATATCCTTCCCGGTGGGCTTCGATGGACTCTCCAAAACGTATTTCGTCATTGCAGCCATGTATATTCCGAGCACTGCTTCGTTCTCATTCATCAGCCTGCCAATGGCTTCCCCGATAACAAACGTGTGGTCGGGCGTGCCTGCCATCCATTGGGAAACAAGGGCGAGGGCAGATTTCCGTGCCGGATTGGTGGGCTCTGCCGCCACGTTCAAAATAAAGTTGGCGCACTCAAGTACAGTGGTTTCGTTCGCCTTGTAATCAGCGGCAGAGGTAAAGGAAACAGCCTGCCATTTTTCCGGATCCTGCGCCCACGCGGTTTGCAAGGCTACCAGGCAAAGAAGGACAAGAATCTTCATCGCATGACTTTATGATACTGAAGGTAATCAATCATACGCTCACCCGAAAGAGCCAGACAGTCGGGGGAAAGAAAATGGAGGGCGTACGCGTCCGGAGTCCAGTTATTGATAAATTTGCCGGGATTGAGATTCTAACGGATGCAGACGAACTACCATAAGGCAGTCGCCACGCGCTATTACATCTATAACAGCCTGTTCCTGAATTTGCCCTACAGCAACATTTACAGGACGGGCACCCTGCTCCCCTTGCTGTACCAGTACTGCGAAGACGGTTATGCTGAAGGGAAGGATCCCCGCTACATCATTCGTAAATTCTTCCGCGAACTCGTGCCCAAGGCGACGCGCAAAGAGCAGTTCGATTTGCTTTTCAGTTTCATCCAGTATTGCGAACGGCAGGTGGTGCTGTTCGACTCTATAGAGGACGCTGCGTTCGCGGAAATCAACGACATGAAAGGAAGCGGCACGCTTTCGGCTCTTCTCATCCGCGCGCAGTCTGAAAACCTGATGGACCAACTGCGTCGTAAACTCGAAAACTTCAGCGTTCGCATCGTATTGACTGCGCACCCGACGCAATTTTATCCGGGAAACGTGCTGGCCATAATCAACGACCTTGATCAGTCCATCCGCGCCAATCACCTCGAACATATCAACCTGCTCCTGAAGCAGCTTGGTAAGACGCCCTTCTTCAATCGTGAAAAGCCAACACCTTTTGATGAAGCGGTAAGCCTGAGCTGGTTCCTGGAGAATGTCTTTTATAAGGTTATTCCTGCTGTAATTGAAAAGCTCACCCATGGGTTGAACATTCCGTTATCGGAATGGAAAAATTTCAACCTGATCCGAATAGGATTTTGGCCGGGTGGCGATCGCGATGGCAACCCTTATGTAACGCATGACATCACACTCCGCGTAGCACAGCATCTCCGCGAGGGTATCCTGAAATGCTATCACCGCGACCTGCGCATACTCCGCCGCAGGCTCACGTTCAAAGGTGTAGATACAATTATCATCGAAGCGGAACGAAGGGTGTACAGTGCTGCATACAGGTTGGGACTTGGCGACTCATACCAGTCGGCCGCAGAACTGATTGAGGACCTCGAAACAGCCAGGAAACTGCTCGTCGAACAACACGATGGCCTCTTTCTCGATCTGCTTGACAGCTTCATCGCAAAAGTGAAGATATTCGGATTTCACTTTGCGAGTATGGATATCCGGCAGGACAGCCGTAAGCATACCTACGTCTGGAACGCCATCCTGAAACAACTCGAAGACAAGCAGAAGCGCATTCGCGATATGGCGAAAATGAGCGAGGAGGAACAGATCGACCTGCTCCTCAAACTGCGCTTTAAACCATCCTCATTGAAGTTTGAAGATCCCTTCATCACCGAAGTTCTTGAAAGCTTTGAGGCCATCGCTGAAATACAGGAGCACAATGGCGAAGAGGGATGTAACCGATACGTGATCAGCAATTGCCAGTCTGCGCTCGATGTGATCCGTGTATTCCAGCTGGCCCAACTAACGATATCTAAAGACGAAAAGCTGCCACTCGATATCATCCCGCTTTTTGAAACGATCGAGGACCTCGCGAATGCGCCCAAAGTGATGAAGGCGCTTTATGAGGTCCCCGCATACCGGGATCATGTCAAGCGTCGCGGAAACAAGCAAACAATCATGCTTGGCTTCTCCGACGGCACAAAGGACGGTGGCTATCTGCGCGCGAACTTTTCAATTTTCCGCGCCAAGGAAGAGCTGACGCGCATTTCGCGTGAAAACGGAATTACTGCCGTATTCTTTGATGGCCGTGGCGGACCGCCAGCACGTGGCGGTGGGAACACGCACGACTTTTACGCATCGCTTGGCGATACCATTGAAGATAAAGAAATCCAGGTTACGGTTCAGGGACAAACGATCAGTTCAAACTTCGGCAAAATTGAATCATGTCAGTTCAACGTAGAGCAGCTGCTCTCCGCCGGAATTGAAAACGAAGTGTTTCTCAGGCATACCAACAACCTGACAGAAAAGGACAAGGCGCTTCTTGAGCTGCTGGCGCAGGAAGGTCACAAGGCATACCTCGGCCTGAAGCAGCACGAAAAGTTTGTACCGTACCTGGAGAAAGTGACACCGTTGGCTTTCTTTGGAGATACCAACATTGGGTCGCGTCCCGTCAAGCGAACCCAGAGTGAAGAGGCTCGCTTTGAGGATTTGCGTGCAATACCCTTCGTGGGGTCATGGGCACAGATGAAGCAAAACATACCGGGCTTCTACGGCGTGGGCACAGCGATTTATCAACTGAAGAAAAAGGGTAAGATGCGAGAGCTTAAGGCCTTGTTTAAGCGTTCGCTGTTCTTCCGGACTTTGCTGAGTAATAGTATGATGTCGCTGACGAAGTCGTATTTCCCGGCTACCGTTTACCTTTCACGTGACAAGGAATTTGGTGGCATCTGGAAGAAGATGTTCAATGAATACAAGCTTTCCGTTAAGATGCTGCTCGAGGTGACAGACTTTGATGAACTCATGCAGAACAATCCGCTGAATCGCGATTCGGTAAAGTTGCGCGAGCGCATCGTGCTTCCGCTGATCACCATTCAGCAGTATGCGCTACAGCAACTCCGTTTGGGAGAGGCGGCGGAAAGGCAGTATGAAAAGACATATCGCAAGCTGGTGGTGCGGTGTATGTTCGGCATTATCAACGCCGCCCGCAATTCGGCCTAAGGCCCAAAAAGTTGCCGTTTTTTCTTAGCTTGCGTGAAGCAACCCAACACCACAATGGAGGAAGTGCTTTACGATAAAATACCCTCACTCGATCTGGCGGTTTTTTACTCAGGCACCCCCGCTCAACGGAAGGAATTTGTTGCCAACCTGGGAGAAGCCTACTCCAACATCGGTTTTGTCGCTATCCGAAATCACTTTCTCCGGGAAGACGTGCGCAACCGGCTGTATGACGCTATACAGCGTTTCTTTGCCCTGCCTGATGAGGTTAAGATGAAGTACGAAGTTCCGGGACTGGCCGGGCAGCGCGGATATACCTCGAAAGGGAAGGAACACGCTAAGGGAAGGAATACCGGTGACCTGAAAGAATTTTATCACGTGGGACAGGAGGGCGATGGCTCCGGTCCTCCCGAAGGCTACCCCGCCAATGTGTGGCCGGAGGAAGTTCCCGATTTCAAGGATGCCGCGCTGGAAGCATACAGGGCGCTTGAGAAAACCGGCGTGTATATGCTTAGGGCCATCGCGCTGTACCTTGGCCTGGAGGAGTCATACTTTGACGAACGGGTCAGAAACGGCAACAGCATACTGAGGCCTATTCATTACTTCCCAATTGAAGATCCCGATTCCGTACCTCCCGATGCTGTGCGGGCGGCTGAGCATGGTGATATCAACCTGATCACGCTGCTCATGGGTGCGAGTGCCGAGGGTCTTGAGGTGTTGAGACGCGATGGTAAGTGGATTCCCATTACAGCATTGCCCGACCAACTGGTTGTGAACGTTGGCGACATGCTCGAACGCTTGACCAACAGCAAGCTGCGCTCTACCATCCACCGTGTGGTCAACCCGCCGCGGGAAAAGATGAATACGCCACGCTATTCCATTCCTTTCTTCATGCATCCGCGGTCAGAAGTAGATTTGTCCTGTCTGGAGAGTTGCATTGACGATGACCACCCGAAGCTTTACGAAGATATTACCGCAGGTGAATTCCTGGATCAGCGCCTGGCAGAAATTGGCCTGAAACGATAGTGTCAACTTAAGTAGTCACCATCCTTGCTCGAGCGCAAAGCATATACCCTCTTTCTGAGGGATGTATTCCTGCTTGCACTGACGACCTTCGGAGGTGCCCAGGCTCACATCGCGCATTTTCACAAGGTTCTGGTCGCGCGGCGCGGATACCTGTCCGAAGAAGAATTGATGGAGTTGAACTCTCTCTGCCAAATCATTCCCGGGCCAACATCTACGCAAACCCTGACAGCCATTGGCTTTCGGCTGGGCGGACCTAATCTCGCATATCTTACCCTCCTGATCTGGATGTTGCCCGCCGTCACCTTCATGACGACAGCGGCTATCCTCATGTCCGACATTCAGGAGAAGAGCTGGTCGCTGCAGTTCACCCGGTTCATTCAGCCCATGGCGGTTGGTATCGTCGCTTACGGAGCGTACCGCATTAGTATGCGAACGGTCAAGTCGAAGACTGGCATCGTGCTGATGATTCTTGCCGCTGTGTTCTCGTATCTGTATCAAACTCCGTTTGTGTTTCCCGCGATTCTTCTTTGCGGCGGTCTTGCAACAGCGCTGAAGTACAAGAGCCTGCCCAGGAACCATCATGAGAAGATTGTTATCTCCTGGTCGAACTTCGCGTTGTGGGCCGGTGTGCTGATCATGGCCGCTTCGCTTGGTGGACTTACAGGATTTCTTCCCATCCGGATATTCGAGAACTTCTACCGCAACGGTAGTCTGATTTTTGGCGGTGGGCAGGTGCTCACACCCCTGTTGTACACGGAGTTTGTAGAATACAAAGGGTATCTGACGTCGAATGAGTTTCTCTCAGGATACGCGGTGGCTCAGGCGCTGCCAGGGCCGGTGTTTTCCTTCAGCAGTTACATTGGTTCTCTCGCCATGCGTGAGTACGGCACGGGTGGTGAGATCGTGGGAGCGCTAATGGCTGCTTTCGGCATATTCCTTCCCGGAACATTCCTCATCTTCTTTGTGATCCGCTTCTGGGAAGGATTGAAAAGTTACAGGGTAGTGCGGGCCTCATTGGAAGGAATCACAGCGGCCAGTGCCGGATTGGTTATAGCCGTTGCTGTGATCATGTTTCAGCCCCTGGAAAACTCGTTGCTGAACATTGCGTTTACAGCCGGAACGTTTCTGCTGCTCGCTTTTACGAGGATTCCATCACCAGTGATCATCGCCCTGGGTTTGTTGCTCGGGTTTGTGTTGAAATAAAAAACCCCGACGTGTGTCGGGGCCTATGAGATTTG
>Ga0079224_100000842_pt1 | contig 32887 bp, 20 predicted proteins | sample Stecom2015_FD_80414 | JGI IMG/M metagenome (GOLD analysis project Ga0079224, IMG submission 80414) | Agricultural soil microbial communities from Utah to study Nitrogen management - Steer compost 2015 | ecosystem: Environmental > Terrestrial > Soil > Agricultural land | place: USA: Utah... | reverse complement strand
GTACGCGGTGTGGTGGATCCGCCAGACCGTGCTCCAGGCGCTGGCCGAGCAGACGCGCTCGGTGCGCATCCCCCTGAACCAGAACTCGAACCTCGTCAAGCTGTCGCGGACGGAGACCGCGCTGACCCAGGTCCTGGGCCGCTCGCCGACGGACCAGGAGATCGCCGAGGACATGGGCGAGCCGGTCGAGACGATCCGCGCGCTGCGCCGCGTCGCGGCTTCCGAGCTGTCGCTGGACGCGCCGGTGGACCGGGGCGACCGGGACAGCGCGTCCTTCGGCGAGCGGTTCGCCGGCGCCGAGGGCGAGGACATCGAGGAGACCGTCGAGGCGCAGGCCCGGCGCGAGTTCCTCGACCGGATGTTCGAGAAGTACCTGACGGAGCGCGAGCGCAAGATCCTCTACCTGTACTACGGGCTGGACGACGGCGAGGAGCGGACGCTCGAAGAGATCGGCTCGCTGCTCGGCGTCACGCGCGAGCGCATCCGCCAGATCCGCAACCGCGCGTTCGAGAAGCTGCGCGAGAGCCCGGACGGCGAGGCGCTCGCCGGGTTCTGGAGCGCCAACTAGGAGGACGCGCCGGGGCTCCTCGGCGGCTGCCGCTTCTTCTCTTGCGGCCGCATTCCGAACGAGGGGCACACGGAAGCGGAGTGATCCAGTTTGCCGGGGCTCCGGGATCGGGGCCCCGGCTCTTTTCTCGGGTGGGCGCCGCCGGCGTGGGGGCAGGCCTGCTCTCACGGTGCACCGGCGCCAGGCGGCCGGCCGCCGACGCCGGAACCCGCCTCCCGCAGGCACGGTAGTAGACGCGCGCTCCTCCCGAGTGCCGCGCACCCGCTTCGCAGTGTCTCATGTCCGATTCCCTTTTCGTCATGCTGATGTTTCCCGCCGCCCCGGACGCCGCGCCGCGCCCGCGGCTGCGCCACGGCCTGGCCGCGACATGAGGGGGCGGCAGTTCCCCGTCTGGCTGGTAGCAGCGGCGCTGCTGCTCGCGCCGCCGCCGGCGCACGCCCAGGACGCGGCGGGCTGGGACTCGCCGCGCGTGCTCGAGCTGCTGGAAGCGGCGCGGCTGCGGCGGCAGTTGCCGCGCGGCGACTCGGCGCTCCGGAACTACCAGGCCCGGGCCAACGGGTACGTCTACTTCTACCTGGACCGCCAGGACTCGGACGACCGGACGCTGGTGAAGGTGGACCAGGTCGCGCTGGACGTGTTCTGGGCGGCACCGAACCGGACGAAGCAGCGGATCGTCGGGCTGCGGGACGACAAGCGGCTGCCCGCGCGCATCTACTACCACCTGGACCACCTGACGGTGGTGCAGAACGAGTTCGGCGACTCGATCCGGCTGGGCGACGGCGACGAGGTGCAGGACGTGCCGCACCCGGCGGCGCCGGGCTCGGACACGGTCTACCAGTTCCGGCTGGCGGACTCGCTGTCGCTCTACCTGCCGGGCTCGCCGGAGCCGGTGCGGGTCTACGAGGTCGAGGTTCGGCCGCGGGACCTGGACCGGCCCGCGATGGTCGGCTCGATCTTCCTGGACCGTGCGAGCGCGGCGATCGTGCGGATGAGCTTCACGTTCACGCCGGCGTCGTACGTGGACGGGCGGCTGGACTACATCCACGTCGCGCTGGACAACGGGCTGTGGGAGGGGCGGTACTGGCTGCCGCACGAGCAGCGGGTCGAGATCAGGCGGCAGGCGCCCGTGCTGGATTTCCCGGTGGGTGGCGTGATCCGCGGCGTGATGAGCGTCGGCGACTACCGGTTCAACCAGGAGATCCCGGACGCGTTCTTCCGGGGCGCCCCGGTGGTGGCGCTGCCCGAGCCGATGCGGAAGGCGCATCCGTTCGAGGCCGGCCTGTTCGACGGGCTGGACGAGGAGGGGCTGGCGGAGGCGGCGGGGCGGGCGCCGGACCTCGGCGCGCTCCGGCGGGAGGCCATCCGTCTCGTCGGGCGACGTCGGCTCAGCGGCCTGCCGCGCCTGCGCCTCCTGCTGCCGGGCGCCTCCGAGGTCGGGCGGTTCGACCGTGCGGAGGGTGTGTTCCTGGGCGGCGGCGTGAGCTACGCGCTCACACAGGCGACCGGGCTGGAGCTGGCCGGCGGGTACGCGACCGCGACGGGGCGCGTCTCCGGGTCGGGCGCGGTGCGAACGGGGCTGGGGCGGACCGCGCTCCGGCTGGGCGGCCACGCCCACGCGCTGCGGGACCTCGGGCCGCGGCCCGGTGCGCCGGGCGCGCTGAACACGCTGACCGCCGGCATCGCGGGCGAGGACTACCTGGACCCGTACTACGCGACGGGCGCCGGGCTCACCGCGGAGCGGCCGCTCTCCGGGCCCTGGGGCCTGCGGCTCGAGCTCGCGGCCGAGGAGCACCGCAGCGCGCGGCTGGCGCAGCACCGCACGCTGCTCGAGGACTCCGCCTCCTTCCGGCCCGTGCTGCCCGTGGACGAGGGCACCCTGGTCTCCGGCCGCCTCGCCCTCACGCGCGGCGCGCCGCTCGGGGCGGCCACCGGCTGGCGGGCGGCGGCGTCGCTCGAGGCCGGTGCGTTCGAGGGCGACGCGTACGGCAGGCCTGGCGTCGAGCTCGAGCTGTTCCGCCGCTCCCCCGACCGCCACGCCGAAGTGCGCGGCCGGGTCGCGGCCGGTCTCGCCTTCGGCGCGCCGCCCGCGCAACGGCTGTTCCTGATCGGCGGCCCCAACACCCTGCCCGGCTACGGTTACCGCAGCTTCATCGGCGACCGGTACGCGCTCGCCGACGTGGAGGCCTCCCACACGCTGATCGGCCCCTGGGTCCGGCTGCGCGCGACCGCCGCGCTCGGCTGGACGGACATCGACGCGGCTGCTGTCCCCACCGGCTGGGACCTTGCCCCGACCGGCCGACTCCGCACCAGCGTCGGCGCGGGCCTCGGCCTCGTCTACGACATCCTCCGCATCGACCTCGCCCGCGGCCTGAACGACGGCATCTGGCAGGTGATCCTGTCCGTGCGGCCGGATCTACACGATTTCCTGTAGAATCGGGCGAGGGCGAGGGCGAGGGCGGGGACCCCGGCCCACACCCCTGTGAGGCGGGCGGGGGCGAGGGCCCGGCCCGGCCCCCGCCCTGTGGGGCGGGCGGCGCCCTCCGCCCCCACCCCCGTGCGGATGCGGTCCCCGCGCGGAGCGCGGGGCTCAGCCGTCGTCGTCCGCTGCCGCGTCGTCGTCCCCGACCCCGTCCGCGTCGGCGCCGGCCGCGCCGCGCGGTGCGCCGAGCAGCACGAGCTCGCGCACGGAGACCTCCGCCGTCGGGATCGTGACGCCGTTCTTCTCGTAGGAATCGTACTCCATCCGCCCCTCGACGTACAGCCGGTCACCCTTCCTGACGTAGTTCTCGGCCAGCTCCGCCAGCCGGTCCCACAGCGTGAGGCGGTGCCACTCCGTGCGCTCCTCGTAGCCGCCGTTGCGCGGCACGCGCCGGCTCGTCGCCAGCGAGAGGTGCGCGACCTTCGTCCCGGACGCGGTCGTCTGCACGTCCGGGTCCCGACCCGCGTTGCCCACCAGGATCACCTTGTTGATCGACCGACTCATCTCCCGCCTCCCGGGCTGAATGTCCTGGCGGGCGGCGGCGGCCATCCGCGCTGCCCCGCCCGCCGTGGTGTGCGCGGGGAGTATGGTGGGCCGGACGGGGCAGCAGAATAGCCGGAAGGGTCGATCCGCACGCGCGGCGCGCACGACACCCACCTACTGGCGACACCCCTCGCCCGGGGCCGGAACTGGCCCGTCCACCACGACCCTGTGCTCGAGGTTCGAGAGTCGGAACGCGACGTCGTGCACCAGCCGCGCTACCCGCGCCATGTGCGGGTAGTCGATGTAGTCCGGCTCGTCGGTCACCTGGTGGTAATCCTTGTGGAGCCCGGTGGTGAAGAAGACGATCGGGATCCCGTAGCGGGCGTAGTTCCAGTGGTCGCTCCGGCAGTAGATCCGCTCGGGATGCCCGTCGGCGTCCAGGGAGTAGTCGAAGTCGAAAGGCGAGGCGAGGGCGGCGTTCACATCCTCGACCAGATCGCCCAGCTCGGTCGAGAGGCGGCGCGATCCGACGAGCTGGAGGTACGTCGGGCCGCCGCCCGGGATGTCGTCCGCGGCCCCACGCCCCACCATGTCCAGGTTGAGGTACGCCACGATGGAGTCGCGAGGGATGGTGGGGTGGTCGGTGAACCACCGGGACCCGAGCAGCCCGAGCTCTTCCGCCGTGTGCCAGATGAAGAGGACCGATCGCGCGGGCTTCTCCCGGGCCGCGACCATCGCCTGAGCGATCGCCAGGACGGAGACGGAGCCCGAACCGTCGTCGTCCGCGCCGTTGAGCACGCTGTCGGCCCGCGCGGGCCGAAGGGCGCGCAGGCTGTCCACGTTGACACGGATCGCGGCGCGCTCCTCTTCCGTCGGGCGCCGCCCCAGCCGGGCCTGGAGTGCCTCCAACGCCGTGTTGTAAGCGCGGAGGGAGTCGTGGTCCACCGGTCGGCGTGTGCCGACGTGATCGCTGTGTGCGCCGATCGCCACGTACTGGCCGCGGCGCGCGGGATCGGCCCCGGGGAGGATGGCGACGACGTTGCGCGCGGAGACCGGGGCGTCGCGATAGACGATCCGCCCGCCGACGCGCCCGCCTGTCTGCCCGATCTCGACCTGCTCGATCGGGCGGCCGAAGAGGCGCTCGGCGACCCGACTCGTCACCAGGATCGTCGTCGGGTCCGCCTCGGACTCCCCCGACGGGAGCCGTGGCCGGGTGCCGCGACGGGTCACGTCCACGGCCTGTGCCGGGATCTCCTGGCCGGCGACCACAACGATCGCGGCCACCCCTTCGAGCGGACCGCGCGCAGCCAGCCGGATCGGGCGCGCGGCGGCGCCGCTCACCTGGGCCCGCGTGAAGACGACGACGCGACCGGCGACGTCCTCCGCTTTGAGCCTGTCGCGATCCACCCCGATGACGCCGCCGTAGACGACCTGGGCGCCATCGAAATCTCGTGCGGGTTCGAACGCGAGAGCCGGCAGGAAGTCGGTCCCGAACGTGAGCGGCTCGCCGGCGATCGAGAACGTCGTCGCCTCCTCGTCCACCGTTCGGCGGATCAACGGGACATCCTGGAAGTACGTCCCGTTTTCGCCCGCGGGGATGAGACCCAGCCTTTCGACCTCGGCGGCCAGATACGCCGTGGCCTTGCGCTCACCCACCGTCCCGGGCTGCCGCCCGAGCATCGAGTCGTGCGCGAAGGTGCGAAGCAGGCTTTCGAGGTTCTCCGCTCCAAGCGGATCGTCTCGGCCGGGTACGGGGCTCCGGGGCTCCGGCCCGGCGGCACAGGCGTAGCCGATGAGGGCGGCGAGTACGACGGCGAGGCCGCCCTTCCAGGAATTGCGTCTCACTCTTCTACCTCGGCAAGGGACGAAACCGGCAGCGGGAGGCGGCCAGGCCGCCTCCCGCTCGTCGATCAGTCATCCGGATCGAGCAGCGTCGCGATCCGGCGTCTGACCTCCTGTAGGTGAGCGCGCGTGGCTCGATCGGCGGCGCGAGGGATCGCCTGCCGTGCCGCGGCGTCCAGGTCCGAGAGCTCCGCCCGGAGCAGGGCCTTCGCCTCATCCGGAACCGGGATGCGTGGCCCGCCCGAGCTCGACGATGACCTGGACTCCGAGCCCGGATTCAACTTCTTCCCGACCTCTTCCAGGTAGGCGAACTGGAGATTGCGCCGGAACGCGTCGATCCTCACCCGCTCGCTCGCCAGCTCGCGGAACACGCCGCGCCGTACGTCGCGCAGCATGTCGGTGAGCGGGTACACATCCGCCCCCCGGGGTGCGAGCGCCTCGATCTCGACCAGGCGGAGCATGCGCCCGTTGTCGAGCAGGTCCGCCAGGATCGCGGCCTGCCGCGAGCGGATCCGCGAGAGCGCGCCCTCTGGCTCGAGCCTCCGGAGGATCGATTGGTCGAGCAGGAAGTGCGGCGTCTCGAACGCATGCTCGTTCAGGAACGCGACCGCCTCGCGTTGCCGCTTGCCGGGAACCGGAACGAAACGTGGGCCCGGCTGCGAGCCGTACTTCTCCTGCGTCTCCATCCCGCCCACGAGCCTGGTCACGTTGGCCAGCTCCGTCGCCCACTGGCGCACGACACGCTGGTAGAGCCGCGAGACGTCTTCGTTGCCACGGCCCGAGCCCATGGCCGCAGGGAGGATCAACGGGACCGTACGCTCGAGATTGCGGATCCCGAGGCGGGTCGAACGTACCGGGTCGGAGGCGCCGACCGATTCCGTCTGCTCGCCCGCGTCGGATCCTTTGGCTCCGGTCGTCGCGAAGCGGTACCACGGAACGCTGTCCTGCGCCCGCGCCCACTCATCGAGCACCGGCAGCTCCGCCTCCGGTGTGGCCGCCCCCGGGATCGGCGTATATCCCCACCGGATCGCGAAGACATCATACGGCCCGACTCGCGGAGCCAGCAGCTCGGGGTCGATGTTGTCCTCGGGCTGCACCACGTAGTTGAACCGCGTGTACGACATGATCGAGGGCACATGCCCCATGCGCTCGAGCCAGCTCCGGCTCCGGAGACTGTCGGCCGGATACGTCGAAGCCGCCTTGAAGTTGTGCTGGAGTCCGAGCGTGTGACCCACCTCGTGCGCGACGACGTAGCGGCGCAGGCGCCCCATCAGGCTGTCAGGCAACGGGAGGCGCTGCGCCCGCGGATCGAGCGCCGCGGCCTGCGCGAAGTACATGTCGCGCAGCAGTGTCAGAATGTTGTGGAAGATCCGCACCGAGCCGTTGAGGATCTCGCCGGTCCTGGGGTCCACCACGCGGGGACCTTGCGCGTTCTCCACGGTCGAAGCGAGCCAGCGCACGACCGTGTGGCGGACGTCATCCGGGGACCAGGTCGGGTCCTCCTCGGGCGTGGGCGCATCCTTCGCGATGATCGCGTTCTTGAAGCCCGCCGCCTCGAACGCCACCTGCCAGTCCTCGATCCCCTGCTTGATGTACGGGACCCACTCGGCGGGCGTCGCCGGATCGATGTAGTACACGATCGGGCGCACCGGCTCCGAGAGCTCGGCCGTCGGATCCTTCTTCTCCAGCCGGTAGCGCGTGATGTACTGGCGCCGCTGCGCCCGGTGGTCCGGCGCGCTGAAGTCGTACTGCGCCACCGTGAAGTAGCCGACGCGGGCATCGAAGATCCGGGCCGGCATCGGGTCCTCGGGGAGCCGGATCATGCTCCAGTGCGCGACCACGCTGCGCATCTGCGCGACACCGAGCCTGGCCGCCTGCTCCGCAACCTTGATCGGCGCGGTCTGCGTCGCCTCGACGATGACGTTGTCCGGAAACGCGTGTGCGCGCTCGATGAACGACCGCTTCTCGTCGATGCTCCCGGTGAGCGCCTGGAAGTGCGGGACCGCCGTGGTGTACAGCCGCGTCACCTCGATGACTGCCGCGCTGTCGGGGCCGTAGGTCTCGACCGGAAAGGACGCGATGATCCCCGGGTTGTTCGACAGCTCGACCGACCGAGCGACCGGGGCCTCCGGGTCCGCCGTGATCTGGTACGACAGCCGGCGAAGGAGGACCCGGTCTCCGACGCGCTCCCACATCACCGCTTGCTCGGTGAACTTGTCCCCGCCGTAACCGTCGTAGGAAAAGACCTGCGGCGCCCCTTTGACCAACCGCCCGACCAGGAGCATCTCCTTCCCGAAGGCATCGGCCGGGATCTCGAAGTAAAGCTTCTCGCCGATGCGATGCGTCTTGAAGAAGCCCGAGGTCGTCTCGGCATCGCTGGTGATGACCCGAGAGTACGGCTTGAGCCCCCGTGACGATCCCGACGAGGCGGCGGGCCGTTCGGCCGGAGCAGGCGGTTCTGTGCTCTTGGGCGCCGGCTGCGAGGGCCTGTGCGGCATGCACGCGCCCAGCAGCAGTGCCACCGTGAGAAGCGAGCTGTTGAAGAACTTCGTCATTCCGATGTCGACTCGTGGTTCCGAAGATGAAGGCCGTCACCCTCCACGTGACGGCCGTTGCTGTCTCCAGGCGCCCTGGCGCAGCTCAGTTCGCGCTCCCCTCTCCTCCGCCGCCGAAGGTGTAGTACGGGAACCCGTACACGTTGAGCTCCCGGCCGGGGATCGGCAGGTGTACGAACGTTCCCGACTTGAGCATGCCGAAGCCGCGAGCATCGAAGAACGCGATCTGGTCTGTCCCTGCCGTCTCGATGCGCTTCTCGTAGACGAGCGCGTCCCACAGGTCGCCGCAGCTTCCATCGACCTTGCGGGGCACGCAATCGGGCGCAGCGGGCACACCGTCCGCCGTGACGGGCGGCAACTGCCCGTTGGTGACGCGCGTCTCGTTGACCAGCGCAGCGGCACCAGCCAGATCACCCAACCGATAGAGCGCCTCGGCCTTCAAGAGCCGCATCTCGGCGACCGTCACGGCCGGGAGCTTGGCACCGGCAGTCCGCCCGTACTCGCCCTGGAACCGGTAGAACTGGTAGTTCGAGAAGTGATACGTGCCTCGGTCCGCGCGCAGGTTGGTCGAGGGGAGGTATCGGAAGTACGTGCCGTTGGTCGTCGGGCCGCCCTCACCGGTGATCCGCCGGTCAGGCGTGACGATGTCGAAGCGGTCCCGCGCCGTCAGCGGCGTGGCGAGCCACGCCTGGTAGGCACCCGAAACGTCCGCCGGCCCGATCAGCTCGTAGTCCGCATAGTACGTGACGCACGTGGCGCAGTTGTTGTTCTGCGCGTACTGCTTGTAGGAGCTGTTCAGCCCCTGCCCGCCGCTGACCGCGAAGTCGGAGACGATCCCCTGATCCACCTCCTGGACGACGCGCGCCCAGGGCACGGCGGCCCGTTCCGCCGGCGTGCGTGCGCCGTAGACCAGGTACCGTGCGATGTAGGAGTGGATCAGCCGCCTGAAGGCGTCGGCGGTCAGGTCGTCGCCCTTGACCCATGCGCCGGGGATCGCGACGCCGTTCGTCGTGGCGATCTCGAGCGCCTCCTCCAGGCTCGCGATCGCCGAATCCAGCACCTCCTTGTAAGGCAGCGGCTTCATCGCCTTCACCGCATCGGCGTCCGCGATCGGCGTATTCTCCGTGACGACGAACGCCCGGTCGTACAGCAAGCCGAGGTAGCCCAGCAGCGCGCCCTGGGTGAACTTCGCGAACGCGACCGCCCGCGGCGTGAGGTCGGCTCCCTTGCTGTCCTCGATCCGAATCCCGCGCTTCAGGATCGCTTCCAGACCGTCGTGAACGCTCGCGAGCGCATCGTACGTGTTGTAGTAGGGGTTCTCGGCGACCGCCGCGTACGCGTACTCGGGCGTGTTGTCGAAGGCCACACGGGGCTCCGACGACAGGACCCAGGCGCCGTAGTTTTCGTGCGTCGTCGTGAACTCGTCGGCGATGGCCGAGAGGGGCAGGCTCGAGTATGTCGTGCCCTGCCACAGATTCCATACTTGAGTCCACGTACCCACGAGCAGCCCCTCCACGTCGTCGGGCTCCTGGAGCACCCTCTCGCGCTCGGGGTTGTTCAGGTTGGGCACCGTCAGCTCCTGGCACCCCGCGGTCGCGATCCCGCACGCCGCGATGATGGCGAGACTCTTCCAGAACCTATGCATCCCCATATCCCTGACGTTGCGGATCAGAACACGACTTCGATGCTGCCCGTGATCGTACGGAAATTGGGATAATTGAAGTTGTCCTGACGGTAGAAGATCGAGCCCACCTCCGGATCGAACCCGGTGTAGTCCGTGGACGTGAGGAGGTTGCGCCCGATCAGCGCGACGCTGACCCGCTCGGCTCCCAGACGGGACAGCCCGAGTCGCGCCAGGGCCGTCTGCGGGAGCGTGTACTTCGCCGAGACCTCGCGCAGCTTGATGTAGCCGCCCGGCTCGATGAAATGCTCGACCGCGGTGGTCCCTGTGTAGCCCAGGCGCAGGTAGTAGTCGATCGGCTTCTTGCGCTCGTCCGGCTTGCCGCTCTGGTCCACATCACCCGCCCGCAGCGACTGGTAGAGCCGCTGGCGCGTGACGTTGTGCACAAGGCCTCCCACCTGCCAATCGACGAGCCCGTAGAGGGTGAGCCCCTTCCAGGTGATCGTGCTTCCGATCCCGAGCTTGACGTCGGGTGCCATGCTCCCGAGATGGACGAGCGAATCGGCGTCGAGCGCCTGCGTCTTCATCGGAATCGGGAGCCCCCAGGCGTAGTCCACTCCGTCGATCGTGACGGTCGTCCCCCACAGGCCCTTGGCGAGCCCATCGCGCCAGCTGTTCCCGGCGCCGACGGGGACGAGGAAACCGTCGTCGTTGACCTGGAACTGGTCCGCCGAGCCGGCATGGATCCCCGGCAGCTCGCTCGCGTCACGGACGAAGCGGTAGGCGTAGATGTCGCCCCTCCGGTACCCCGCGCAGTGCCGGGTCAGCCCGGATATGAAGCACGGGCGGTCCCACTCGGTGATCCGGTTGCGCGCGCGGTCCGCGACCATGTGCATCGACCACTGGAGATCCTGGCCGCGGTAGAGATCGGCGCGCAACGCGGCCTCGAGCGAGTAGCCCTCGATGACGCCCGCGTTCTCCCAGCGGTTCTTGTAGCCCGTCGGCGCCGGCTGGGGCATCTGAATGATCTGGTCCTTGCTGACCTGCTGGGCGTAGGTCAATTCCAGCGCGACACGCCCGAAGGCCAGCATGTCGGCACCGACTTCGACCTCACGGGTGAACGACGGCCTGAGCTTGCGATTGCCGAGCGTGCTGCGCGTCGCCGAGAGGTAGGAAACCAGATAGGTCTCGTACTGGTCAGCAAAGCCCGGCCTGCCGCCAGCCGTCCCGACCGAAGCGCGAAGCTTGAACTCGTCGAAGAACCTGAACGGCCACCACGGCTCTTCCGCGATCCGATAGGCAACGGCGGCGCGGTAGTAGTCGTTCCACCGGGTATCGGGCCCAAAGAGAGAGCTCCCGTCACGGCGCAGCAGGAAATCGCCGATGTACTTCCCGTCGTAGTCGAAGCCAGCCTGGAGGAAGTAGCCGGTCGACCGGATCTCCGTCTGCTGGGAGCCCACGGTCGGCCGCGCCTGGCCGATCGCCAGGCTGGGGAGGCCGCCCACGTAGAGGTCGCGCCCCGTCGCACTGAACGACAGCGTCTTCTGCCGCTCCATGAGACCACGCAGCGTGACCCGCGCGGTCAGCCGGTCATAGAAGCGGTGCAACGCCGACGCACTCACCGACGCGTTGAGCGCGTCCGAGAAGAACACGTCCCGACGGATCTCGCCGGTGGACTCACCCGTCAGGCTCGTCGGCGTGCCGCGCGGCGTATACGTCTGTCCCGTGTTGTCCCCCCGGTCGTAGCCGGCGTCTGCATCGAAGCGCAGCCACGGGAGCGGCTGCACGCTGATCATGCCACGCAAGAGCGTCTGCGCCCGCTCGGTCCAGTTGTCGCGCGACTCCTGGCGCCAGATCGGGTTGCTCGTGTTGATCGTCGAATCCGGGAACGGCAGGTACCCGCCGTCCGGGCCCTTGGCGCCGAGATCGACGTCCGGCGGGAAGGCCAGCAGGTCGAAGAACGGGCTCCCCACGACCTCGTCGCGGCGCGCCCTCACATGCGACGCGGTCAGGGACAGCAGGACCTCGTCACTGATCCGGTGGTCCAGATTCAAGCGCAGCGTGTTCCGCTCGTAGCCGTCGTGCGAACGCAGCACACCGCTCTGGACGTGATTGCTGAACGAGGCCAGGAAGTTCGTCCTGCCGCCGTTCTGCGCGATCGACACCGAGTTTATCCGGAAATCACCCGGGTAGAAGAACGTGTTGAAGTTGTCGAACGTGGACCCGGCGTACGGCTTGTCGGAAATCCGGTCATCCGCGATCGCACGCCGGTTCGCAGCCCGGACCACGTTCCCGGCGTTGTCGATGAACTCGCCGTTCTCGTTGGTCTTGAACCAGTGCGATTCGTTGAGCGGGATCAGGCTGGGGACGTCGTTGACGCCGAACTCGTTGCGAACCGTCACCCGCGTCGTCCCCTCGGGCAGCTCCTTGCCGCGCTTGGTCGTGATCGAGATGACCCCCGCCGCGGCGCGAGACCCGTAGAGCGACGCGGCTGCGGCTCCCTTGACCACCTCGATGCTCTCCACATCGAGCGCATCGATGTCGACGAGGCTGCTTTCGTCCGAGAGGATGACCCCATCGACCACGTACATCGGCGTCCCGGGCTTCGAGATCGTGGTCGGCGTGCGGATCTGGACGTACTGCGGGCCGCCGGGCGTGCCCGGGGTCATGATCGAGACGCCCGCGAGCTTGCCTCGAATCGACGAGACCGGGTCCGGCGCTGGGACGGGAAGATTCGCACTCGTCAGCTTCCCGACCGAGAACGGGATCTTGGCCGCAGAGATCGGGTCCACCACACCCGTGACGATGAGGTCCTCGAGGTGGATCGCCGACGGCTGCATCGCGAGGTCGACCGTGACGTCGCCCGAGCCGACGACCACGCCTTCGCGCTTCGCCGGCGCATACCCGATGGTCCGCACTTCGACCGTGTATGTCCCCGGCGGAACATTGCTGACCAGGTAACGGCCGTTGGCGTCGGCAATCGCGCTGAATCGCGTGCCGCTCACGACGATCTGCGCACCGGGGATGGGGCGCCCGGTCGTCGCGTCCGTGACTGTCCCGAGGATACGCCCGGCTTGCGCCCGAGGACTCCTCACGAGCCTGACCGAACCGGACTCCGTCACGACCGGCTCGACGTCGGTGCCCTCGAGCACGTCGGCCAGGACGCGCTGGACCGTGAGATCGTCGCCCCGAACCGTGACCCGCTTGTTCACCGGGATCACGCGGGTGGAGTACTGGAGGCTGAGCGAAGCTTCACGCTCGAGTGCTTCGAGAAGCTCCTCGAGCGATACGTCGCGCATGTCGAGCGACACCCGCCGGAGGAGCGGGGACTGCCGCCCCGATGCCTGTTCACCGCTCCCATCACGAGCCCCGCCATGCGAGACCGCCGAAGGCGGCAGGATGTTCGAATCCTGCGCCCCGAGCGTGCCGCTGCCCCAGAACAGGAGGAGCAAGGCAAGCGCAAGTCGCCGGATCCTCAGTACTCTCATCGCTGGCTCCTTCGCTGTAACGCGATACGTGTGGATGACGGAAGCCGCGGTCACGGCTGCGGATCCAATCGGAACTGGATCCTGCGTGCTTCCCGCGTGTGTTTGACGTCGAGCAACTGGTCGAGTGCTTCGAGCACCGACTCCAGCGGCTCGTCACCGAACGTGGCCATTACGGTCACGTCCGCGAGCGCGGTGGGATACTCGATCTCCACGTCGTACCACCGCTCGAGCTCGGCAACGACCCGGGAGAACGGCTGCCGGTGAAACGCGAGGCGCCCATCCGCCCAGGCGACCCGGCTCGATACGTCCACGCCCTCCAGGACTTCGAGCCGCCCGTCGGCGACCCGGGCGGCCTCACCTCGGCCGAGCAGCAGCTCGCCCGCCTCGCCCGCCGAAGGACGCACGGATACCTGGCCCTCCACGACGATGACTTCGGTATGCCCCGGCTCCTCCCGATCCGCCTGCACGAGGAACGTCGTGCCGAGGACCTCGGTCTCCGCACCGTCGGTGCGCACCAGGAACGGACGCCGGGGGTCGCGCTGCACCTTGAAGAGCGCCTTGCCCTCGAGATACACGGTGCAGCGCGGGCACCCGAACCTGTCCGACACCCGCAGCCGGCTCTCCGGCGCGAGCACGATCATGGTGCCATCGGGGAGGCGGAGCGTGGCGCGCTGCGCCCGCTTCGTCGTGTACTCTTGGACCGCCCGGCCCGCGCGGGGCTCGAGGAGCCCTTCCGTGCCCTGTCGTTTGATCCACCAGAAAGCGGCAGGCAGGATGCCCAGTGCCAGCACGGCCGCGAGCCGCCGGAACGCCACAGACGGACGCGGTGACGGTGCACGTCCGCCCTGGCGCGCCCCGACGCTCCGCCCCACCCCGGCCCTCGCCGCTACCCGCAGCAGCGCCTCCTCCGCGCGCGCGGGGTACCGGTAGGACCCGGCACGTTCCCAGGCGAGCCGGATGACCTCGTACTCACGCCGCCGATCGGGATGCTGGTCGAGCCACGCCTCGAACGCTGCCGCTTCGGCGGCATCACACGCGCCGGAGAGATGGCGGGCCAGGAGAGACCAGTCGAAATCGTCGTTCGGCATGCCAGAACTCGTGGTTCGTTCGATGCGGTGCAACTATGACACGCCCCGCCCCGCTCATCCCCCAATCCGGCGTTCCGGCCCGGCGCGGCTTCACTCCTCGAGGAACGAGGTGAGGCTGGTACGCAGGTCCTTCAAGGCCAGACCGAGGTGGTTCTCGACCGTCTTCGGGGCGATCTCGAGCGCGGCAGCGATCTCGGCGTAGGTCAGGCCGTGGAGACGGTGAAGCAGGAAGATCTCTCTGCGACGGGGAGGGAGGTTGGAGATCGCTTCGTCGATCGCCCTCTCCAGTTCGCGCGCATGGATGTCGCTCGCCCCGCCGTCCGTCGGAGCCGACACCCCTGGCAGCGCGCCCTGCTGACTCGCCCGGCCGAGCGTCCGCTCCTCCGCGCCCACCCGCCGGAGATGATTCAAGGCGACGTTGCGCGTCGCCGCGTACAGGTAGCTCTTCAGGCTCGCGCGCACATCGAGCCGCTCGCGTGCCTCCCAGATGCGCACGAAGACCTCGGAAACCACCTCCTCCGCGTCGTCCGCCGACTCGACCAACCCCTCCGCAAAGGCGCAGAGCGCGTCGTAGTACCGCCGGAACAGCACGGCGAAGGCCCCGGCCTCGCCCCGGGCGAGGCGCGCAAGCGCAACGCGGTCCGCCTCCCCGCCACCACCCGCATGCCGGGTCGGCTGCTCAGGTTTCTCCGCACCTCGATGTCGTGTGGAAGCGCCGTCCCCTCGCTCAAGCATCGCCGCTCTCAAGCTGCACCCAGACTGTCCCCGCGGTGTGGCGGGCGACCGTTCGCCCCCATGGCCGGTCCAGAACACGTGCGGCCCGGCCCGGGCCCGCCCGCGCCCGCCCACGGGTAGGGCGCCACGACGATCTCCGGGCTGACGCGGTCCGCGTCAGCCGCCGATATGCGCGCGAGCCTGCCCTCCGTAGCCGCAGGTCCGTACCTTCCCGGCCTGCTCTTCTGGCCGGAGAGCAGGCGAACGCGTCGTCGCGCCGACCCGATCGAACATGTTGGTATTCAATATGATATGGCGGTTTCGATGCAGATTCTCAAGGGGCGGCCGCGCCGTCTGGGGCACGACGGTGCCGCGGTGCCGCGCGCGGACAGGCCCGTACCGGTGGCCGCAGCCCCGGACGGCGCCCCGTCGGGGGACCGCCGGCGAAACGATGCGCGTCTCCCTCCCGCACGGCCTCGCCCCCTCGCGGCATCGCACCGGACCACCCGCGAGCTCGGGCGGCCGAGCGGCCCGGTTACCCTCGGCTCCGACCCTTGTTATAGAGAGACACGTCTCGAGGTGGGTTTCCCCCAATCGGTGGGAGCGGGCCAGGGCGGGGGCGAGGGCGAGGGCGGGGGTGCCCACCCGCCCGCACCCCCTCGGGTGGTGAGGGCGCCAGGCGGGGGACCCTGGCCCGGCCCCTGCCCCTCGAAGGCGGGTGGCCGGAAGAGGAGGGCCCCGCCCGCACCGCGCGGATCCGTTCGCCGCGGAGCCCGCGGCTCAGCCGGCGTCGTCTCCGGCCCCCCCGCCCCCGCCCGGGCGGAGCGGGGCCAGGGCGGGGGCCCTCGCCCCGGCCCTGAAACCTCACTTACACTCGTACCAGTTCTCCCCCACGCCCGTCGCGACCTCGAGCGGGACGGACAGCTCGAACGCGCCTTCCATCAGCTCCGTCACGAGCGCGCGGGTCTCGTCCACGTGGTCGCGCGGGACCTCGAAGACGAGCTCGTCGTGGACCTGGAGCAGCATGCGGGCGGGCGAGTTGCGCGCGGCCAGCTCGCGGTGGATGTCGATCATCGCGAGCTTGATGATGTCCGCGGCCGTGCCCTGCACGGGTGCGTTGGTCGCGGCGCGCTCGCCGAACTGGCGCACGCTGTAGTTGTTGCTGCGGATCTCGGGGATGTAGCGCCGGCGGCCGGACAGCGTCTCGACCCAGCCGTGCTCCTTGGCGTGCGCGATCTGCTCGTCGAGGTAGCGGCGCACGCCGGGGAAGCGGCGGAAGTACTGCTCGATGAAGCTGCGCGCCTCGGCCACGGACGTGTCCAGCCGCTGCGCGAGCGCGAACGGGCCGATGCCGTAGATCGTCGCGAAGTTGATGGTCTTGGCCGCGGCGCGCATCTGCGGCGTCACCTCGTCCGGCAGCACGTCGAACACGAGCGCGGCCGTCTGTCGATGAATGTCCACGCCCAGCCGGAACGCCTCCACGAACGCGGGATCGCCCGAGAGGTGGGCGAGGATGCGCAGCTCGATCTGCGAGTAGTCGGCGGCGAGGAAGACGCAGCCTTCGGCAGGGATGAAGCCCTTGCGGATCTCGGCGCCGATCTCCGTGCGGATCGGGATGTTCTGGAGGTTGGGGTCACTCGAGGAGAGCCGCCCCGTCGCCGCCACCGTCTGGTTGAAGCTGGTGTGGATGCGGCCCGTCTGCGGATTCACCAGCAGCGGCAGCGCATCCACGTAGGTGCCCTTCAGCTTGTCGAGCTGCCGGTACTCGAGGATCAGCCGCGGCAGCGCGTGCCCCTGCGCGGCCAGCTCCTCGAGGACGGACGCGTCCGTGGACGGCCCGGTCTTGGTGCGCCGCACCACCGGCAGCTCCAGCTTCTCGAACAGCACGGTGCGGAGCTGCGGCGTCGAGTTGATGTTGAACTCGCCGCCCGCCTCCTTGTAGATGTCCTCCTCGATGAGGCCCAGCTCACGGGTGAGCCGCCGCGAGAGCTCCTCGAAGAACGCCGGGTCGATGCGGATGCCGGCCCACTCCATCTCCGCCAGCACCTGCACGAGCGGCATCTCGATGCGGCGAAACAGGTCGGTCAGCGCGTAGCGCTCCAGATCCTCAGCGAACAGCCGCTCGAGCCGCAGCGCGATGTCCGCGTCCTCGCACGCGTAGTCGCGCGCGCGATCCAGCGCGACCTCGGCGAACGGGATCTCGTTCTTCCCCTTGCCGCACAGCTCCTCGTACGTCGTCGTGCGGTGGTCCAGGTACTGGAGCGCGAGCGAGTCCAGCCCGTGCTCGCGGCGGCCGGGGTCGAGCACGTACGACGCGATCATGGTGTCGAACGCGATGCCGCGGAGCGTCACGCCCGCGCGCCGCAGCACCAGCAGGTCGTACTTCAGGTTCTGCCCGACCTTGGCGACCGCCGGGTCCTCGAGCATCGCCACGAGCGGACGCATCTCCGGGGAGCCGAGCGGCGGCAGGTTGAAGAGCCGGCGGTCGTCCAGCTCGAGCTCGCCGGGCCGCCGGTGCGCGAACGGCAGGTAGTACGCCTCGCCGGGGGCGAAGGCGAGACTCATGCCGACGAGGTCCGCGCGGATCGGGGCCAGGCTCGTCGCTTCCGTGTCCAGCGACACGCGCCTCTCACGCCGCGCCCGCTCCGCCAGCTCCGCGGCCTCGGCCGCCGTCTCGACCAGCCGGTACTCCGCCGCGACCCGCTCCGCGGCGGGCTCCGGCGCGGCGTAGTCCCGCACCAGCGAGTGGAACTCGAGCTCCAGGAACACCTCGCGGAGGCGGTCCCGGTCCGGCTCCTTGACCGCGAGCGCCTCCATGTCCAGCTCGATGGGCAGGTCACGCCGGATCGTGACCAGCTCCTTGGAGAGCCGCACGTCGTCCGCGTACTCCTTGAGCGCCTGCCGCGCCCGCTTGTTCGGCACCTCGTCCGCGTGCGCGAGCACGTCCTCCACCGCGCCGTACGCCTCGATCAACTGGAGCGCCGTCTTGGGCCCGATCCCGCGCGCGCCCGGGATGTTGTCCGACGAGTCGCCGATCAGCCCCAGGTAGTCGACCACCCGCTCGGGCGGCACGCCCAGCCGCTCCGACGCGTTGCGCACGTCCACCCACTCCTCCTCGATGCCCGACGGCCCGCCCCGGCCCGGGTTCAGCAGGCAGATGCCCGGCTGGATGAGCTGGTAGAAGTCCTTGTCGCCGGAAACGATCACGGTCTCGAGCCCCTGGTCCAGCGCCTTCGTGGCCAGCGTGCCGATGACGTCGTCCGCCTCGTGGTTCGGCAGCTCCAGCACGGGGATGCGGAACGCGGAGAGGATCTGGCGGATGCGCGGAATGGACGCGTTCAGCTCGTCCGGCATCTTCTCGCGCGTCGCCTTGTACGCCGGGTAACGCGCCTCGCGCTCGCTCGTCCCCGCGTCCAGCACCACGCCCAGGTAGTCCGGCTCGTGCTCCTCGAGGATCCTGAGCAGGAACTTCGTCACGCCCCACGCCGCCGACGTGTTCTCGCCCCGGGACGTCGTCAGCGGCCGGTTGATCATGGCGAAGAACGAGCGGTAGATGAGGGCGTATCCGTCGATGAGGAACAGGCGGGGGCGCGTCTTGGCGGGCTTCTCGACCATGCTTTCCGGATCCGGGTTCGGGGCGTCGGTCTCTGCCTGGAGTATACCCCGCCGGCGCGGTGTCGTGCGAGCACGAACGAGGCGCGGGGGAGCGGCTCGGGGCCGGTGCGGAGCATCCGCTGCGCGCGGCGACGGCCTGCGACGACCCGTTCAGACCGCTTCGATCATTTCGGTCCGGTGTTGTCGAATGATTTTGAAATGGGGACGGCCACGGAGTCGTTTACCGATCCGCTCGCGCGGGCCTGCGCGCGGCTCGCCACGCCCCGGGTCATCGGGGGATGACGACGCCCCGCCGGCGACTGTTCCGGCGGGGCGTTGGCCTGCTCTCGTCCAATGGCCCGAGGCTAGGTCCCGCGTCAGACCCTCGTGACGTTCGCCGCCTGGAGGCCCTTCTCCGTCTGCCGGATCTCGAACTCGACCTCCTGGCCCTCGGCGAGCGTCTTGAAGCCTTCCATGTTGATCGCGGAGAAGTGCACGAAGACGTCCTCGCCGTCGGCCTGTTCAATGAAGCCGTAACCCTTGGCATCATTGAACCACTTGACCTTACCTCTGGCCATTGAAGCTGTCCTCCTACGAAGGGTTGAAGCGTCTTGCACAACGCGGCTCAGCGGCAAGCAAGCTAAAGACGATGATTGGAATGTGTCAAGCAAAATTTTGTTTTCCTCCCCCGGGTCCGCCCCCTCCGCCGCAACAATCTCAGACGGGCAGCACCATTACCCACCGGCACGCAGCCGCGCCGGCCACCGGAATCAGGAGATTGTCATTTACGGGGAGCGGCGCCGCCTCGACAAATGTGACCGCGGCGGCAGCGGCGGTGGCGGCGAGAACACCGGCGCCCGGCACGGCCAGGCCGATGAGGAGGCAGACGGCGAAAAACGCGGCGGTGCCCTCGACGGTGCGGCCGGGCCGGTAGGTGTGGCGGCCGAAGCGCCGGCCGACGAGTGCGGCGGCGGCGTCGCCGAAGGCGGCGTAGAGGATGCCGATGGCGGCGACGCGACCCGGGAAGAGGAGAACGGCGAGGGCGGCACCGATGGCGAGGGTGGTGGCGCCGGTGAGGGATCGGCGCTCGCCGGGTCGCAGCATGCGCCCGAGTGTCGAGTCGAAGCGACGACGCACGGCCGGCACGCGCAGGCGGAGCAGCTCGGTGGCGAGCGCGATCAGTACGGCGAAGAGGAGCACCGCGCGGGCGACCGAAGGCGGCGCGATCCAGGCGACGGCCGCAGCGCCGCCACCCGCAGCGGCATGGATCGCCTTGCGCGCGGTCTCCGCCGTGCCGGCGCGTGTCAGTGCGTCGGGCTCGGACACCGCGCGGGGCAATCAGTCACCGGTGACCGTGCCCGCCGGCCCGCCGTAGAGGGCGGCGTAGATACGGGCGTTCTGCTGGACGATCTTGACGTAGTCGCGCGTCTCGGCGTACGGGATGCGCTCGGCGAAGAGGTCCTCGTCCCGGTACTCTGGGAACGCGCGCCAGCGAGCCACGCGGTGCGGACCGGCGTTGTACGCGGCGAGCGCGGCGCCGAGGCGGTCGCCGAAGCGGCCGATCAGATCGGCCATGTACGCCATGCCGAGGTGCAGGTTGACCTCGGGCCGCTCGAGCAGGCCGTTGTGGAAGGAGCCGAGGTCCGTCGCACGGGCGAGCGAGCGGCCGGTGGCCGGCATGATCTGCATGAGGCCGATGGCGCCCGCGGGACTCACGATCGTCGGGTTGAACATCGACTCCTGACGGATGAGGCCGGCGACGAGGAACGGGTCCAGGCCGCGCTCGGCAGCCTCGGCGAGGATCAGGTCGCGGTACGGGAACGGATAGATGATGCGGAGCAGGCGGAGGTTCCACGCACCCTCGCGGCGATAGATGTCCCAGCCGATGCGGATGCCCGTCAGGGTGAACCCGCGCGCGTTGAACGCCTCGGCGAGCGCGTAGAGCGCGCCGTCGCGCTGGTCGAAGTGGCGCTTGAGCCGTTCGACCTCGAAGTTCGCGGCGGACTCGTGGCCCAGCTCGCGCAACAGGTCGAGCCGCACGAGCGCGCGCGCGACCTCGGCTTCGACCGCGTCCTGCTGCGGCGGCGAGGGCTCCAGCGGGATGTCCCAGAAGTCCTCGCCCAGCATCTCGGCGGCGCGGGCGCTGTAGAACGAGATGGGGTCGACGCGGCGCACCTCGTGCAGGCGCGCGCGGGCGAGCGAGTCCTGGCCCAGCTCACGGTACGCGCGCGCGGCCCAGAACGTGGCCTGCTGGTAGTTGCGGCCGTCGGGGTGCCGCTGCCGGTACTCCTCCCACACGCGCAGCGCGCCTGCGCGGTCGCCCTCGACGTAGCGTATGCCGGCGAGCCGCATGAGCGCGAGTCCGGCCTCGCGGGCGTTCGCATCGATGTCGACGACGCGGCGGTAGAGCGTGCTCGCGCGGGCGACGTCGTTGTCGTCGTGGGTCAGGTCCGCGACGAGGTAGACCGCTCGCGCGGCCGCCCGCTGGCCGGGGTAGCGCTCCGCGGTGCGGAGCAGCGTGGCCCGGCCGGCGTCGGCGCGGCCCTGGCGGTACTGCGCGCGGCCGGCCACGAGCATCGCTTCCGCGCCGATCCGGGCGTTGGGCGCGTCGGCCACGAGGTCGAGCATCCAGCGCTCCGCGTCACGGTAGCGGCCGGCGCGGAACAGCGCGTTGCCGACCTCGAGCCGGATCTCGGCGCGCTGGAGCGCCGTGCCCATCCCGGACGCGAGGTAGGCGCGCAGCCCGGAGATGCCGCGGTCGAGGTTGCCGTGCCGGAGATACACCCGGCCCACGCGCAGCATGTCCTGCGGCGTCGCGTTCCGCAGCCCGCCGAGCGCGCGCGCCGCGTCCACCGCGGCCGATGCCCCCGGCGCGGCCTCGATCGCGCGCACGTACGCATCGCGCGCGCCCGCCGTGTCGCCCCGCTGTAGCCGGGCCTGCCCCACCCGAGTCCAGGCATCGGCACGCGCCGAGGCCTGGCCCAGCGCGTGCGCCGCCGCTTCCGCGATGCGCTGCGCGCCCGGAACGTCGTTCGCGTTGAGGTGCGCGCGGTAACGGATCCGCCAGCCCCACTCCTGGGCGAGCGCCGAGTCCGTGCGCGCCAACCGCTGCCGCACGCCGGCGGTGTCGCCCGCCGCGGCGAGCGCCTCCGCCGCGAACACGGCCATCCAATCGCCGAGCTGCGGGAGCAGCGTCGCGGCGCGGTCGTAGGCGGCAGCGGCGCCGGCGGCGTCCCCGGCCCGCTGGAGCGCATTGGCGCGCCGCGCCTCGGCCATGCCGCGTTCCCGCTCGCCGGCGTCCTGGGCCACGTCCAGGTAGCGGGCGAGCGCCGCGCTGCCGGGCACCCACCGCTCCAGCGCGAGCTGGCTCCGGCCCAGCAGGTTCCAGCCGTACCCGCCCGAGACGCGGTCCAGCCAGTCCCGGCCCGTGAGCAGCGAGTCGACCCGTGCCCAGGCGCCCCAGCCCGCCTCCGCCTGCGCGGCCAGCAGGATCGTCTCCGGCCGCGGATCCGGTGCCGTGGCGAGGTAGCCGCGCAGGATGCGGCTGGCCCGCCAGTACCGGCCCTGCCGCAGCGCCTCGAGCGCCTCGGGCGGCACGTCCGGCGGCTGCGCCTCCACTGCCGCGGCGGGCGTACGCCCCAGATCGAGCACCGCAGGAGCGACCGCCACCGCCAGGAAAAGAAGTATGACCCCCAAGTAATGCCTTGCCATGACCGACCGCCGGATCAGGCCTCGTCGGGTAGACTACATGATGCGGCCCTGCGGGGTTCCTCCCCCCACAGGGCCAATGGCTGCAACCCCCGCGCCGGCCAGGGCGGTCACATCGCGCGAACGCCAGGCCCTTCCACAACTCCCTCGACAGACGCACCACGGAGGGCCTGGCGACGAATGCTGTTCCCTCCGGCCTACCTGTCCTCCCTCCGCGGCCGTAACCGGTTCGCCGCCGAGCGGAACGCGCTCGCGGAAGACGGAGTCAGCTCGTAACGGCCGAAGCCGGACCGATCCTCGAAGACCAGCTCGAGCCTGCCGGTGGGCCCGCGCTCGTAGATCCAGACGATGATCCGCCGCGTCGACATGGCGTCACCGATCCGGCCCTCCTCCTCGAAGACCTGGTCTGGCCGGCCCAGCACGATGAACACCTCGCCCCGATCCGTGCGCCAGCCCGGGCGGCCCGGCTCGCTGAACTGCTCCGTCGCGATCCGCACACGCTCGAAGAACGCCTCGCGGAACTCATTGATGGGCGTGGCCGGGACGGGATCGCGCCGCGCCCAGAACCGCTCCCAGCGCTCGCGCCGCTCCGCGCCCGTGACCTCGCTCAACGAATCGAGCTCCTCGGAGGAAGCGATGTAGCGCAGGAACTCGAGGACCTCCTCGAAGTTCGCGACCATCCACTGGTCCGAGATGGTCACGAGCAGCGGCGAGCGGATGGCCTGCGTGTCCGACGGCGTCCGCAACTCGATCCAGAGCCGGCCCAGCGGCAGCGGCTCGCGCGGGATCTCGACCACCGTGCTCCGCACCTCCGCCCCGCCATCGTACAGGCCGACCTGCGACTGCCACACCTCCGTCCCGTGCTCGTCCACGACCCGGACCGACACGGGGTACCCCTCCGCGACGCCGTAGCCCTCGATGTAGAGGCGCGGCGCGTCTCCGCCGTACGGCACCGTGCGCCGCGGGTTGGTGATCAGCTCCGGGTAGACCTCCTGCGTCTCGCGGCCCGTCGCCCGGTAGACGACGACGGGCTCCGAGAGCCGCCGGCTGCTCGCGCCGTAGCGCGGCACCAAGAGCGTGTCCACGGCCTGGAACCCGCGCGAGCTGTGCTGGTCCCGCGTCTCCACCTCCACCGTGTATTCGCCGGGCTCCAGCAGGATCAGCTCCTGGAACACCACGCTCTCCTCGGTCCGCCCCGTCTCCGCGAAGCTCGGGATCCGCACCACCTCCTGCCGCCGCACCTCGCGCACACGGACGCTGTCCCGCGAGAACGTGATCCTCACCGCGTACTCGCCCAGGAACCCGGACTCGTCCCGCTGGAAACGCAACGCGCTGTTCGGCAGCGAGAGGCCGAACAGCACGTAGGTCGAGTCCCCGGGTCCCGCCATCGTGGCGAAGCTCGCGACCGCCGGGTAGTCGCCCGAGCCGGCGAGCATGCCCAGCTCGCGGTAGACCTCGAGAGGCCGGGCCACCGCACCATTCCGCTCGGGAGTTGGTCCGCCCGGTCCCGATCGGCCGGCACAGCCGGCGGCGAGCAGGACGAGGAGGCCCAAATGGAGAAGGCCACCCGCGCGGTGGCCCTCCCTCCGGCTGATCACTGCGTCCACGTAGGTTATCCCGTGACCGAGGTCCCCACTTCCATCGCGTGGAGGGTGTCGATCATTTTCTGTGCCGACTCCTCCATGTCGATCACGATCTGGTCGATCTTCGAGACGAAGTAGTTGTGCGCGATGTTGATCGGGATCGCGATCGCGAGGCCGGTGGCCGTCGTAATGAGGGCGACCTTGATGCCCGCGGCGACCAGGGTCGCCTCGACCTCGCCCGCGGCCTCGATCGCCGCGAACGCCTCGATCATCCCCATGACCGTGCCGAGGAACCCGAGCAGCGGCGCGACGTTCGAGACCGTGGCCAGCCAGACCAGGCCGCGCTCCAGGCCCGCCATCTCGAGCAGGCCCACGTTCTCGATCGCCTTGAGCACGCGATCCGTGCCCTCGTCCCGGCGCTCCAGGCCCGCGACGAGGATGCGGCCGGCGGGGGTGTTGGAATCCCGGGCGACGGCCATGGCCTCGGTGATCTTGCGCTTGCCCATGAGGTCGTCGACCTCGCGGAGCACCTTGCTCGTCCGGATGCCCTTGGACGTCAGGTCAATGAGCTTCCAGACGATGACGATCAGGCCCACGACAGCGCACAGCGCCAGCGGCCACATGAGCTCGCCGCCGTCCTTGAAGAACTGGACGAACCACTCGGTGAAGGTCTGATCCGGTGCCTCCAGGCCCGGGATCTGTAGCAGCGCCAGTCCGAAGGTGCCAATACTGCCCAAGGTGACCTCCAAGGGATTGGACGCGGGGCCTCTGGGCCCGCCAGCCACTGTGGATATTGGACTTACAGGAAAAAAAGTGCGGTCCAACATAGACGGGGGTGCCAGGGCTGTCAAGGCCCCGCGGGCTGGCGGGCGCCGGAGCCCGGTGGGCTCCCGCCGGGGCAACGCCAGTGGTCAGCCTCCCCGGTACGCCGGCTCCTTGATGCATGCCGCGAACTGGCCCGGTGCCTTCTCGGCGAGCGGCGGGGTGATGGCGGCGCAGTCCGCGTCCTTCAGCGGGTGCGGGCAGCGGGGGTGGAAGGGGCACCCGGAGGGTGGCGCGACCGGGCTGGGCACGTCGCCGCTGAGCACGATGCGCCCCTTGCGCCCGCCCGGCCGCGGCACGGGCACGGCGGAGAGGAGCGCGCGGGTGTAGGGGTGGCGGGGCGAGTGGATGACCTGCTCGGCTGCGCCGATTTCGACGATGCGGCCGAGGTACATGACGGCGATGCGCTGGCTGACGTGCTCGACGACGCTGAGGTCGTGGGCGATGAAGAGGTAGGCGAGGCCGAGGCGGTCCTGGAGGTCGCGGAGCAGGTTGAGGACCTGCGCCTGGACGGAGACGTCGAGCGCGGAGACGGGCTCGTCGCAGACGATGAAGTCCGGCTCGACGGAGAGTGCGCGGGCGATGCCGATGCGCTGGCGCTGCCCGCCGCTGAACTCGTGCGGGTAGCGCGCGGCGTGGGCCGGCGAGAGACCGACCAGCTCGAGCAGCTCGGCGATGCGCTCGCGCGCCGCCCTGCCCCGCGCCAGCCGGTGCACGCGCAGGACCTCGCCCAGCGTGTCGCCCACGGTCAGCCGGGGGTTGAGCGAGCCGAACGGGTCCTGGAAGACGATCTGAGCGCGGCGCCGGAAGCGGCGCAGCTCGCGCGGATCCATGCGGAAGACGTCGCGCCCCTCGAAGAAGGCCGAGCCCCCGGTCGGCTCGATGAGGCGGAGGATGGTGCGGCCGGCGGTCGTCTTGCCGGAGCCGGACTCGCCGACGAGGCCGAGCGTTTCGCCGCGGCGGAGCCAGAACGAGATGCCGTCGACGGCGCGCACGTGTCCGCGGACGCGGCCGAAGAGGCCGCGCCGGAGCGGGAAGTGCTTGACGAGGCCGCGCACGTCGAGCAGCGCGTCCTCCGGCGGCGGCACCTCCTCCGCGGTGCGGCCGCCGAGGTCGCTGTCCCCCTTGGCGGGCGGCAGGTCGTGGGCGGAGGGGCGCACGCCGGCGTCTTCGGCGCCGGCCGCGGCGTTGGCCGGGTCGGGGGTGCTCATCGCTCGACGTCCCTCTCGACGTCCGGTTCCTCGTGCAACGGCCTGGGCGGCGCCTCGGGCGGCTCGGCCTCCGGCTGTGCCGCGGCACCTTCGGCCGCGGCCTGGCGGTGATAGCGCTCGGCCGGCGCCTCGCCGGGGCGCCGGGCCGCGCGCCGCTCCGGGTGCTTCTCCAGCCAGCAGCGCGAGCGGTGCCCTTCGCCCGCGTCGAACAGGTCCGGCTCGGCGTTCACGCACAGGTCCCAGCCGTAGGGGCAGCGCGGGTGGAAGCGGCAGGCCTGCGGCCACGCGGTGGGCCCCGGGACGTTGCCCGGGATCACGCGCAGCCGCTCGACCGGCTCGCCGAGTCGCGGGATCGCGGCCAGCAGCCCCTCGGTGTACGGGTGGCGCGGGTCGCGGAAGATCTGCTCGACCGTGCCCTGCTCCATCACCTGCCCGCCGTACATGACGACGACGCGGTCGCAGACCTCGGCCACGACGCCGAGGTCGTGCGTGATCAGCAGCACCGCGGTGCCGAGCCGCTGCCGCAGCTCGTCGATCAGCTCGAGGATCTGCGCCTGGATCGTGACGTCGAGCGCCGTCGTCGGCTCGTCCGCGATCAGCACGTCCGGCTCGCACGCCAGCGCCATCGCGATCATGACGCGCTGCCGCATCCCGCCCGAGAGCTGGTGCGGGTACGCGTGCACGCGCTCCTCCGGATTCGCGATGCCGACCAGGCCCAGCAACTCGACCGCGCGCCGCCAGGCCTCCCGCTTGCCCGTGCGCCGGTGGACGCGGAGCGACTCGACGATCTGTGCGCCCACCGTGTGCACCGGGTTGAGCGACGTCATGGGCTCCTGGAAGATCATCGCGATGTCGTTGCCGCGCACGTGCCGCATGCGCCGCTCCGGCAGCGCGAGCAGCTCCTCGCCGCGCAGCCGGATCGAGCTGCCGGGCTCGATGCGGCCGGGCGGGTCCGGCACCAGGCGCAGGATCGAGAGCGACGTCACCGACTTGCCCGACCCGCTCTCCCCCACGATCCCGAGCGCCTCGCCCGCCTCGAGCGAGAACGAGACGCCGTCCACCGCGCGGGCCACGCCCTCGTCGGTGTAGAAGTAGGTCCGGAGATTCTCCACCTCGAGCAGCGCCATCAGCTCCTCAGCCGCGGGTCGAGCGCGTCACGCAGCCCGTCCCCCACCAGGTTGAAGGCGAGCACGGTCACGACGATCGCGAGGCCCGGGAACGTGGCGAGCCACCACGCGCCGAACAGCACCTCGCTCCCCTCCGCCACCATCTTGCCCCACGAGGGCGCGGGCTCCGGCACGCCCAGGCCAAGGAACGAGAGCCCGGCCTCCAGCACGATCGTGTTGCCGATGCCGAGCGTCGCCGCGACGATGACCGGCGCCAGCACGTTGGGGACCAGGTGGCGCAGGATGATGCGCGGGCCGCTCATGCCCAGCGCGCGTGCCGCGTCGATGAACTCGCGCTCGCGCAGGCTCAGCACGTCGCCGCGCACGATGCGCGTGGTGCCCGGCCACTGCGTCAGTCCCAGCACGATGATGATGACGGAGAGCGAGGGCTCGAACAACGCGACCACGAGAATCAGCAGGATCAGCCGCGGGAACGCGAGCACCATGTCCGTGAAGCGCATGAGCGCGGCGTCCACTCGCCCGCCGAGGTAGCCGGCCACCGCACCGAGCAGCAGGCCGACGGTCACGCTGATCGCGGTCGCGACGAAGCCAATGGACAGCGAGATGCGGGCGCCGTAGAGGATGCGGCTGAACACGTCCCGGCCGAAGCGGTCGGTGCCCAGCCAGTACTGGCCGGACGGCGGCAGGAAGCCGGTCTCGACGAGGTCGCCGATCGCGATGGGATCGTACGGCGCGATCAGCGGCGCGAGCAGCGCGGCCAGGTAGAGCACCACGATGACGGCGAGGCCGGTGAGCGCGACGCGGTTGCGCTTGAAGTGGCGTGCCGCGATGCGCCACTGCGAGTCGCGCACCTGCGTGCGGCGGCGCGCGACGAGCAGGTCGTAGAGCGCGTAGGCCCAGAGCAGCACGAGCGAGCCGAACAGCGTGACGACGGCGACCCAGTCGTCCAGCGACCCCGTGCGGGGGACCGCGGCGAGGCGCGCCCGCACCAGGTAGACCAGCCCGAGCAGCATGCCCCAGGGCAGCAGGATCGCGAGGCCGCGCGCCGGCGCGCCGACCGCCAGGTGGCCCGCGCCGGGCAGCAGCACGGAGAGCGCGATGGCGTTCGCGGGCGCGGGCGCCGGCGGCTCCTGCGCGGCCACGGCGCCGCGCTCCTCCTCGAGCACGGGCACCGGCTCGGGGACGGCGGACTCGGGGTCCGGCGCGATCGATCCGGGCACGCGGTCGTCCATCGCTAGTCGTACCGGATGCGCGGGTCGGCGACCGCGTAGAGCACGTCCGCCAGCAGGTTGCCGATCACGACCAGCAGCGCGAACAGGAAGCTGGTCGCCATGACCAGCGGGTAGTCGCGCTGGGCGATGGCGTTCACGATCTCACGCCCCATGCCCGGCCAGGCGAAGATCGTCTCCACGAACACCGTGCCGCTGAACAGGAACGGCAGGTACAGCCCGAGCAGCGTGATCACCGGGATGAGCGAGTTGCGCAGCGCGTGCCTGAGGATCACCGTGCGCTCGGGCAACCCCTTCGCGCGCGCGGTCCGGATGTAGTCCTGGCGGATGACCTCGAGCATCTGCCCGCGTGTGTAGCGCGCGATCCCGGCGGCGAGCACGAGCGTCAGCGTGAGGACGGGCAGCACCATGTGCTCGATACGGTCCCGGAGCTTCCCGAGCGGCGAGAGGAACTCGTAGTCGATGCTCGTGACGCCCGTGGGCGGCAACGCGATCGGCCAGCCCCACTGGTACGCCTGGTAGGCGAACACCAGCATCAGCATGAGCCCGAGCCAGAACGAGGGCATCGAGTAGAAGAACAACGCGACGACGCTGAGCACCCGGTCTGCCAGCCCGTGCTGGCGCACGGCCTGGTAGACGCCGATCGTCACCCCCAGCAGGAACACCAGGACGAGCGAGGTCCCCGTGAGGATCATCGTGTTGGGCAGCGCGTCCAGGATGATGTCCAGTACGGGCCGGCCCTGCGCGAGCGAGGCGCCGAAGTCGCCGGTGACGAACGCGCGCAGCCAGGCGAGGTAGCGGACGAGGAGGGGCTGGTCCAGGCCGTACGTGCGGCGGAGCTGCTCGATCACCTCGGGCGATGCTGCGGCGCTGTAGAACTGCGCCGTCGGGTCGCCGGGCGCGAGGTTCAGGACGATGAAGATGAGCGTGGCGACGCCCAGCAGCAGCGGGATCGCGCCAAGCAGTCGCTTGAGGAGGAAGGTGCCCATCGGCCGTGGCGCGCCCTGGGACGGCGGGCGGTCAGCGGCCGGCCGGGGCCGCGCTGCCGCGCACGTGCCAGTCCGCGATGCTGACGAGCTCGCCGCGCGGATCCATCACCACGCCGCCGAGAGTGCGGCTCACGCCGGCCAGCTCGTCCAGCCAGAACATGAACGTGAATGGCTGCTCCTGGTTCAGCAGCTCCGTGAACGCAGCCCAGATCTCCCGCGCGCGCTCGGGGTCCGTCTCCGCGGCGCCCGCGTCGATCAGGCTGTCCGCGCGCGGGTTCGCGAACGAGCTGCGGTTCGCCGAGCGCGGCACGTCGGCCCAGCGCGAGTGGAACAGCGCGGCCGGCGCGGACGCGACCTGGAAGTTGTCCAGCACCCACGTCTGGAGGACGGCGTCGAAGTCGCGCGCGCGGTGCTGCGTGAGGAGGGTCTGGAACTCGAGCGAGCGGACCTGCGCGTCCACGCCCACCTGGCGCAGCTGGCTCTGCACGACGGCCACGACGTTGCGGTTCAGGGGCGCGTCGCTGCTGAGCAGCGTGAACCGCAGCGGCCGACCCGCGGCGTTCTCGCGGATGCCGTCGCCGTTGCGGTCCGTCCAGCCGGCCTCCTCCAGCAGGCGCATCGCCTGCTGGGGGTCGTACGGCAGCGGCTCGACGGTCTCCGGGTAGAGCGGCGACCAGGGCGGGATCGTGCTGGTCGCGGGGCTGCCGTAGCCCTCCAGCAGCGCCTCGATGATCTCCTGTCGGTTGATCGCGTGCGTCATCGCGCGGCGCACGCGCGCATCCGTGAACGGCTCGCGCCGCGTGTTCCAGCCGATGAAATACACTGTCCGGCTGGGGAACGCGAACAGCTCGAGGTTCGCGTTCTCCTCGATCTGCGCGGCCTGGTCCGGGACGACCGGGATGTCCACCTGGAGCCTGCCCGTCAACAGCTCGGTCAGCAGCGTGGACGGATCGGGCACGATGCGGAAGACCACCCGCTCGAGCGCCGGCGGCCCGCCCAACGCCTCCGGGAAGTCCGGGTTGGGCTCGAGCACCAGCCGCTCGTTGGCCCGCCACTCCACGAAGCGGTACGGCCCGCTACCCACCGGCGCACGGTTGAACGGCGCGTTGCGCAGGTCCTCGGGCGCGATGCCCTCGAGCAGGTGCTTCGGCACGGGCGGCCACCAGAAGTCCTCGAGCGCCTGCGCGTGCGGGCGCGCGAACGTGAACCGCACCGTGTAGCTGTCCACGACCTCCGCGCGCGCGACCTCCGTGATGTACGCGGACCCGATCAGCGACCCGGTGGCCGGGTCCTTCGCCAGGTCGAACGTGAACACCACGTCCTCCGCGGTGACGGGCTGGCCGTCGTGCCAGCGCACGTCGCGCCGCAGGGAGAACACCACGCCGGTGTCGCCGAGCAGCTCCCAGGACTCTGCGAGATACGGCCGGACCTCGAGGTTCTCGTCGTACTGGATCAGCGGCGTGAACAGCGCGTACTTGATCAGCTCGTCCGTGTACTGGGCCGTGTTGGTGATCGGATTGAAGCCGGCGAAGTCCGCGCGCATGCCGACGATGACGGTGCCGCCCGCGCGCGGCGCGCCTTCGCGGCCGCACGCCGCGGCGAGGACCGCGAGCACGGAAACGAGCAGCGCAGCCACGCGCCGGTGGTGAGCGACGAGATCTCCGAACCGACCCCGCATCCGGTCCTCCATCAACAACGCCAGGTCCACGCGTCCGATGAGAAATGCGCCTCCAGGGCGCGCACGCGCTCATGCTCGGCGCGGGACAACGCCCCGGGGGCAAGACGAATGCCGAGCGCCGACTCGAAGCCGGCGCGCAGCGCCTCGACCAGCTCGGCGGGCTCCGGCGCGCGACCGAGCGCGCTGGCGAGCGTGGCCGGCGCGGGCGGCGGCGGGCCGGCGACCAGCTCGGCGATCAGTCCCTGGTCGCCGTCGAGCAGCAGCGAGCCGTGCTGGAGGATGGCGCGACGCTCGACGCGCTGCGCGCTGCCCACCAGCTTCCGCCCCGCCACCACCACCTCGCCGGGCGCCGGCGCCTGGAAGCACGAGGCGGTGGCAGCGGCCAGCGCGGCGCTCGCCGTCGTAACCCCGCCGGCCACGTTCGGGCCCGGCGCGGCCGTCGCCCGTGCAGCGGCCAGGGCGCGCGCCGGAGCCGCGGGCGCGAGCTCGGCGGCGAGGCCGACCCTGCGGAGGCCGGCGACCAGCGCGCGGTTCAGCGCGCGGTACGTCTCGCGCGGCGAACCGAGCAGGCCCACGGGCAGGACGGCGGCGTACGTCAGCTCGCGGTCGTGCAGGACGGCGAGACCGCCGGTCGGCCGCCGCACGATGCCGACGCCGCGCTCGGCGGCGCGCGCAGGGTCGCACAGCCCACGCGCCGGCTGGTTGCGGCCGAACGAGAGACAGGCCGGCCGCCAACGATAAAAGCGGAGGGCCGGCCGACCCCCCGCCTGTACGCTCTCGAGCAGCGCCTGGTCGATCGCCATGTTGGCGGGGCCGGCGCGCGCCGCCACGTCGCCGATCAGCCGCCAGTCCATCGTAGGTCGGGCTGCCGCGCGGCGCGACCCTCGTCCAACCGGCGGACGGGCGTGGTGTGCGGCGCGGTCGTCACCAGCTCCGGCGTTTCCGCCGCCTCGCGCGCAATCGCCAGCATCGCGTCCACGAAACGGTCCAGCTCCTCGAGCGTCTCCGTCTCGGTCGGCTCGATCATCAGCGCCTCCGGCACGATCAACGGGAAGTAGATCGTCGGCGCGTGGACGCCGTAATCGAGCAGCCGCTTCGCCACGTCCATCGTCTTCACGCCGTACTGCTTGAGCGGCGTGCCGCTGAACACCGACTCGTGCAGCCCCGGACCGTACGGCAGGTCGTACGCGTCCTTCAGCCGCGCGCTGACGTACGCGTTGTTGAGGATCGCGCCCTCCGCCGTCTCGCGCACACCGCTCGCGCCCAGCATGCGGATGTACGAGAGCGCGCGGACGTGCATCCCGAAGTTGCCCATGAAGCCGTGCACCTTGCCGACGCTGTCCGGGCGGTCCCACTCGCGCCGATAGCGGCCGTCCTCGTCCCGCACGATCACCGGCACCGGCAGGAACGGCTCCAGCTCCGCCTTCACGCCGACCGGCCCCGCTCCCGGGCCGCCGCCGCCGTGCGGCGTCGTGAACGTCTTGTGCAGATTGAAGTGCATCACGTCGAAGCCCATGTCGCCGGGCCGCGCGATGCCCATGAGCGCGTTCAGGTTCGCCCCATCCATGTACATGAGGCCGCCCGCCTCGTGCACACGCGCCGCGATCTCGCCGATGCGCCGCTCGAACTTGCCCAGCGTGTTCGGGTTCGTGACCATGAAACCGGCCACGTCCTCGTCCAGCGCGGCCTCGAGCTCACCCACGTCCACCAACCCCTCGGCGTTCGACTTCAACGCCACGACCTGGAACCCCGCCAGCGCGACCGTCGCCGGGTTCGTCCCGTGCGCCGCGTCCGGGATCAGGATCTTCTTGCGCGGGCGGCCACGCGCCGCGTGGTACGCGCGCATCATGAACACCGCAGTCAGCTCGCCGTGCGCACCGGCCGCCGGCTGGAGCGTGACCGCGTCCATGCCCGAGATCTCCGCGAGCGCCTGCTGCAGCTCGTACTGCACGGCCAGCGCGCCCTGCAGCGCGTCGTCCGGCGCGAGGGGATGCGCGCCCGCGAAGCCGGGCAGCCGCGCCATCTCCTCGTTGATCTTCGGGTTGTACTTCATCGTGCACGACCCGAGCGGGTAGAAGCCGCGGTCCACGTGGTGGTTGCGGATCGAG
>Ga0079224_100000839_pt1 | contig 32967 bp, 27 predicted proteins | sample Stecom2015_FD_80414 | JGI IMG/M metagenome (GOLD analysis project Ga0079224, IMG submission 80414) | Agricultural soil microbial communities from Utah to study Nitrogen management - Steer compost 2015 | ecosystem: Environmental > Terrestrial > Soil > Agricultural land | place: USA: Utah... | reverse complement strand
CGCTGCAGCTCGAACAGCATCGGCGGCTCGACGAGGTCGACGCCGAGCGGCTGGTCCGCGACGCCGGCCGCCTCGAGGATCGCCTTGATCTCCTTCGCCGCGTCGCGCATCAGGCCCGCTTCGGGCGGCACGGCGCCGCGCAGGCCGAGCATGCCGGCGTGGCAGTGGCTCTTCTCGAGCCACGGCGCGTAGATCCGGTGATGCGCGGCGGCCGAGCCGAAGTCCCACAGGTGCGGCGACTCGTCGCCGGCGAGCAGCGCGAAACGGCACATCTTGTCGCGCGACCATTCGCCGATGTTCGTGCTCGTGATGTAGCGGATGTTGTTCGCGTCGAACGTCAGGATCGCGCCGAGATCGGAATTCTTCAGCGCCTGGCGGGTTCGCGCGAGGCGATAGCGGTGCAGCCGGCGGAAGTCGATGCGCTCCTCGAAGTCGACGGCCATCGTGCCGGGCGCATAAATCGCGCGGGACCAGTCGTGCCGCGGATCGATGTCGGAATCCGTGATGATCTTTGGCTCAGAAAGCTTGGCGACCATGAATCTCTCCTGGGCGGTGCTTGACAAGGGCGGCACTGCGCCTCGGATCGGGCTACAGCGGACCCATCGATCGCTCGATTCTATCGCACTCACCGGCATTTCTCACGGTTCACGGGCCCCGCGAGCGGAACGCGGCGGACACTTTCCGTGCCTCGCGCCTGCAGAATATTTGACGGGATCTCACACCTTGGTTCCGCCCGGGTCGCGTTGACTTCGCGCCGAATGCTCGAGTAGCGTCGAACACTTGCGCTCGTACGGAGGGAGAAAAAATGGCCACCACGCTCACGGCTGAACGATCCCGCCGCGTCGCGCGCAAGCTCCGCGGCCAGCCCACCAGCGACGGCGCCGGCGTGCGGATGACGCGCGTGATCGGCACGCCGCGGCTCGATCACTTCGACCCGTTTCTGCTGCTCGACGAGTTTCGCTCCGACGATCCGAACGACTACATTGCGGGCTTCCCGAACCATCCCCACCGCGGCTTCGAGACGGTCACGTACATGCTGGCCGGCCGCATGCGGCACGGCGACAACCAGGGCAATACCGGTTTGCTCGGCCCGGGCAGCGTGCAGTGGATGACGGCCGGCCGCGGCATCGTGCATTCCGAGTTTCCGGAGCAGGAAGAGGGGCTGATGTGGGGCTTCCAGCTCTGGGTCAATCTGCCGGCGAAGGACAAGATGACCGCGCCGCGCTATCAGGACATCCCGGCGGACCGCATCCCGGACGTGGAGGTCGCGGCGGGCGTCCGCGCGCGGGTGATCGCCGGCCGGCTCGGCGGCGCCGAAGGGCCGGTCAGCGCTGTCGCGACGGAGCCGGTCTACTACGGTCTGGCGCTCGATGCGGGCGCGGCGTGCGAGCTCGAGGTGCCGGCCGGACATAACGTGTTCGTCTACGTCTACGAGGGCGCGGCGGACGTCGGGCCCGCGTCGGACCGGCAGCGCGTCGAGCGGGGCGAGATCGCGCTGCTATCGCACGGCGCCGCCGTGGCGGTCCAGGCGGCGGGCGAAGGCGCGGCCCGCCTGATTGTCGTCGGCGGCCGGCCGCTCAACGAGCCGATTGCCCGCTACGGGCCGTTCGTCATGAACACGCCCGAGGAGATCCATCAGGCGTTCGCCGACTACCAGGCCGGCCGGCTGTAGCCGGCAGGCCCGCTTGCCGCGGGCCTGCCCGCGCGTCAGAACGTCGGCACCGACTCCGCCGTCTCGTGCGGCTCGGGCGGTCGGCCCGAGCCGTTCCCGGCCCAGCGCCGCGCGGCGGCGTTCCGGCCGCCGACCGCGCGCGCGGCCGCATCGTGCGGCGGCTTGCCCGTCTCGAGGTAGGTCTTCATCCGCAGCAGGTCGTCGTCCATCCGGCGCTTCGGATCCATGCCGAGCATGCAGGCGATGGCGTGCCCGACGGCCCCGCCGATCGGCTTGTAGACCAGCTTCACGTCCACCGTGGTCGAGCCGTCGCCGTTGTCGTGAAACGTGACCTGCCCGGTGTGCTGGGCCATGCCGCCGTCCTCCGTGTGCCACGCGATGCGCCGGTTCTCTTCGCGCTCCGTGACCCGCGCGTCGAACGAGACGTCGAACCCGCCGGGCGCCCGAACGGTCCAGCGCCAGCGGTCGCGATCCTCGCCGCGGTCGTTCAGGCGGCGCACGCGCGTCACGTGCTTCGTGAACGTCGGCATCTGCTCGAAGTCGCTCCATAGCCGGTACACCGTCTCGACCGGCGCCTGGATCCGGATGGTCTTCTGCACGCTGACCTCGAAGCCTTCGGCGCCGATGCCGAACATGCGGCGCAGCTCGAGGTTGGTCAGGGCGCGGCCGAGCAGCAGGAGGCCCGCGCCGGTCACGAGCGTGCGTCCGGGCTGGCGCCGGCCGAGCCCCCACAGCGCTGCGGCCGCGCCGGCGAGGCCGCCGATCGCGCGCGTGGTCGGCGACCAGTTCTCCTGCATGAACCCCGAGCGCCTGCCCGGCCGCGACCTGGCCTCGCCCTGCAGTCCCGGTATCCGTCCCGGCTCGGTGTGCACCTCGAGCCGATCCTCGATGTCGCGCACGCCGCGCACCGCGCGCACGGACTCGAGCAGCTGCGGCACCTCGTCCGCGAGGATCGGACCCGCCAGCGTGACGACGCCGTCGCGGGCGGCGACGTCGATCGACGCCGGATGCGTCACGACGCGGCCGAGCGCGGCCCGGACCCGGTCCTCGAGAACGCTGTCGTCCACCGGGCTCGAATCGAATATCGAGCGCACGATCGCCGTTTTCCCGATGGTGCGATTGCGCAGGTCCCGCCCGACCACGCCGACACCGTGCCTTGCCTTGTGCCGGGTGTGGACGAGACGGTCGCGGACGAGCGCGCGTCGGTAGCGCCCCCGGGACGGATCGAAGTAGTACATGGCGGCGGCGCCCATCGTCGCGCCCACCAGCATCATCAATCGGCTGTTCATCGCTCCCTCCTGTCGAGACCGATCGAGCGCGAGGGCGGCGCGCCGCGGCGGCGGAACCACGTCCGCCGCGGGCGGACGGAGCCGCGGCGCGCGCTCGCGCGGTGCTCCCTGCCTCGAGCGAAGCAAGAGTCGGGCCGAGAGGCGTTTCCGAAGGCCCCGCGCCGCTCAGGACAAGCGGGCGCGGTCGTGCGGGAGCGAGTAGTCGATATCGGGCCCGATCGGTACGATGCCGTACGGATTGATCGTCTTGTGGCTGCCGTAGTAGTGCGCCTTGATGATCGGCACGCGCACCGTCTCGGCGATGCCGGGGACCTGGTACAGGTCGCGAACGTAGCCGGAAAGGTGCGGATAATCGACGATCCGGCGCCGATTGCACTTGAAGTGGCCGTAATAGACGGGGTCGAAGCGCACCAGCGTCGTGAACAGCCGCCAGTCGGCCTCGGTGATGCGGGACCCGGTCAGATAGCGGCGGGTCGCGAGCCGCTCGTCGAGCGCATCGAGCGTCTCGAACAGCGCGACGACAGCCTCGTCGTACGCCTCCTGCGTCGTCGCGAAGCCCGCTTTGTAGACGCCGTTATTGACGTTGGGATAGATCAGGTCGTTCAGCTCGTCGATCTCGCCGCGCAGCGCCTCGGGGTAGAAATCGACGTCGGCGTTGCCGCCGACCTCATCGAACGCCGAGTTCAGCATCCGGATGATCTCCGACGACTCGTTCGAGACGATCGTGCGCTGCGCCTTGTCCCACAGCACCGGGACCGTGGCCCGGCCCGTGTACTTCGGGTCGGCGATGAGGTAGAGCTCGTAGATGCGGGTCACGCCGTTCACGTCGTCCGGGATCACGCCTTCGCCCGGATGAAACGTCCAGCCCTCCGAGCCCATGTAGGCGTTCACGGCCGAGATGCCGATCAGGTCCTCGAGCCCCTTTAGCTTGCGGTAGATCAGCGTGCGATGCGCCCACGGGCACGCCCACGAGACGTACAGGTGATAGCGGCCGGGCTCCGCCTTGAAGCCGCCGCGTCCGCTCGGACCCGGGGAGCCGTCCGGCGTGATCCAGTTGCGGAACTGCGATTCGCTGCGGACGAACCGCCCCTGCGTCGCCTGGGTGTCGTACCAGACGTCGTGCCATTGGCCTTCGATGAGCATGCCCATGGCTTCGTACCTTGCGGGAACGGTTCCGGCGGGTCAACTCGGGCCGCTCGGCCGCGCGCGCCGCGCGGGGCGCCTGGATCCGTGCTCGGCGGTCCCGGCGCGCAAGTTCAAGTCGGATAGCGATCGTGCTACTGTCTCGCCCCGCCATTCAGAAGTACGGAACTCCTGCGGGGGAGCATTGAGAGATCCGCTTGTGGCTCGCTTCGGGAACCGCGCGAGGGCGGTGGTGGTGCTGCTCGCGTCGTGCTGCGGGACGTTCGCCGTCGCGCCCGCGGCGCACGCCGCCGATGCCCCCGAGGAGCTCCACCTGACCATCGCGTCGAGCCATACGACGGGTCTGCCGTGGGTCGGCGTGATGTCGAGCCTCGTCGTGCCGGAGTCGAACGCGCGGCTCGAGGCGAGGGGCTCCCCGTACCGGATCCGCTGGACCGAGACCTACGGCGGCGCGCTGTACAAGTATCAGCATACGCTCGAGGCCGTCGAGATCGGGCTCACCGACATCGGCTGGGTCGGCACGCTGTGGGAGCTCTCGAAGATGCCCCTGCTGAACGTCACGTACTACACGCCGTTCGTGACCGACGACTACCGGCTGATCCTCGACATCATGAACGAGCTCCACGAGACGCAGCCTGAGCTGATCGACGCGTGGACGGCGCAGAATCAGCGCTTCCTCGGCGCCAGCGCCGTCGATACCTATCACCTGATGACGAACTTCCCGGTCCGCAGCGTCGACGATCTGCGCGGCCGGAAGATTCTCGCGCCCGGCCCGACGGCGGCGTGGCTCGAGGGGACCGGCGCCGTCGCCGTCGACGGTGGCCTGACGACTTACTACACGCAGATCCAGACCGGCGTCGCCGACGGCGTGCTGACGATCCTGACGGGTGCGACGCCGTATCGGATCCACGAGGTTGCGCCGTACATCACGCTCGTCGGCATCGGTGCGCAGATCACGGGGGGCATGGCGATCAACCTCGACACGTGGCGGAGGCTGCCGCAGGACGTGCAGGACGTGCTGCGCGAGCTCGGCCGCGAGTACAGCGCGGGGATCGCCGCGGAGCTCGACGCGCGCTACGAGCGCAGCCTCGAGCAGATGCAGCGGGAGGGCGCGATCGTCTACGAGCTGCCGCTCGAGGAGCGGCGCCGGTGGCTCGAAGGTCTGCCGAACATTGCCGGCCAATGGGCCGATGCGACGGAGAAGCGCGGCTATCCCGCCAGGACGGTCCTGAAGGTCTACATGGACACCATTCGGGCGCGGGGGGGCACGCCGCTCAGGGACTGGGATCGCCTGGAGCATCCCTGACGCTCGATCTTGCCGGCCCCGTCGGAGGCGCCCGAAGCGGCGCGGCGGCGCGGCCGGCCCGTCGAGCCGCCGACGACAATAACTGGAACGGCCGATGTACGTGTTGCAACAGCGATCGACGTGGACGCAGGGCGCGGCGCGCGCGTTCGACCGATTGATCCTCCTGATGAACGGGGCCGGCGTGATCTGGGTGTTCACGCTGATGTTCCTGATCTGCGCCGATATCGTCGGGCGCGAGGTCTTCGGGCATCCGATCCGCGGCGTGACGGAGATGGTCTCCCTGTCGCTCGTCGCGAGCGTGTTCCTGCAGCTCGCGTTCGCGGTGCATCGCGATCGACTGACACGGGCCGAGGTGCTTCTCGGCCGGCTCGACCTGCACGCGCCGCGGGCCGCGCGGCGCTGGCGGCTCGCAATGGCTGCGATCGGCGTCGTGCTGTTTACGCTGATCGCCCTCGGCGAGTGGCCCGACATGGTGCGGGCGTTCGTGACGCGGGAGTTCGCCGGCGTCGAGGGGCAGTTCACCGTCTCGGTCTGGCCGATCAAGGCGATCATCGTGCTCGGCGCGCTCGTCGCCGCGCTGGTGTGCTTTCGGCAGCTCGCCGCGCCGGCGCCCGCCGCCGCCGTCGAAGCGGGGAGCAAGACCGCGCGGGGCATCGCGTGGTTCGCGCTCGTCGGGCCGCTCGCGATCGCGGTGCTCGTGGCGCTCGCGTGGCTCGTCGGCGCCGGGCAGCGGACCATCGGCGGGCTGATGATCGGCGCGTTGCTCGCGCTGATCGCGCTCGGCACGCCGATCGCGATCGCGCTGCTCTCGACCGGCTTCCTCGGCCTCGCGCTGCTGAAGCACGACTTCGAGATCGCGACGAAGGCGCTCGCGCTCGCCGCGGAGGGCACGGTCTCCGACTACGTGTTCGCGACCGTGCCGCTGTTCGTGCTGATGGGGCTCTTCGTCAACGTCTCGGACATCGGCCGCGACGCGTTCCGGGCCGCGCAATTCGTGTTCGGGCGAATCATCGGCGGCCTCGGTGTCGCGACGGTCGCTGCCAACGCGATCTTCGCCGCGATCACCGGCATCTCCATCGCGTCGGCCGCGATCTTCACGAAGATCGCGGTGCCCGAGATGGTGCGGCACGGCTACACGAAGCCGTTCGCGGTCGGGCTCACGGCCGGCTCGTCGGTGCTCGGCATGCTGATCCCGCCGAGCCTGCTCCTGATCATCTACGGCGTGATCGCCGAGGTGTCGATCGGCGATCTGTTCATCGCGGCGATCATCCCCGGCATCCTGCTCGCCGCCGCGTTCGCGCTCGCCGTCGTGCTGATGGCGATCTTCTGGCCGACGTTCGTCGGCAACGTCAGGCGCCCGGGCCGCGGCGAAGGCGCGGAGGCGAGCGGGACGGCCGGCTGGACCGACGCTTTCGTCGGCCTCTTCCCGGTTGCCCTGCTGATCGTGCTCGTGCTCGGCGGCATCTACGGCGGAGTATTCTCGCCGACCGAGGCCGGCGCCGCCGGCGCGGCGGGCGCGATGGCGCTCGCGCTCCTGAAGCGCCGGCTCGACCTGCCGAAGCTCTGGGAGGTGATCCGCGAGACGGGACAGGTCACCGTGATCATCCTGTTCCTGATCATCGCCGCAGGCACGTTCAGCCAGATGCTGACGCTCACGGAGCTTCCGCAGGACATCGCCGCGTTCCTCGGCGGCACCGGCCTGGGTGTCGGCGGTTTTCTCGCCGTCTATCTCCTGCTGCTGATCCTGCTCGGCACCGTGCTCGACTCGACGTCGATCCTGCTGATCCTGCTGCCGCTCGCGCTGCCCGTCGCGGGCGAGCTCGGCGTCAACCTCGTCTGGCTCGGGATCGTGACCACGATCGGCGTCGAGATCGGCCTGCTGACGCCGCCGCTCGGCCTCTCGGTGTACGTCATCAAGTCGAGCCTCGACGACCAGAGCGTCTCGCTCGGTCAGATCTTCGCGGGCTCCTTCCCGTTCGTGCTGATCATGGTGGCCGTGACCGTGCTGCTGATGGTCTTCGAGGATCTGACCCTGATCTTGCTGTAGCGGAGCCGCCGCGGCTCAGGGCCGCAAGCGCTTGCTGACGATGAACTGCGTGACGATCCACTTCTCGCCGCGCACGGGCGGCGAGCCGGTGTGCAGCATGCGCCGGTCCGGCCGCAGGTCGGGATGCGCGTTGATGAAGTAGAGCCCGCTTCCGGCGCTCCCTTTGTGGACGATGCCGAGCTCCGGGAACGCGGTCTCGCCGCCTTCGTAGCCGTCGTTCAGATAGAGCAGGAACGTGATCATGCGCTGGCCCTGCTCGCGAATCTGCTCGGCATAGTCCGCCGCCTGCGAATCGATGAAATCGAAGTGCGGCGTGATCCGCTCGCCGACGGCGTAGTGCAGCACCATCGGCGCCTCGAAGTGCTGCATCGGATACCCGCAGGTGAGCGACATGCGCGCCTGAACCAGGAACTGCACCACGTCGAAGGTCGCGTAATCGAACAGCGCCATGGTGTTCGTGCGCATCTCGTGACGCTGGTTCTCGCGGCTGACGGCGTCGTACACGAGCGCCGGCTGCAGCCTGCCGTCCGCGCGCCCGATCAGCCACGCGCACACCGGGCGCGGGGCGAGCTCGGGAATGCGGCGCACGTTGTCGTGCAGGCGCTCCTGGCTCGCCGCCTGCAGCCAGTCATGGAGCGGCACGCGCCGCGCCATCTCGTGCCAGTCCGCGTCCGGCAGGCCGGGCGGCTGCAGGCACGCGAGCTGGCCGCGCGCCGACGCATCGCCGGCCGCCGCGGCGAGCCCGAGCAGCTCGAGCGCACGGGGCCAATCCTGACGCACATAGGCCCCGGCCGCGGTCAGGCACGCGAGCCGGGCCAGGGCGCGGCCTTCGCCCTGCTTCGCGGCCTCGCGCAGCAGGTACAGGGCATGCTTCGGGCTTTTCGGAGCGCGGTCTCCGACCAGCAGTCGGTGGGACAGCTCCGTCATCGCGGCGACGTCGCCGTCGAGGCTCGCGCGCCGGAGCGTCTCGAAGGCTTCCGTGTAACGGCCGGCCTCATCGAGCGCACGGGCGGTCTCGATGCCGGCGGAGGCGGGCATTCCGTCCATTCGCGTCCTCGAGCTGATCGTCGACGGCAGCTCAATCCTAGCATCGGACGCACGTTCGCGGCTGCGGCGACGTGCCGTCTGCGCGAGACATGCATAGACGGGAGGATCTTTCAGCCGGTGAAAGATCGGATCAGCCCGCGCAGCTCGTCGGCATGCGTCTCCAATGCGGCCGCCGGGTGCGTGCCGCTCGCCGCGGCGATGCGGTCGATCACGGCGCACGCCCGCTCCTCGTCGCGAGGCTGAGCCGCGAGGTGCTTCGCCGCGATCAGCACGTGCGTGACGGTGATCTCCTCGCCCGGGTGGTCGAGCTCGTCCTGATGCTCGACGGCATCCTGCAGCGACTGCGGCAGGCCCCAGCCCGCAAGGATGAGCCTGCCGATCCGGCCCTCGTGCCCCGCCGCCGCGGCCGCGACCTCGGCGTCCGGGGCGACGCCGATCCCTTCGGCTCGCATGACGACGTAGAGGCGACCCAGCACGTGCAGCAGGCCGGCGAGAAGCGCGTGGTCCGGGTTGACCGGCGTGCAGTGCTTCGCGACGACGTAGCTCGCGGCCGCGACGTCGATGCTGCGGCGCCAGATCGATTCGAGCTCGGCCTTCGCGGCCGGCGAATACGTTTCGCGCAGCCGAAGCTGGAGGATCGCGTGCGCCACCGCGATCGACCGCACGAGGTTGAAGCCGAGCCGGCTGACGGCCGTCCGCAGGTCCGTCACTTCCGGGCCCGCGCGCCGGAACTGGGCGGAGTTCGCGATCTGCAGGGCGCGCGCCGCGAGCGCGGGCTCCGAGCCGAGCACCCGCACGACGTCGCTCGCGCTCGCGTCCGGCGACTGCATCGTGCGCTGAATGCGCAGGACCGCTTCCGGGAAGCCCGGCAGCTCGAGCCGGCCTTCGCGAATGTCGTCGGCGATTCGCGCGGCCAGCGTCTCGATCGGGGACGTCGCCGCGTCCGCCGCGTCGGGAGCGGCAGCCGGCGCGTCGAGCGTAGAGGGGTTCTCCACTCTGGATGCTCCTTCATCCAGCACTTCGGTGCCCCGCATTGTCGGCACCCAGGGCGGGATCTTGAGGCCGAGAACCGTTCCGTTCGGTCTCCGCCGCTCGGCTGCCGCGGCGGCCGAGCGCCGCGGTAACGTCGCGCGCCGGCGACGGGGCCTGCGCGGCGCCTCGGCCGGATAGAATGGCGCGATGACACGCACCTCATGTCTTCGCAGCCTCGCCGTCGCGGCAACGCTCGGCGCGGCGCTTGCCGCGGCCTCGAGCCCGGCGGCGCGGGCGGACGTGACGGCGTCCTCCGACGTGCTCGCGCTCTTGTCCGCATGGCTGACGGAGAGCCGGGCGAGCGTCGAGCAGCGTCTCGCCGCGCTCGAGCCCGCGCTCAGGGCGGCCGCGGCCCCGGCGGTCGCGGCGCTGATCGCCGCATCGCGGGACGACGCGCTCGCCCGCGGCGTCGAGCCGATTCCCGCCGCGATCCGACGCGAGATCGGGGACTACGTGCCGAGCGACGTGCTCGACGCGGTGCGCTGGTGCGCGGCGTGCGGCGGCGAGCTGTCCTTGCAGGCCGGCACGTTCCGGCTCGGCCTCGCGCCCGCGATCACGCTCGATCACGTGATCGTCTTCGCGGACCGGGAGGCGGCGCTGACGGATCCCGCGCTGTGGATCCACGAGCTCCGGCACGTCATGCAGTTCCGCGACTGGGGCGTCGACGGCTTCGCCGCCCGCTACGTCGAGGATTACGAGGCGGTCGAGCGGGAGGCGGCCGAGTTCCGCTGGGAATGGGTAGAGCGGACGGGCTGGCTCGAGCGGCGCAAGCACGGCCGGCCGTAGCGGCGCCGCCGGGCGGGCGATTTGCGCTAAAGTAGCGCCGGTCGAGCCGGGCCCGAGTGACGTTGCCGATGACAGCTGCAGCCAGGATCAAGTGGTCGATCATCGCCGCGCTGGTCGCGTGTGCCGCCGCGATCGCCGCCTGGCCGCAATGGAGCGCGCCGCGGGCGCCGAAGCTGTGGACGGTCGAGGTCAAGGCCGCCTATCCGCACGATCCGCGGGCGTTCACGCAAGGCCTCGCGTTTCACGACGGCGCGCTGTACGAAGGCACCGGGCAGTACGGCGCCTCGTCGATCCGCCGGATCGCGCTGCCGAGCGGCGACGTGGAGCATCAGCAGCCGCTGAGCGCGCTCTACTTCGGCGAAGGCATCACGATCCTCGACGGCAAGCTGTATCAATTGACGTGGGTGAACCAGGTCGGCTTCGTCTACGACGTCGAGACGTTCGAGCGCATCGGAACCTTTCGCTACTCGGGCGAGGGCTGGGGGCTCACGCACGACGGCAAGCGCCTCATCATGAGCAACGGCTCCGAGCGCATCGCGTTCCTCGATCCGAAGACGTACGAGGTCGTGCGCACGATCCGCGTGCGCTCGGAAGGGCGGCCGATCGTGCGGCTGAACGAGCTCGAGTGGGTGGACGGCGAGATCTGGGCGAACATCTGGTACGAGGATCGGATCGCACGCATCGATCCGCGTGACGGCGAGGTGATCGGCTGGATCGACGCGTCGCACGTCTATCCCGCGGCCGAGCGCGGTTCCGAGGACGTGCTGAACGGCATCGCGTACGACAAGGCTTCGAAGCGTCTCATCATCACCGGCAAGAACTGGCCGATGCTGTACGAGGTGGAGGTCGTCCCCCTCTGACGCGCTTCCTTTCGCTGTATCGCCGGCTTCCGGCTCCCGCTGTGCCATGCCGGACCTTTCGCTTTCCGGTATCATCGCCGCCTCAACCCCCCGTTACCGCAATGCGGAGCAAGTCGATGGGCTTCACGACCAAACAGGTGCATGCAGGCGTCGAGCCGGATCCCGTTACCGGCGCGATCCTGACTCCCGTCTACCAGTCGACGACCTTCGTGCAGGACTCGGTCGACGAGTACCTCGCCAAGGGCTACTCCTACTCACGGTCCGGGAACCCTACGGTACGGGTGCTCGAGAAGAAGCTCGCGATTCTCGAAGGCGGGGCGGACTGCACGTGCTACGCGACCGGCATGGCCGCGATCCAGGCCGTGCTGCAGGCCTGCCTGTCCGCCGGCGATCACGCCATCGTCTCCGACATTGCGTACGGCGGCACATACAGGCTGTGCACGAAGGTGTTCCGCCGCTTCGGGGTCGAGTTCACGTTCGCCGATACGTCGAATCCCGACAACGTGCGGGCCGCGATGCGTGACAACACGCGCCTCGTGCTGACCGAGACGCCCGCCAACCCGACGTTGAAGCTGACCGATATCGCCGCGGTCTCCGAGATCACCCGCGAGCGCGGCATCCCGCACGCGGTGGACAACACGTTCCTGACGCCGTACTTCCAGCGGCCGCTCGAGCTCGGCGCGAACATCTCGATTCACAGCACGACGAAATACTTCGACGGCCACAACGCGACGGTGGGCGGCGCGGTGATCGTCGACGACTCGTCGCTCGACGAGAAGATCCGTTTCATCCAGAACGCGAGCGGCGTGATCATGTCGCCGTGGGTCGCGTGGCTGACGCTGCAGGGCACGAAGACGCTGTCGATTCGTCTCGAGCGGCAATCCGCGAACGCGCAGGCGATCGCCGAGTTCCTCGAGTCGCATCCGAAGGTCAAGCAGGTGCGCTATCCGGGGCTCGAGTCGTTCCCGCAGCATTCCCTCGCGAAGCGCCAGGCGAGCGGCTTCGGCGCGATGCTGTGGTTCGAGGTCGAGGGAGGCGTCGCGGCCGGCAAGAAGCTGATGGACTCGGTGCGGCTCTGCACGCTGGCCGAGAACCTCGGCTCCGTGGAGACGCTGATCACACATCCCGTCACGATGACGCATGCCGACGTCGAGGAGGAGGAGCGCCGTCGTGTCGGCATCATCGACGGGCTCGTGAGGCTGTCCGTCGGGCTCGAGGATGCGGAGGATCTGATCGACGACCTGAAGCAGGCACTCGACGCGATCTGAACCGGGTTCGATGCCGCAAGTCACTGCGATCAACGTCTATCCGATCAAGTCTTGCGGCGGAATCGCGCGCCGGAGCGCAGAGCTCCGGGAGCGGGGCCTCGAAGGCGACCGGCGCTACATGCTGGTCGACGCCGAGGGCGTGTTCCTCACGCAGCGCCGTCATCCCCGCCTCGCGCTCGTGCGGATCGCCGACGCCGACGGCGGCTACCGGATCGAGGGGCCGGCAGGCCCGCCGCTCCATCTGCCGCGCGAGTGGCCGGAGGGTCCCGCCGTCGAGGTCCGCATCTGGCGCGACCGTGTCGAGGCGACGCTGCTCCCCGATGAGGTCGGCGGCTGGTTCGCGGACCTGCTCGGCTTCCCCTGCCGGATGGTGTACATGGCGGAGCATCAGCATCGCGCGGTGCCGAACGATGCGGCCGCGTTCGACGACGAGGTGTCGTTCGCGGACGCGGCTCCGCTCCTGTTGACCTCGGACGCGTCGCTCGCGGAGCTGAACGCGCGGCTGCCTGCGCCGGTGACGATGCGACGCTTTCGGCCGAATCTCGTCGTCGACGGGGAGCAGCCCTTCGAGGAAGACTCGTGGCGGCGCATCCGCGTCGGCGAAGCGGAGCTCGAGGTCGCGTGGCCGAGCGCGCGCTGCGTGCTGACGACGGTCGACCCCGATACGGGCGCCATGGACCCGGCCGGCGAGCCGCTCAGGACGCTGCGCTCGTTCCGCCGCGGCCCCGGGGGCGTGCTGTTCGGCCAGAACCTGATTCCTCGCCGGCTCGGAACGCTCCGCGTCGGCGATCACGTCGAGGTTTTCGATCTGCGATGAAGAGAGACACCCGCGTCAACCATCCTCCCGAGGTCACGCTCCCGCCCGGCAACAAGCCGCTCGTCGCGCCCGTCCATCGCTCGGTCAAGTTCACGTTTCCGTCGATCGAGGATGCGCTCGGGCCCGAGGCCCGGCTCTCGGGGTTCGAGTACACGCGGGACTCGAATCCGACGACCCGCGAGCTCGAGCTGCTGTGCGCGGAGCTGCAGGGGCGCGACGACGCGATCGCGGTCGCGACCGGCATGGCGGCGGTCTGGCTGGCTCTGCTCGGCACGCTCGAGGCCGGCACCCGAGTCGTGATCTTCACCGAATCGTATCGACCGGCGCGCGTCGCCGTGCGGCGCTTTCTGCCGCGCTTCGGCGTCGAGTTCTCGATGCTGTCGATCCACGACCTCGACGCCATAGGGCGGGAGCTCGCGCGCTCCGAGACGAAGGTCGTGCTGTTCGAGTCGCCGACGAATCCGCTGCTGCACGTGGCGGATATCGGCGCGATCGTCGACCTCGCGAAGCGGCACGGCGTCACGACGATCCTGGACAACACGTTCGCCGGCCTGCACAACCACGGGCAGTTCGACGTCGATTACTACGTGCACAGCCTGACGAAGTACGCCAACGGGCACGGCGACGCGATGGGCGGCGTCGTGATCGCGGACAAGCCGCGCATCAAGGCGCTGCGCCCGCAGGCCGTGAACCTCGGCGCGACGATGGATCCCGGCGCGGCGTATCTGATACTGCGGGGGCTGAAGACCTATACGCTGCGCTTTGCGCGTCACTCGGAGAACGCGCTCGCGATCGCGAAATTCCTCGCGGCTCGTCCCGAGGTCGAGCGCGTGCATTACCCGGGCCTGCCGGATCATCCGGGGCACGAGCTCGCGAGGCGGCAGATGGAGGACTTCGGCGGCGTGCTCTGCTTCGATCTGCGCTCGGACGAGGCGGGCGCGTGGCGTTTCATCGATGCGCTGGAGCTCTTCGCGACGACCGCGAGCCTCGGCTCGACCGACTCGCTCGTCGCGCCGGCCAAGCTCTACGGCGCCGGCGACCTGTCCGACGAGGAGCTCGCCGTGTCCGGCATCAAGCCGGCGACCGTCCGCCTCGCCGTCGGCATCGAGCACGTCGACGACCTGATCGCGGACCTCGCGCAGGCCTTCGACAAGTGGTGAGCGTCAGCCCGCGTCGTCCGCGGGGGCGATGCACGCGGGATCGTCGTGCGCGGGCTTGTTCACATAAGTCGAGATGCGGCGGCTCGCGAAGTCCCCGACCGGCGCGCCGAGCAGCGCCTCGAGGTCCGGCGTCGGCGTCGCGGGGTCGAGCCACGCCGAGTAGCCGGCCGGGTCGAGCACGGCCGGCATCCGGTCGTGCACGAACGCGACCGACGGCGCGGCCGGCCGGGTCAGGATCGCGAACGAGCGCGTCGAGCCCGGCTCGCCGGCCCGGCCCGTCCCGGTCCAGATGCCGGCGAACGCGATCGGCTCGAAGTCGCCGCGGTAATGCACGTACGGCGTCTTCGGCTGCGTCTCGCCCTGCCACTCGTACCAGCCGGCGGCCGGCACGAGGCAGCGCTGGACGGCGGCGGCGCGCTTGAACGCGGGCGACGTGAACACGGTCTCCGCACGCGCGTTGATCCAGTGGCGGTTCGCCCATTGCGGCCTGAAGCCCCAGACGAAGAGCGCGGCCTCGCGCGAGCCGTCGCGCCTCCGGCGGATGATCGCGGCGAGCTGCGTCGGCGCGACGTTGAAGGACCTGCGGTAGCCCTCGGGCGGCGCGAGCTGCCAGCAGCGCTCGAAGTCGGACTCGTCGGGGGTCAGGAAGCGTCCGCACATGAGCGTCCGGCCGCGGCCGCCTTCACCCCCCGAGGTGCCGCCGCGCGCGCCCCATCGCCATCAGCGGGAAGTAATGCCGGTACATGTTGTAGTTCAGCATGAAACCGCGCTGCAGCTCGGTGCCCTGAGCGATGCGCTTGCGCAGCGCGGAATCGCGAAAGTCGAGCTTGGCGCCGAACCCGTAGCCGGGGAAGCCGGTGCCCGTGTAGTAGGGCTCGTCCCACGTGCCGTCGTCGCGCTGCGTCGCGATCAGGAACTCGAGGCCTCTGCGGATCGCGGCATCGTAGTCGTGCGAGCGGGTCGCGAGCAGCGCCATCAGCGCCCAGCCCGTCTGCGACGCGGTGCTCTTGCCGCGGCCGCGCAGCCGGTCGTCCATGTACGAGGCGCACGTCTCGCCCCAGCCGCCGTCGTCGTTCTGATGCGCTGCGATCCAATCCGCGGCGCGGCGCACGTACGGCTGCGACATGTCCTCGCCGAGGGCCGCGAGCGCCGGCAGCACCGCGCCGGTGCCGTAGATGTGGTTCACGCCCCAGCGGCCGAACCAGCTGCCGTCCGCCTCCTGCTCGGAGCGAAGGAACCGGTACGCGCGCTCGAGCGCCGGGTGCGAGCGGTCGTAGCCGAGCAACGAGAGCGCCTCGACGACGTGCGCCGTGACGTCCGCCGAGGGCGGATCGAGCGTCTCGCCGAAGTCGCAGAACGGGATCTTCGTGACGATCAGCTTGTCGTTGTCCTTGTCGAACGCCGCCCAGCCTCCGTTGCTCGACTGCATCGCGAGCGTCCAGCCGACGGCGCGCTCGATCGCGGCCTTCACGCGAGGCTCCTCGCGCCGCTCCGCGGGCAAGCGGGCGAGCACCATCAGCGCGACCGCCGTATCGTCGAGATCCGGGTAGTGCAGGTTCGCGCGCTCGAACGCCCAGCCGCCTGGGTCCTTGCACTCGACCTTCTGGGCCCAGTCCCCCTGGAAGCGGATCTCGTTGCGGAGGCACCAGTCGAGTGCGCGCTCCATCGTGTCGTCGAGCTCGCGGCCGCAATCCTGCATCGCGAGGAGCGTGAGCAGCGTATCCCAGACGGGCGACTCGCTTGCCTGCACGTGCAGGGTGCCGCCGCGCTCGTAAGACCAGTGCTCGTCGAGCGCCGCCAGGCCGCGTGCCATCACCGGATGGCTCAGCGGATACCCTTCCGTGTGCAGCGCCATCAGGCTGTAGACCCAAGGCGGCTGGATGCCGCCCCATGCGCCGTCCGCGTCCTGGTGGCGCAGCACCCACTCGAGGCAGGCCTTGATCGCCGCGGTGCGGCCGGGCGTCACACCGATGCGCTGGTAGAGGTGCATGAGCCGGTCGGTGAACAGGAACAGCCGCTTCAGCGAGAAGAACGGCATGTCGCGCGGGAGCCGGTAGTCCGTCTTGTCGCGGCCGCCGGGGAACAGCTCGTCGAGGCGCCGCTCCGGCGGCAGCGGCTTCACGGTGCGGCGGGCCGACAGCACGGCGAGCGGGATCAGCGTCGCCCGCGCCCAGCTCGCGAAGTTGTAGATGTTGAACGGGAACCACTTCGGGTTCGCAATGACCTCGGGCGGCAGGTTCGGAGTCTGGTCCCACGGCCACTCGCCGAGCAGCGCGAGCCAGTAGCGGGTGAACACGCGGATCTTCGAGAGCCCGCCGTGCGCGAAGATCCACTCGCGCGCGCGGGCGAGCGCGGGCTCGTCCGGCGACATGCCGATCGAGCGCAGCGCCGCATAGCATTCGACGGTGCTGTTGATGTCGCCTTGCGGCGCGTCGTAGTAGGCCTCCCAGGAGCCGTCCGCCCGCTGCGCCTTCAGCAGCGTCGCGGCGAGATCCTGCTTGCGCGGATGCTCGTAGCCGAGGATGTGCATCGCGAGGATCCACTCGGCTTCCATCGTGTAGCTGGACTCGAGCATCCCGACCCAGAAGCCTTCCGGCGTCTGCTCACGCTCGAGCCAGTCCATCGCTCGAGCGATCGCCTCGTCGAGCTGCGAGCGTTTCGCCGGGGCTTCTTTGACGTTCGCGGCCATGTTCAACTGACGAGTGGGCATATTGGCGCGGCATTATCGCACAGCATTGCTCCCGCGAGTGCAGCTAAGTGTCGATGCGAAAAAGCGAATCGGTAAGCTCGGCCGCGCGCCGGGCGAAGGGTGTCGGGCTTCTCGCCGGCGCGGCCGTGCTGGCTGCCGGCTGCGCGCCGGTGACGACGCTCGACGGCGAACGGCTGGCGGTTCGGTCGGAAGCCTTTGCGGACTACGTCGAGCGCGTGTTTCGCGAGCAGAACCGCGTGGCGTCGGAGCTCGCGTTCGCCCTCGAGGACACGGTCGATCCCGCGCGGCTCGACGTGCTCGAGACCGCCGAGGACGCGCTGTTCGCCGCGTGCGCCGATCTCAACGAGATGGCCGCTGCACGGCGGGACGGCCGGCGGATGGGCGCCTTTCGCGCGCTCGCCGCCGCCCGGCAGGCGCCGGAATGCGAGCGCGCCGCGGCGCGCGCCCGCGACGCGCTCGACGCCGAGGGCGGCGGCGCGGGCCCCGCGGACGTCACCGTCTCCGATCGGCGAGGAGCGCGGAGTCGCTGATCAGCCGCCCGACGCCGACGAGATGCCGCCGGTAGTAGGCGGAGTCGAGCGTCGAGATGCGCACCGTGCTGCCCGACGAAGGCGCATGCACGAAACGGCCGTCGCCGAGATAGATGCCGACGTGCGAGAGCTTGCGCTGGTCCTGGAAGAAGACGAGGTCGCCCGCGCGCGCCGACTCGAGCGGAATCTTCTCGGCCGCCTTGAACAGGTCGACCGAGTTGCGCGGCACCGCGAGCCCGGCGCCCGAGTACGAGTAGAACACGAGACCGCTGCAGTCGAAGCCCTCCGCCGGGCTCGTGCCGCCGTAACGGTACGGCACGCCGACCATGTCCGTCGCGATCCGCGTGATCGCGGCGCGGAGGCTCTCGGGCGCGCCGTGGGACGGGGCCGCGGGCTCCACGGCCCGCGGCCGCGAGACGGCGGCCGTCTGCGGGTCGAGGGCGGGCGATCCGGCGCAGGCGCCGAGGAGGAGCAGGAGGGCCGGCGCCGCCGCCCGTACGAGTCGCTCGATACGATCCATCGTCCCCGGGAGTGTGACGAGCACGCGTGAACGCGAGCTGAACGCCGCGCCGGCCGCCGCGCTATTTCGCTATTTCACGAGCCAGGGCGGCGGCGGCAGCCCCTTCGACTCGAGGAAGGCCGGGTTGAACAGCTTCGACTGATAGCGGGACCCCGAGTCGCACAGCACGGTGACGATCGTCTTGCCGGGCCCGAGCGCCTTCGCGAGCCGGATCGCGCCGGCGACGTTGATGCCGCTCGAGCCGCCGAGCAGCAACCCTTCCGTCTGCACGAGGTCGTACAGCACGGGCAGCATCTCCTCGTCCGGGATCTGGAACGCGTCGTCGATCCGCGCGCCCTCGAGGTTGCCCGTGATGCGTCCCTGGCCGATGCCTTCGGTGATCGAGCTGCCCTCGGACTTCAGCTCCCCGGTCTTGATCCAGCTGTAGATCGCCGCGCCCATCGGATCCGCCGCCGCGATCACGATGCCGGGATTACGCTGCTTCAGGTACTCGGCGACACCCGCGAGCGTGCCCCCGGTCCCGACGGCGCACGTGAAGCCGTCGATGCGCCCTCCGGTCTGCTCCCAGATCTCGGGCCCGGTGCTCTGCACGTGGCCTTCGCGATTCGCGAGGTTGTCCCACTGGTTCGCGTACAGGACGCCGTGCGGCTCGGTCCGCGCGAGCTCCTCCGCTGTTCGCGCCGCGATGTGCACATAGTTGTTCGGATCCCGATACGGGACCGCGGGCACCTCGCGCAGCTCGGCGCCGCAGAGCCTGAGCGCGTCCTTCTTTTCCTGCGACTGCGTGTTCGGCATCAGGATCAGCGTGCGATAGCCGCGCGAGTTGCCGACGAGCGCAAGGCCGATACCGGTATTGCCGGCCGTGCCCTCGACGATCAGCCCGCCGGGCTCGATGACTTTGCGCCGCTCCGCATCGAGGACGATGTACTTCGCCGCGCGGTCCTTGACTGATCCGCCGGGATTCAGGAACTCGGCCTTGCCGAGGATCGTGCAGCCGGTGAGCTCGGATGCCTTCCGTAGCTTGATCAGCGGCGTGTTGCCGACGGCGTCCACGAAATCCTCGCGGATGCCCGCCTCGAATCCCGCCGCGTGGTTCCCTTCGCCGCTTGCCATGCGTCTTCCCCGTCCAGCCGACACGCTCGAGCTCCGCCGGGCGGAGCCTTGCCGAAGCCGCACGTATTGTACACTCCCGCCTCCCGCCGGACCGGCCTTGAGCACAGCGATCCGCGATGAGCGCCGCCGCATTCCGCCCGACCGGACGCTACGACGTCGCCGTCGTCGGCGGCGGTCACAACGGACTCGTCTGCGCCGCCTATCTCGCTCGGGCAAGCTTGCGGGTCGCGGTGCTCGAGAAGCACACGCGCGTCGGCGGCGCGGCCGTGACGGAAGAGTTCCATCCCGGCTTCCGCAACTCGATGGCGAGCTATACGGTGAGCCTGCTGCAGCGGCGCATCATCGAGGAGCTCGATCTCGCGGCGCACGGGCTCACGATCGTGCCGCGGCCGCTCGCGAACTTCGTCCCCGCGCGCGAAGGCAAAGGGCTCGCGTTCCATCGCGAGACCGCGCGGACGCAGGCCTCGATCGCCGAGCACTCGGCGCGCGACGCGGAGCGGTATCCGCGCTTCACGGCCGAGCTGGGCCGCGTCACGAAGCTGTTTCGCACGCTGCTGCTCGAGGCGCCGGTCGACCCGAGCGGCGGCTGGCGCGAGCACGTGCGCGCGCTCGCGCGCCTCCCGCGCCTCGGCGCGCTCGGCCCCGGCGGCATCGCGACGCTGTGGGACCTGCTCGCCGGCAGCGCGGGCGACTGGCTCGACCGCTGGTTCGACGTCGAGCCGCTGAAGGGCGGGCTCGGCTTCGACGCCATCGTCGGGCACTTTGCAAGCCCGTATCACCCGGGCTCGGGCTACCTGCTGCTGCATCATTCGCTCGGCGAGGTGAACGGCATCGAAGGCGCGTGGGGCCATGCCATCGGCGGGATGGGCGCGATCTCGGCGGCGCTCGAGAAGGCGGCCCGGGCCGCCGGCGCGGAGATCTTCGCGGAGTGCGAAGCGGTGCATATCGACGCGCGTGCGGACGGGTGCGAGATCGAGACGCCGCGGGGTCCCGTTCGCGCCCGCGCGGTCGCGGCCGGCCTCCATCCGCGGATACTGTTCGAGCGGCTGCTCGCGCCCGATCGGCTGCCGGAGGACTTTCGCGAGCGGATCCGGCACTGGCGCAGCGAGTCGGCGAGCTTCCGCGCCAACGTCGCGTTGTCCGAGCTGCCGGACTTCACGTGCGCGCCGGGCCGCCGTCCGGCGGAGCACCATGCGGCCGGGATCCTGATCACGCCCGGGCTGGGCTACCTCGACGCCGCCTACCTCGATGCGCGCCGCGACGGAATGTCGGCGGCGCCGGTCGTCGAGCTGCTGATCCCGTCGACGGTCGATGAATCGCTCGCGCCGCGGGGCGCGCACGTCGCGAGCCTTTTCTGCCAGCATTTTCGCCGACATCTGCCCGACGGCCAGCGCTGGGCCGATGCGAAGCAGACCGCGCTCGATCGTGTGATCGACACGGTCACCGAGTACGCGCCGAACTTCCGCCGCTCGATCGTCGCGGCGCAGGCCTACACGCCGGAGGAGCTCGAAACGCGCTTCGGCCTCGTCGGCGGCGACATCTTTCACGGCGCGCTGGCGCTCGACCAGCTCTACTGGGCGAGGCCGGCATGGGGCTACGCGCAATACCGCACGCCGGTGCCGCGCGTGTACCTGTGCGGCTCGGGCGCGCATCCGGGCGGCGGCGTCAGCGGCGCGCCCGGATACAACGCCGCGCGGGCGATACTGCGGGACCGCGCGGCGTGGGGCTCGGAGAGGTAGCGCCGCCGCTCGCTCCGCGTGCGTTCCGTTACTCGACGACGGTGATCGTGATCTTCTCCGACACCACGGGCGGATCGTGCGGGATGTGCAGATGGTCGCCGAGCACGAGCTGCAGCGTGTGCTGTCCCGGCTCGAGCTCGAGCTCCGTCTCTGTCTGGCCGTTGCCGAAATGGCGGATCTGATCGGTCGTCGGCAGCGGCAGGTTCTCCGGCGGCATCTCGTCCACGTCGATCAGCAGGTGATGGTGACCGGTGTTCGGATGCTGGACACCGGCAGGCGCGACGCCCATGCCCCGCAGGCCGAAGCGAACGGTGAACGGCGACGACACCTCCGCGCCGTCCTCGGGGCTCAATATGTAAACCTCCGCCCCGTCGGGCGCCGGTGTCCGCGGCAGCTCCTGCGCCAGAACGGCGCCAGGCAACAGCAATAGAAGCACGCTGGCGATCGGTGGTATTGTTCTCATGACGTTCCTTGCTGCTTGTGTTCGCTCGGGTGGGGCCACATCCGGCAGGACGTGGCGGGATCGAAGCAATGTTAGCAGCTTCGCGTCGCGCGCCGCAGAAGGTTCATTTCGCGCCGCCGCCGTCTCGCCGGAACGATTCCGCGGCGCCGGGAACGCCGCAGGTTGCAAGCGCGGTGAACTTCGGGCGCTCGAGGCGCCACTAAGATTCGTTGCCGGCGCGTGAACCGCTCGCGCGTCGTCGGTCGCGAAGTGAGGTGCGATATGCGAACCGAACTCGTCAAGCTGATCAAGCTGGCCCTGGTCGTAGGTGCCGCGAGCGGTCTCGCCGCCTGCGCGAGTCAATCTTCCATGTCGGGCGGCATGCCCGCGCCGCCGATGCCTTCGCCGTCGTCGGGGCTGCCTTCGCCCTCGGGCGGTCAGCCGTCATCGGGCTCGCCGTCGGCGGGAATGCCTTCGCCGTCGTCGGGATCGCCCTCGTCGGGGCTGCCTTCCCCGTCCTCCGGAATGCCTTCCCCGTCGTCGGGCATGCCGTCGCCGACCTCCGGCCAGAGCGGCCAGAGCGGCCAGAGCGGCCAGAGCGGCCAGAGCGGGCAGAGCGGCTCGCAGACCGCCGGCACACAGGGGCAAGGCGGGGCGCAGGGTCCCTCGGGCGCGGACGGGCGCACCGCCGGCTCGCAGGCCGGTCAGGGACGCGCCGGCGCGGACGGCGGGCAGGCCGGGCAGGCCGGGCAGGACGGCTCGCCGGGCGGGTCGTCGGCCGGGCAGGACGGCCGCACGGCCGGAACGCAGGGTGACGGCCTCGGCGGGCGCCGCGGCGAAGAGGGCGCCGGCGATGCCGGTGCCGACGGGTCGGGCGCCGACGCGGGCGGCCGGACGGCCGGCACGGGCTCGGGCACCCAGGGGCCCGGCAGCGTGGCCGGCACCGGAGCGAGCGGCGGCTCGTCCGAAGCCGGCAGCGGCGGGTGGCCGGAAGGCGAGGGCACCGCGACCGCGGGCCGAGGCGCCGAGGACGAGTTCGAGAGCTCGCTCGGCGACTTCGACAGGATCATGGAGGCCGAGCGCGAAGCGATCGCTCGGGCGGGCGTCGGCTCGGCGGCCGACGAGGTCTTCGCCGAGGCCGGGAAGGCCGGCGTCGCGGGCAGCGGCGGCGACGTCGAGACCGCGGAGGAAGGCGGCTCGGTCGGCGCTTCCGAGGGCGGTCAGCCCGGCTCGGCACCGGCCATGGCGCGCACCGTTCCCGAGGAGACGGCACCGACCGTCGAGGGCTGCGACGACGAGGACAAGGTGGCGCGGCAGCTCTGCGAGGCCGCTACGAAGGAGGACGACCCCTTCTTGCGTGCGGCACTATGGGACGAGTACAACGAGTACAAGAAGATCTTGGCGAGGCAATAGCGGCTGAGCCCGGACGCAGGGCCGGCCGAGCGGCGGGAGCAGGTCCATGCGTTTAATGAGGATCCTGGCGATCGTGGCGTTCTGCGGCACGGCCGCATGCACGAGCACCGAGGTCATGATCGCCCATTCGGTCGATCTCATCGAGCCGAAGGAGATCATTCCGGAGGATCAGCTGCTCGACGTCGGGGTCGTCGTGTTCGATCCCGGCGTGCCCGAAGGCGAGATTCCGAAGGACGTTCTCGAAGAGCTGATCCGCGAAGGCACGTTCGTCCACATCCGCCGGATGGAGTCGATGTACATGGCCGTGCAGCTGCAGCGCACGCTGCAGAACAGCGGCCACTGGGGCGGCGTCTGGGTGATGCCGGAGCCGTCGAACTCCGCGGACGTTAACGTCACGGCGAAGATCCTTCACTCGGACGGCGACATCGTCCGTGTCAGGGCGAAGGCCGTCGATGCGACGGGCCGCGTCTGGATCGACGACGTGTACGAGCTCGAGACGCCGGCCGGCGTCTACAACCGCCAGCGCTACCCGGACCTCGATCCGTACCAGGATCTGTTCAACATGATCGCGAACGACCTCGCGGTTGCCCAGGCCTCGCTCTCCGACTCGCAGCGATCGCGCATCCGCACGGTCGCCGCGCTGCGCTACGCGGAGGAGCTGAGCCCGGAGGCGTTCGCGGGCTACGTCGAGGCGAAGCGCAACGGCACCTACGAGCTCGTGCGTCTGCCGGCGGAAGACGATCCGATGTTCGCCCGCACCGAGCGCGTCCGCGCGCGCGAGCGCCTCTTCGTCGAGACGCTCGGCGCGCACTATGCCGGCTTCTCGCGGGAGGCACAGAGCGCATATCACGGCTGGCGCGAGTACGCGCGGGAGGAGGCGATCACGATTCGCGAGCTGACCAAGTCGGCGCGCTGGCGCACGGGTCTCGGCATCGCGACGATCCTCGCCTCGGTCGTCTACGGCTCGAACGCGGGCAACGACAGCTTCTCCGACCGCGTGCTGCGCGACGCGTTGATGTACATGGGCATGGACGTGCTGCAGACGAGCGCGGTGCGCCGCCAGGAGAAGCGCCTGCATACGCAGGCGCTCGAGGAGCTGTCGCTCAGCTTCAACGATGAGGTGCAGCCCCTCGTCGTCGAGATCCAGGGGACGGAGCATCGTCTGACCGGCACCGCCGAGGCGCAGTATCACGAGTGGCGGGATCTGCTTCGGCAGCTCTTCGTGGCCGAGACGGGCTTCGCCGTCGAGGACATGCACATCTACATGGAGCCCGAGGCGCTCGAGCCGGGGATCGAGCTCGAGCCGGAGACGGGCTCGGCCGAGGACCCGTCCGCGCCGGCCGCCGGCGACGAGGCGCCGGCCGGGGCATCCGGAAGCGCCGAGCCGCCCGAGGCCGATGCGGCGGAAGGCCAGAGCGGCGACGAGACGGACGCCGGCGAAGAGTCCGAGGCTCCGGCGACGGACGGGACGGATCCCGGGGCCCGGATCGCTGCCGATGCGGCCTCGGCCCGCCTCAGCGGCGCCTGACGCCCCGTTGGACGATGCGGCGTACGCCGCGGCCGCATGCGCGGCGTGCGGGGTCGCGCTCGAGGCGCGGCTCCACGCCGGCGAGATCGTCGACGTTTTCCGAGGCTCGCTGCGCGGCGCGCCCGTCGCCGTGAAGCTCGTGCGCGAGCGCTGGCGGGGCCACCCCGGCGCCATCGAGCTCGTCGCCCGCGAGCACCGCGTGCTCGCCGCGATCGACCATCCGCACGTCGTCCGAGCGCGCTGCGTCGCCGAACGGGACGGGATCGCCGTCCTCGTGACCGAGCTCCTGGCCGGCGGCGACCTCGTGCCGCTCGGGGGCGGCGCGCCGCGTCACTGGGTGCCGGCGGCCCGGGCGGTCGCCTCCGCGCTCGGGACGGTGCACCGCGCGGGCTTCATCCACGGCGACGTGAAGGCGCGCAACGTGCTGTTCGACGCGGCCGGCCGGGCGAAGCTGATCGATTTCGGCTCGGCGCAGCCGATCGGCGCGCCGCGCCGGCTCGGCGGGCGCACGCGCGCGCACGAGCCGCTGCGCTTCGAGCTGCCTCGCGCGTCGCCCGTCGAGGACGCCTACGCGTTCGCGGTGCTCCTGTACGAGCTCCTCACCGGGCGCCTGCCGTTCGGGCCGACGCCGGCGGGCTGGGCCCCGCCGCCGCCGATCGAAACGGGAACTTCCCGGAGCCTCGAGCGGCTCGCCCGGCTCGTGACGGCCGCCCTCGCGGCCGCGAGCCCCGCGGACGTCGTGACACTTATCGAATTTGCCGATGTCTTAGAATCGGTGCACGGGGAGGCCGCGGGGCCCGCCTGACGGCGGGCTGCGGCGCGGCCGAGGCGGCCGCGGTTAACAAGGCGCTGGAGCGCCGCAGGGCTCCCGTCTCTTTCACAACGATGAACGTGGAACGCGACGCCGAACAAAGACGACACGAAGAGGCCATCGTACCGGTCAGGCCGGGCATCGCGACCGCCGCGACGGGGGGCACGCGGGCCGGCCCGAAGCCAGGGCCTAGTCGTGCGCCGCTGGTCGCGGGCGCCGCGCTGGTTGCTCTCACGGCCGCCGCCGTCGTCGTGCTCGTCCTGCTTCCGCATTGGGTCGCGGCGCCCGACAGGCAGGCCGCCGCGCCGGCCCCGGCGCCGACGGAGCCCGCGCCGCCGCCCGAGCCGGTCCTGTCGGAGGAGGAGCTTGCCGCGCTCCGCGAGCGCGCCGAGGGGCTCCTCGCCGAGCTCCTGACGCAGCAGCAGCGCCTCGACGCGCTGTCGGCGCCGACCTGGGCCGGCGAGGACTGGCCGAGATATCAGGCGCTCGCCCGCGACGGCGATGACGCCTATCTCGCCGAGCGCGTCGACGACGCCGTCGACGCGTATACCGCGGCGCTCGAGCTCGGCGAGGCGCTGATCTCGCGCTCGGAGACGATCAGCGCGCGCGCGCTCGAGGCGGGACAGGCTGCGCTCGCCGCGGGCAACCCCGAGCTCGCGATCGAGCAGTTCGACCTCGTCCTCGGCATCGACCCCGGGCACGCCGCGGCGCGGGCGGGCCGCGCGCGCGCGGAGCGCCTGCCGGAGGTGCTCGAGCACGTGGATCGGGCCGTCGGGCTCGCCGAGTCCGGGCAGCTCGAGGCCGCGGCGGCGGAGTTCCGGGCGGCCCTCGACATCGACGCGGACTGGCCCGCGGCCCGGCGGGGCCTCGCGGACGTCGAGCGCCGGATCGCGGACGCGCGCTTCGAGTCGCTGATGTCGCGCGGCATGCAGGCCCTGGCGCAAGAGCGCTACGACGAGGCGGACAGCGCGTTCCGCGAGGCGTTGGCGATGCGGCCGGATTCCGCCGAGGCGCGCGACGGCATCGTGCAGGCGGAGCAGGGCGCGAAGCTCGATCGGATCGCGCTTGCGGAGGCCCGCGGGCTCGCGTTCGAGCGGCGCGAGCTGTGGTCCGAGGCGATCGCGCAGTACGAGCAGGCCCTCGAGACCGACTCGACCCTGGCGTTCGCACGGGCGGGGCTCGAGCGTGCCCGCACCCGTGCGGACCTCGACGCGAAGCTCGCGAACCTGATCGAGAACCCGAACCTGCTGTTCCGCGACGACGTGCTGGCGGACACGCGGGCCCTGCTCGACGAGGCGAGGGCGGTCTCCGCGCGCGCGACGGAGGAGATCGGGCCGCAGCCCCGGCTCGACGGCCAGGTCGCGAGGCTCGAGGAGCTCGTCGCGATCGCGTCAACGCCGGTGCGCGTGCGGCTCGTGTCGGACGGGCAGACCGAGGTCACGCTGTACCGCGTCGGCCGGCTCGGCGTGTTCTCGGCGCACGAGGTGGAGCTGCGCCCCGGCAGCTACACGGCAGTCGGCTCCCGCAAAGGCTATCGGGACGTGCGGCGGACCTTCACGGTGCTTCCGGGCCGCGAGCTCGACCCGATCAGCGTCATCTGCACGGAGCCGATATGACGAGGTGCATGCGCTTGCGCGGCCGGCGGCCCGAAGCCGGCCGTGCGGAAAGGACGGGCTGCCGACGATGAGCGACACGCAGGACTGGGTGCTGAAGACGGACGTCGGCGGCTTCACGCGCCACTTCGCCGCGGAAGCGCTGCCGGTCACGATCGGCGGCGATCCCCGCGCGGATATCCGGCTCGCGGGCGTCGACGGCACGCTCTCGATCGGCCTGCTCGACGGCGTGTTCTTCGTGCAGCCGAGCCGCGAGACGCGCAACCTCCGCGTCGCCGGCGAGCCCGTCACCGGCGCGCGCAAGCTCGCGGACGGCGACGAGATCGTGCTCGACACCGCACGCCTCGCGTGCGCAGTGCGCGGCGCGTCGCTCACGCTGCTGATCGAGGCGCGCGTGACCGCGGGCGACACCGCGCCGCCCGATCTCGAGGAGCTCGCCCGCGAAGCGCGCGCCGACGACGAGGTCGCGATCACGCCGATCGCGTTCCGGCCGAACGTCGGCCAGGGCGTCGAGCGCGGCCGCCGGCCCAGCTGGCCGGCCGCCGCGGCCGGCATCGCGTTCGGCGTGCTCGCGCTGCTCGCGTGGCTGTCGTTCACGGCGAAGTCCGTCGAGCTCGTATTCGACCCCGCGCCCGCCGTCGTCGAGCTGCCCGGAACGGTGTTCAAGCTGCGGCTCGCGGACCGCTTCATGCTGCGCCCCGGCACGCATCGGGTGACGGCCGAGCTGCCCGGCTACTATCCCCTCGAGGCATCGATCGACGTCGGCGAGGCGCCGGACCAGCGATTCGAGTTCGCGCTCACGAAGCTGCCGGGGGAGGTCGAGCTCGCGACCGTGCCCGAGGCGGGCGCCGAGGTGCTCGTCGACGGCGAGCCGGTCGGCACGACGCCGCTCGTCGCCGAGATCCGGCCCGGCAGGCACCGGATCGAGTTCCGCGCCGAGCGCTATCTGACGGAGCTGCGCGACATCGACGTCGAAGGCGGCGGCACGCGGCAGGCCCTGACGGTGGAGCTGACGCCGAGCTGGGCGCCGGTCGAGATCACGACGCAGCCCGACGGCGCGACCGTGCTCGTCGACGGCGAGCCCCGCGGCACGACGCCCGCGCGGCTCGAGCTCGAGGCCGGCGAGCACGAGATCGAGGTGCGGCTCGCCGGCTACAACGCGTGGCAGAGCAGGATCGACGTCACGGCGAATCGGCCGCTGACGCTGCCGCCCGTGACGCTCGTCCAGGCCGACGGCCGCATCGAGCTCGCGAGCACGCCGAGCGATGCGGCGGTCAGCGTGGACGGCGAGTTTCGCGGCAGCACGCCGCTGACGCTGCGGCTTCGGCCCGGCCGCACCCACCGGATCACGCTGACCAAGCCCGGATACGAGTCCGTCACGCGCGAGCTGTCCGTCGAGGCCGACAGCGGACGGCGGCTGACCGTCGAGCTCCCCGCGCAGTACGGCGAGATCCAGGTCGCGAGCGAGCCGCCGCAGGCGGAGGTCTGGGTCGACGGCCGCCGCGAGGCGGTCACCCCCGCGACGCTGCGCCTGACCGCGCTGCCGCACACGATCGAGGTCCGGCACGCGGGCTTCGCGCCCGCGTCCCGGGAGATCACGCCGCGGCCCGGCTTCGCGCAGACGCTCGATTTCGCGCTCGAGCCGCTCGACGACGCGAGCGGCAGCGGCTACCCGCGCACGATCCGCACGGGCCTCGGCCAGGAGCTGCGGCTCGTGCCGGCCGGCCAATTCACGATGGGCTCGTCGCGCCGCGAGCTGCGGCGCCGCTCCAACGAGACGCTGCGGCGCGTGAAGCTGAGCCGCGCGTTCTATATCGGCGTGCACGAGGTCACGAACGCCGAGTTCCGGCAGTTCATGGCGGAGCACGACTCGGGCGAGTTCGCCGGCCATTCGCTGAACGGCGACGATCAGCCCGTCGTCAACGTCGGCTGGAACGACGTGGCGCGCTATCTGAACTGGCTCAGCATCAACGACGGCCTGCAGCCCGTGTACGAGGAGCGCAACGGCAACATGGAGCCGATGCGCCCGTTGCGCAACGGCTATCGGCTGCCGACGGAGGCCGAATGGGAGTGGGCGGCAAGGATCGTCGGGCGCGAGACGCCGCTGACCTACCCGTGGGGCGCCGACCTGCCGCCGCCCGACCGCTCGGGCAATTTCGCGGACGTCTCGGCGGCGAAGGTGCTCGGCACGACGCTCGTCACGTACAACGACGGCTTTCCGGTCTCGGCGCCGGTCGGAAGCTTCCCGGCCGACGCGCTCGGGCTGTTCGACATCGGCGGCAACGTCGCCGAATGGACGCAGGATTACTACGAGGTGGTAACCGAGGCGAGCACCGAGCAGGCGGTCGACCCGCTGGGCCCGGAACGGGGCAGCTTTCGCGTGGTCAGGGGATCGAGCTGGCGCAGCGCGCAGCAGACGGAGCTCGGCATGGCGTTTCGTGACTACAGCAGCGGGCCCCGGGACGATCTGGGCTTTCGTATCGCACGCAACCTGGAATGAGGAAGGCGATGGATGGTCGAAAAGATTCCGTAGGTGAGGCGTTGCGCGGAGCTGCGCTCGCGGCAGGCGTGCTCGCAGTGCTCGCGCTCGGTCAGAGCGGGCGCGCGCAGGACGACGCGCCGCCGGCGGACTCGCCGCCCGCGGAGGCGTCGGTGCCCGCGGAGGCGGAGCAGGCGGCGCGCCCGAGGCGTGACGCCGAGGACGACGTGTTCGTGCCGACGGAGGAGATCGCGGCCGACGAGGAGGTCGTTTTCCCGGTCGATATCTGACGGTCGCGGGGGGCCGGCGGCTCGCGCACGGCGCGGCGGCGGTCCCGGCGTTCCGCGGACGCGAAGGCGCAGGCTGTGCGTCCGCGAGGCAGAGGAGCAGATGAAGAGAGCCTTTCCGACGGAGTTTCTGTATCAGGCATTCGCGCTGGTCATCGCCGTGCTCGTCGTGCACGTGCCGTACGTGACGGTCGTGCGGCCGAAAGCGAGCGCGATCCTCGCGGAGCAGGCGCTGCGGATGCAGCAGGACGCGAACTACTCGCCCGGCCAGTCCGTCTGGGTGGTCATCCGCGACTACGAGCAGGAAGCCTGCTTCGTGCTGGCGCTATGGGCGCTCGCGATCATGGCCTACAAGACGGTCATGCTCCTTCGCGAGCGCTCGCTGCTGCAGCAGGAGCTGCTGCCGGTTCGCGAGGGCGTGAGGATTCTGCCCGAGGACACGCGCGAGTACGCGCGCGTCATCCAGTCTCTGCCGGAGAAGATTCGCGGCATGCTGCTGCCGCGCGTGCTCCTCACGTCGCTCGAGCGGTTCGGCTCGACGCGCAGCGTGCAGGACGTGTCGTCGGTCGCGAATACCGTGCTCGACGCGGAGGCGGGGCGGCTCGATTCGGATCTGTCGATGATCCGTTATATCGCATGGGCGATCCCGTCGCTCGGCTTCATCGGCACCGTGCGCGGCATCGGGCTCGCGCTCGCGGAGGCGCATCGGGCGGTCGAGGGAGACATCAGCGGCGTCACCGAGAACCTCGGCACGGCGTTCAACTCGACGCTGATCGCGCTCTTGATCTCGATCGTGCTGATGTTCCTCGTGCACCAGCTTCAAGCCCTGCAGGAGCGCCTCGTGCTCGACGCGCAGTCGTACGTCGACCATAACCTGATCCGGCACATGCAGGCCCGCACCGGCTGATCGAGGCGTACCGAATGTCCGCGCTCGCGATAGAGATCAACGATTCCGGGCTCGTCGTCGCGAACGCCGAGCGCGTGCTCGCGGTCGAGCCCGGCTACGCGCTGGCCGAGCGGGGCAGGATCGTCACCGGGCAGGACGCCTACCGTCAGGCGCGGCTGAAGCCGCGTCAGGTGAGCAATCGCTACTGGTCGGACCTGAGTCTCGAGCCCGGCAGCTCCGGAATCGACGGGGTCGGGAACGCGGCCGAGCTCGCCTACGCGCAGCTGTCCGACATCTGGCAGCGGTTCCGCGGCGAGGATCCGGTCGTTTTCGTCGTGCCGAGCTACTACTCGCGCGAGCAGCTCGGTCTGCTCGTCGGGCTCGCCGAGGAGGCCGGCGTGCCCGTCGCGGCTCTCGTCGACGCCGCCGCGGCGGCGAGCATGCGGCCGTATCCGGCGCGCCAGCTCGTCTACGTCGATGCGGGGCTGCATCGCGTTTCGCTGACGCATGTGGAGCAGACGGACGAGGCGATCGCGAGGGGCGAGATGGGGCTCGAGAAGACGGGGCTCGCCCAGGCGAACGACATGCTCGTCCGCTTCATCGCCGACCGGTTCGTGCTCGCGACGCGCTTCGACCCGTTTCACGACGCCGAGTGCGAGCAGGCGCTCTACGACGGCTTGCCGGGGTGGCTGCGGGCGCTGCACGGCGAGGAGAGCATCGAGGTCGAGCTCACGCACGCCGACGAGGCGTTTCGCGTCACGATCGAGCGGGAGCAGGTGCTCGGCGTCGTCTCCGGGTTCAACCGCGCCGTCGCGCAGCTGATCGCGCAGGCGCGCGAAGGCGACCGGGGGCTCGTCGTGCAGCTCTCCGAACGAATGCTCGAGCTGCCGGGGCTCGGCGCGCAGCTCGCGCGTCTCGACGACGCGCACGTCGTGCGGCTGCCGATCGGCCACGCCGCGCGCGGCGCGGTGCTCGGTTTCGACGCGGTCGGCGCGCCGGGCGGCTCGGTCAGGCTGCTGAAGCATTTCCCGTGGCGCGAGCGGCCGGACGAGGCGCCGATCGAGGCCTCGGCGCAAGCCGCCGGCCGAGGGCCGGCGGAGAGCGCGGCCGGACGGGCATCCGCCGCCGCGACGCACGTCGTCTACCGCGGCATTGCGTACCCGGTCGACGGGGAGGGCCTCGTGATCGGCCGCGATCACGCGGCGGGCCGGCGCACGCTCGTCGTGGACGGCGCGACGGGCGGGCTGTCCCGGCAGCATTGCGAGCTCGTCCTCCGCGACGGCGAGCTCAAGCTGCGCGATACGAGCCGCTACGGCACGTTCGTCAACGAGAAGCGGGTCGCTGGCGAGACCGTGGTCCGTCCCGCCGACGTGATCCGGATCGGCTCGCCGGGCATCGAGCTGCAGGTGATTCGGGTGGGGGATCGCGATGGCGCGTAGACGCGGGATCAACGTCTTCAGCCTGTCGTTCCTCGACTGCATCTCGAACGGCTTCGGGGCGATCCTGCTCTTCTACATGATCATCGTCGCGCAGATCGATATCCGCCGCGAGGAAGTCGTCAAGGAAGTCTCGGGCGAGGTCGACCGGGTCGAGCTCAGGGTCCTCGCGGGGCGCAAGAACCTCGTGCAGTCGCGCGAGGAGCTGACGCGTCTGCTCGAGGAGCAGGCCGTGCTGCGCGGCGTCAAGGAGCGTATCGCCGCGGAGATTCAGACGACCAGGGAGCAGCTCGCGATGCTCGACGCGGACAGCCTCTCGCGCCGCGAGTCGATCGAGCAGCTCGAGGCGGAGCTCGCGGCGCTGCGCGCCGAGCTGCAGCGGCAGTCGGCGCAGAGCGTCGACCCCGAGGAGGCGGGCAACCGCATCCGCAGCGTGACCGGCGAAGGCAACCGCCAGTACCTGACCGGCATGCGGATGGGCGGGCGGCGCGTGCTGATCCTCGTCGACGCGTCGACCAGCATGCTCGACCGCACGCTGGTCAACATCATCCGCCGGCGCAACATGTCCGAGGAGGAGCAGCTGCGCGCGCCGAAATGGCGCCAGGCGGTCAACACGGTCGACTGGATCACGGCGCAGATTCCGCCCGGGACGCAGTTCCAGATCATGGCGTTCAACGACAAGGCGTGGTCGCTCGTCGAGGGCACGGAAGGCCAGTGGCTCACGGCGTCGGACGGGGCGCTGCTCGATCAGGCGGTCGAGACGCTGCGCAAGACCGTGCCGTCCGGGCCGACGAGCCTGCACGCCGCGTTCATCGCGGCCCGTCAGCTCGAGCCGAAGCCGGACAACATCTACCTGATCGCGGACGGTCTGCCGACGATGGGCAGCGTGATGCCGACCCGGCCCGGCGTCAGCGGCCGCGAGCGGGCGCAGCATTTCGATCGGGCGATGCGCGAGCTGCCGATCAACGTGCCCGTGAACGTGATCCTGCTCGCGATGGCAGGCGATCCGCCCGCGGCACCGGCTTACGGGCTG
>Ga0079224_100000836_pt1 | contig 33004 bp, 25 predicted proteins | sample Stecom2015_FD_80414 | JGI IMG/M metagenome (GOLD analysis project Ga0079224, IMG submission 80414) | Agricultural soil microbial communities from Utah to study Nitrogen management - Steer compost 2015 | ecosystem: Environmental > Terrestrial > Soil > Agricultural land | place: USA: Utah... | reverse complement strand
GAAAACTGCTTGACCGGTCGCCCGACGGTGTGCTCACGCTTCAATGAGCTCAATTTCGACGGGCGGATGGAAGACGGCGGCTTTCGCCTGCATCAGGATGGCGCTGAGATCGCCACCTTTTTCGGTCAGTCTTCATTCGGCGCTTATGCGGTGGCCCATGAGCGCAACGTGGTGAAGGTCGACAAGGAGGTGGACCTGGCGCTGCTTGGGCCGTTGGGCTGCGGGATCCAGACTGGCGCCGGTACGGTGCTCAATCGCCTGAAGCCGGAGTTCGGCGCCTCCATTGCGATCTATGGCTGCGGGGCCGTCGGTCTGAGCGCAGTCATGGCGGCGAAGATCATCGGCTGCCGGCAGATCTTCGCCATCGATGTGCACGATAGCCGCTTGGAATTGGCTCGTAAGCTGGGCGCCACACATGGCCTCAACGGCAAGCAGGTGGACGTGGTGAAGGAGATCAAGAATTCATCCGGCGGCGGCGTCCACTACGCTGTGGAAAGCACCGGGGCGCCGCCAGTGGTGCGCCAGTGCCTGCATGCCCTGCGCCCGTTGGGGCAGGCGGCCATCGTCGGTGTGACGCCCGAGATGAACATCGATGTGCACAACGATCTGATGGCCGAAGGCAAGAGCATGATCGGCGTAATCGAAGGCGACTCAGTGCCGCGGGTATTCATTCCCAAGCTGGTCGAATACTACAAGGCTGGCGAATTCCCATTCGACAAGATCGTGAAGTTCTATGATTTCGAGCAGATAAACCAGGCGTTCGAGGATTCCGCCAGCGGCGCGGCGGTCAAGCCGATCCTCAAGCTTGTCTGACGTCGACCTCGGGCTGTCGCCTGCGTGGGGGCAGAACTGGTTCTACAGAACCAAAGTTCTACTTTCTTCGAAAGCTCGATCATCAGAGAGATGAAATGTCATTTCCCTTGAGCATCAAGAGCAGCCAGACGGCTGCTCACCATGGGCGTGCTCAAGGGCATGGCGTTGAGCGGGTTCGCCAGCCTGGCGCAGGGCCAGTCAGCGCTCGCGCTTGCCGACGCCGCTGCCGCATCGTCCGCCGCCGGCAAGCCGTTGCTGGCGCTGGTTGACGACAGTGCTGCTGGGTTGGTGTTCCTGCATGGCGCCAGGGCCGTTGGGCCGCGGCTGCACGCGCAGAGAGTCGGCCGTGATCTGGACTTCATGCTCGGTTTCGCACGCCAGCTGTGCAGCGGTCAGCCGATGCGAGTAAATCGGTCTACTGGACGATGCGTCGGCGAGCCTCCTGGTGCATCTGGCGCGCAATGCAGGTGCGCGTATGCAGTGGCTTGGACAACATACCGCGCAGGCTGGCCATACCCGTCATTATCTGCTCAGCGCCGATATGGCCGAAGGTTGCGCGGGTGGCGACGCTATTTCTTCTCCGCCATTCTCCTCACCGACTGCAACGCCACGGACAGCGTCGCGAAGTCCACCTCCGGCAGGGCCCGCATATCGTTGATCGTCTGGCGCACGTGCTCGACGCCGCGCTGGTTGGAGCGCGTCCATGCGGCCACGGCTTGTTCGGGATCACGGCGCCGCGCGCCGGCGAGCGCCTGCAGGCACAGCGTGCGCTGCAGGTTGTAGATGTTGTCGCGCAGCGTCGTACGGGCGACGGCCTGCCAGTGGCCTTCCACTTCCAGCGCTTCGATCCGCTCGCGCAGCCAGTCGAGCGACAGCGCAGCGCCCACGCCGAAGTAAACGGCGGCGGCGCGCTCCATGGGCATTCGCAGCTGCGCGGAGATCTCCACCAGGTCCGGTCCGGCGCGCAGCGCGTTGAGGCTCGCCATGCGTCGGCTCAGGCTTTCCGGCGCGTTGGCCGCGCGATACTCGTTGCGCAGCTGCTCGAAGAGCTGCAGATCCGCTCCCTGCAGCGCGCGCGGCAGCAGTTCGTTGAGCTTGTCGAGGCCGTCGCGCAGACGCGAGACCTGTTGCTCGATGTGCAGGCGCGCGCCGTGGTTGTGGATCAGCCAGTACGTGCAGAAGCGCACCAGACGCGTGGTCTGGAACATCATGTCGTACTGGATCGCGGCGGCGATCTTGTTGTCGAGCGCCTCGATCTGGCTCCAGGTCGTTCGCATGTCGAACGCTTCGCGGGCGATCGCGTAGGCGCGCACCACGGTCGCCTCGCTGGCGCCGGTGTCCTCCTGCACGCGCCGGGCGAACGTCGGGCCCATGCGGTTGATGGTGCTGTTCGTGGTCGCCGTGGCGATGATCTCGCGCCGCAAGCGGTGCTGGCGCAGCCAGCGCCCGAAACGCCGCTGGATCAGATGCGGGAAGTAGCGTTCGAGCTCGTGCCCGAGATACGGATCCTCGGGGACGTCGGAGTCGATGAGGCGCGGATACAGGGCCATCTTCGAGTACGCGAGCAGGATGGCGAGCTCTGGCCGCGTGAGGCCGCGGCCCGCCCTGCGGCGTTCGGCGATTTCCTCGATCGAGGGCAGGAACTCGAGCTCGCGGTCGAGCAGACCGGCGATCTCCAGCGAGCGAATGGTGTGTGCATGCTCCATCACGTCCTTGGCGGAGCGCGCTTCGAGCACTGACAACGCCTGGCTCTGCATGTAGTTGTCGCGCAGCACCAGCGCGGCGACGTCCTCCGTCATGTTCGCCAGCAGTCGGTTGCGCGCGGCGCGCTTCGGGCGGACGGAGGGCGGCAGATTGTCCAACAGGATCTTGATGTTCACCTCGTGGTCCGAGCAGTCGACGCCGCCGGAGTTGTCCACGAAATCGGTGTTGATGCGGCCGCCGTTCAGTGCGTACTCGATGCGTCCGCGCTGGGACATGCCGAGATTGCCGCCTTCGCCGACGATCTTGCAGCGCAAGTCCGCGCCGTTGACGCGCAGCGCGTCGTTCGCGCGGTCGCCGATGTCGGCGTGCGTTTCATCGCTCGCCTTGACGTACGTGCCGATTCCACCGTTCCACAGCAGGTCCACGGGCATGCACAGAATGGCGCGGATGACTTCGGGCGGGGTCAGCGAATCGCGCTTTACACCCAGCATCGCTTGCGCCTGCGGCGAAAGACGAATCGACTTCACGCCGCGGGAGAACACGCCGCCGCCCTTGGAGATCAGCTTCTTGTCGTAATCCTCCCAGGTGGAGCGCGGCAGGCGGAACAACCGTTGCCGCTCGCGGAAGCTCTTGGCGGGGTGCGGATCGGGATCGAGGAAGATGTGCTGATGGTTGAAGGCGGCCAGCAGGCGGATGTGCGGCGAGCGCAGCATGCCGTTGCCGAACACGTCGCCCGACATGTCGCCGATGCCGACCGCCGTGAAATCCTGTGATTGCGTGTCGACGCCGATCTCGCGGAAATGTCGCCGCACGCATTCCCATGCGCCGCGCGCGGTGATGCCCATCTCCTTGTGGTCGTAGCCGGCGGAGCCGCCCGAGGCGAATGCATCGCCCAGCCAGAATTCGTACTCGGCGGCGATCTCGTTGGCGACGTCGGAGAAGGTGGCGGTGCCTTTATCGGCCGCGACCACCAGATACGGATCATCCCCGTCCCGGCGCACCACCCGCGGCGGCGGCTCGACGCGCTCATCGACGATGTTGTCCGTCACGTCGAGCAGCGCGCGGATGAACGTGCGATAGCATTCGAGGCCTTCGCGCTGCATTTCCTCGCGGCTGGCGCCCTGCGCAAGCCGCTTCGCCACGAATCCGCCCTTGGCGCCGACCGGCACGATGAGCGTGTTCTTCACGTTCTGCGCCTTCATCAGCCCGAGCACTTCGGTGCGGAAGTCTTCGCGGCGATCCGACCAGCGCAACCCGCCGCGGGCGACTGCGCCCATGCGCAGGTGTACACCCTCGACGCGCGGCGAATACACGAAGATCTCGAACGCCGGCCGCGGCTGCGGCAATTCAGCGATGCTGCGCGAGTCGAGCTTGAAGCAGATCCAATGCTTAGGTTCGCCTTGCGCGTCTTGCTGGAAGTAGTTGGTGCGCAGCGTCGCCTGAATGGCGCCGGCGAAGCGCCGCAGGATGCGGTCCTCGTCCAGGCTCTTGACGCGCTCAAGCAGGCGGGCGAGTTCTTTCTCGCGCCGCGCGAGTTCCCGCCGGCGCGTGTGTGCGGAAATATCGGGATCGAAGCGCGTTTCGAACAGGCGCCACAGGGCGAACGCGATCGGCGTGTTGGCTGCGAGCACCTGCTCCATGTACGTCTGGCTGAAGGTGACGCTCGTTTGAAGTATGAACCGGCAGTAGGCGCGCAGCAGCGCGGCCTGACGCCACTTCATGCCGGCGGTCACCACCAGGCGATTGAAACCGTCGTTTTCCGCAACGCCGTTCCATACGGCCCGGAAAGCCTCCGTGAATCGCTCGCCGAGCGCTTCGACGTCGAGGCGCGAGGATTCCCTGAGCTGCATCTCGAAGTCCTGCAGCCAGATCTCACGCCCGCCCGGCGCCTGGACGTCATATGGCCGTTCGGTGAGCACCAGAAACCCCATGCTCTCCAGCACCGGCAACGCCTTCGAGAGCTCGATCGACGAGCCGGCGCGCGACAGCCGCAGGTGCAGCACGCCGGGTTGCTCTCCCGGCGCCAGGCGCATGGCGATGCGCTGTGGATCGGCGAGCACTTCGTCGAACTGGCGGACATCGGCGAGCGCGGTCTGCGTGTCCGTGTCTTCCTGGTAAGCGGCCGAGAAGGCGTTCGCGTAGCGCTCGGCGGCCCGGCGTCCTTCGACTTCTCCACGCTCCTCGATCAGGGCGTCGCGCAGGCGATCGCTCCAGGTGCGCACCGCTTGCGCCACCAGAGCTTCCAGGGCGTCCGCGTCGATTCTCGAACTCTGGTCCTGCGGGACGCGAATGATCATGTGCACGCGCGCCAGCGCCGACTCCGAGAGCTGCACCTGAGAATCGAGAGCGGTCGCCTGCAGTTGTCTGCGGATCAGATCTTCGATCTTGCGCCGCACCTGGGTGTTGTACCGGTCGCGCGGCACATAGATCAGCGCCGAGTAGAAGCGCCCGAACTCGTCGCGCCGCAGAAAGACGCGCACGCGCTGACGCTCGTACAGATTGACCACGCCGCGCACGATGCGGATCAGATCGCTCACGCGCGCCTGGAAGAGCTCATCGCGCGGGTAGGTCTCGATTACGTGCACCGCGGCTTTGGCGTCGTGGCTGGCGGGATCCAGGCCGAAATGAGCGATGACGCGGTCGATCTTGTGCGCAAGCAGCGGGATTTCGCGCGGACTGCGGTTGTACACCGTCGAAGTGAACAGGCCGAGGAAGCGCCGTTCGCCGCTCACGCGCCCCGAAGCGTCGAACGTCTTCACTCCTATGTAATCGAGATACGCGGCGCGATGCACGGTCGCTATCGAGTTTGCTTTGGTGATGATCAGCAGCTCGACCGCGCGCGCTCGCTCGCGCAGCTCGCCCTTGAGGCGCGATGGCTCGATGCGCACGCCGGGCCGCTGGCGCAGGATGCCGAGCCCGGTCTGCGGTATGGCTTCGACCGTGTCTTCGCTGCGACCGCGCTTGAGGCGGTATTCGCGATAGCCGAGGAAGGTGAAATGGTCGTCCGCCATCCATTCGAGCAGCGCGCGCGTCTCGCGCACCTCGTGCGGGCTCACCGGCGGCGGGTTCGCTTCCAGCTCCTGGCCGATGCTCAGCGCCTTCTCGCGCATCGCCTGCCAGTCCTGCACGGCCAACCGCACGTCGCCGAGCGTCTGCAGGATTCTGCGCTCCAGGTCGCGCAGCCGCGCCTCGTCGGCGATCCGATCTACGTGCACGTGCTGCCACGATTCGCGCGTCCAATCGCCAGCGGCGCCTTCCATGTTCGCGAGCTCGGTCAGTCGCCCGGCGCGATTGCGCCGGACGGCGAGCACCGGGTGAACCATCATGTGAATGGTCAGTCCGGCCTTCGCCAGCACCATGGCGAGCGAGTCGACCAGGAAGGGCATGTCTTCGGTGACGACTTCGACGATGGTGTGCGCACAGCTCCAGCCTTGCGCCGACGGCTCAGCGTTGTAGACGCGCACTAGCGGCCGGCGTGCACGGCGCAGCGTTGCGAAGCGCAGGTGCGCAAGAGCGGCGGCCGCAAGGTCCTCTATCGGGTATTCGGCAAGGTCCTCCTCGGCGACGCCGCGGTAGTACTGGCGGACGAAGGCGTCCGGCCTGAGCGGGTCGCCGTGCTTACGCAGCGTTCGGGCGCTGGCCGCAATCTGTTCGATGATTTTCTGGCGGACGGCCGGAATGGCGATGGGCATGATGAGAAAGATTTAGCGATTGGTGATTAGCGACCGGCGGCCGACTGCTGGAAAGAAGTGGACAGCGGATCGTTCGAAAAAGGCGCGCTGCGGCGTTTTCGTCCCTCGTGCTCGCAGGATCCGTTGCGGGAGCTACTGAACGAGCGGCATGGAAGCGCTCTTTGCGAAGCTGCGGTTCTCATGGGATAGCAGTTGTCCGGCGTTTACTGATTATAGCCTCGGGAATTGACCGGCGGCCGCTTGCGCGTCCGCTTTCGCGCGCGCTGTGAGGCGGGAATGGGCACGGCCGTCGCAGGAAACCACGATTCAGCATGGTCGATCGCACGGGCGCGCTCAGTGAGTCGCGCGATCAGACGGTCGAGCGTGCGACGCTCATCCGGGTTCAATGCGTCCAGCAGCTGTCGTTCGTAATGCAATGCGAGCGGTGCGACACGTTTGTATACAGCTTGGCCTGCTTGCGACAGCCGCAGGATGGAGCGTCGTTTGTCGACATCATCGTGGTTGCGCGTGAGCCGCTTGCGTGCGAGCAGACTGCTTACCGCACGGCTCACCGCGACTTTGTCCATGGCCGTGCGCTCGGCGACTTCCACAGCCGACAAATCCGGATAGCGCGCCAGCACCGCCATGACGCGCCACTCGGGAATGGATAACCCGAACTCCCTTTCGTACGCATGCGCGATGCTCACGCTGACGATATTGCTGAGCACCGACAAGCGGTACGGGATGAAACGATCGAGATGCAGCTGGTCTGACGATGCGTGGGGCGATGACTTGCGTCGGGTGGGCATGTGCGTGAGTCTCGAAGGAGGTGAGGATGGGAGGGAGAACGGGAGGATGGGAGGGAGGACGGGAGGAGGGGAGGATCGCGCTGTGACCTCCGCATGCCGTCCCATTTCTTCGTTCTCGCGCCCCCGTTCGGGCGCTGCAGTGCAACTGACCGCGGCCGCAGGAGCGACTGCAGCGTTTCTATGCCGCGCTGCGGCTTGACTCGAGGCCGTCATATAGTTGCAATTGTAACCATTGCGCGGCATGCGGCGCGCCCATTGGCTTCCCGAGGTCCAGCATGTCCGAGATTTCCCCCCACAATCCCCTGGGGACCGACGGTTTCGAGTTCGTCGAGTACACCGCCCCCGATCCGCAGCTGCTGCGCACGCTGTTCGAGCGGCTCGGTTTTCCGGCGGTTGCACGGCACCGGAGCAAGAACGTCACGCTGCATCGCCAGGGCGACATCAACTTCATCATCAACGCCGAGCCGGAGAGCTTCGCGCAGAAATTCGCACGCGAGCACGGCCCGTCGGCCTGTGCGATGGCGTTTCGCGTAAAGGATGCGGCCTATGCGTACCGACGCTGCATGGAGTTGGGCGCCAAGCCGGTCGAAGCGTCCGTCGGACCGATGGAGCTGCGCATTCCGGCCATCGAGGGCATCGGCGGCAGCCTCATCTATCTGGTCGACCGCTACGGCGAGCGCACGATCTACGATGTGGATTTCATACCGCTGAGCGCTGGTGTCTCGGCGCAGAGCGCAGGTCTGTCGTACATCGATCACCTTACGCACAACGTCGCGCGCGGCGCCATGGACAAGTGGGCGGGCTTCTACGAGAAGCTGTTCAACTTCCGCGAGATTCGCCATTTCGACATCGAAGGCAAGAAGACCGGGCTGTTCAGTCGCGCCATGACCAGTCCCTGCGGCAAGATCCGCATTCCCATCAACGAGTCACAGGACGACAAGTCGCAAATCGAGGAGTACCTGCGCGAGTACCGCGGCGAAGGCATTCAGCACATCGCGCTCGGGACGGATGACATCTTTCGCGCCGTCGATGTGCTGCGCCGCCAGGGCGTGCAGTTCCAGGACACGCCGGACGCCTACTACGAAGGCGTCGACGCGCGCGTGAGCGGCCACGACGAGAACGTAGAGGAACTGCGCAAGCGCCGCATTCTCATCGACGGGGCGCCGGACAAGGGCGAGGGCCTGCTGCTGCAGATCTTCACGCAAAACGTGATCGGGCCGATTTTCTTCGAAATCATCCAGCGCAAGGGCAATGAGGGCTTCGGCGAAGGCAACTTCAAGGCGTTGTTCGAATCGATCGAGCTCGATCAGATGCGCAGGGGAGTCATTTGACTCATCCTATGAAACGCTACATCTCCGTCCCGCACGTCCAGGGAACCGCGTCCCGACAGGCGCACGCCGACCTGCCCGCGGGCGCTTACGAGCGAGAGATCAGCAAGGAGGGCTTTTTCGGGCCGGCGTCCTTCCTTTATCACAAGCGGCCGCCGACGGGGTGGAGCGACTTCGAGGGGCCGCTGCGGCCGCGCGCCTTCGACCTGAACCGGCTGCCGCGCGATCACCATTCGCCCTGGGCCGCCGCCGAGGTGCTGTGCAACGCCCACGTGCGCGTGCGTTTCTGGAGCGCACGGGCCGCTATGGATCATCTGGTGCGCAATGCAGACGGCGACGACCTGATGTTCGTGCACCGCGGCGCGGGTGAGTTTTTCTGCGACTACGGACGCCTGACGCTCGCCGCCGGCGACTACGTGGTCATTCCGCGCGGCACGATGTGGCGCATCGAGCCCGCCGCGCCGATCGAAGCGCTGCTGATCGAGGCGGTGAACTCGACTTACACGCTGCCCGACAAGGGCCTGCTGGGCAATCACGCCCTGTTCGATCCAGCCATGCTCGACATCCCGCAGCTCGATGCGGCGTTCGTCGCTCAGCAGGGCGAGGAGCGTTCCTGGCGCGTGCAGGTGAAGCGGCGCAATGCGATCTCCACCATCACGTATCCATTCAATCCGCTGGACGCTGTGGGCTGGCACGGCGATCTGAGCGTGGTGCGCATCAACGTCAAGGACATTCGCCCGATCGTCAGTCATCGCTACCACCTGCCGCCTTCGGCGCACACGACGTTCGTCGGCGAGCGGTTCGTGGTCTGCACGTTCGCGCCGCGACCGTTCGAGAGCGATCCCGGCGCATTGAAGGTGCCGTTCTTTCACAACAACGACGACTACGACGAAGTCATCTTCTACCACGCCGGGGATTTCTTCTCGCGCGACGACATCCATCCCGGGATGATGACGCTGCACCCTTGCGGCTTCACCCACGGGCCGCATCCCAAAGCGCTCAAGAACATGCTGGTGCAATCCAAACCCGCGACCGACGAATACGCGGTGATGATCGATGCTCGCGATGCGCTCGAAGTCAGCGAGCAGGCGCGGGCGGTCGAATGGGCGGGCTACGTGGATAGCTGGAAGGAGAAATGAAGCTTGCGACCCTGCACGATCCGACGAATCCTCGCGACGGAAGGCTGGTCGTCGTTTCACGCGACCTGAGGCGCGCTGTAGCGGTTCCGCACATTGCAGCGACGCTGCAAGCGGCGCTGGACGATTGGTCGGGCGTCTGTGAACGGTTGCGTGAGGCGTCTGCGGCGCTCGATGTGGGCGCAGCGCGCGACGCCTTCGCGTTCGACCAGAAGCTCGCGCGCTCACCGCTCCCGCGCGCCTTTCACTGGGTCGATGGTTCCGCCTACGTCAATCACGTGGAGCTGGTGCGCAAGGCGCGCGGCGCGGAAATGCCGGCGAGCTTCTGGACGGACCCGCTCGTGTACCAGGGCGGTTCCGACGATTTCCTGGCGCCGTACGAAGACGCTCCCTTCGCGAGCGAGGAATTCGGGATCGACCTGGAAGGGGAGGTCGCCGTGATCACCGACGACGTTCCCATGGGTACGCCGCACGAGCAAGCCCGCGAGCACATCAAGTTGCTGATGCTGGTAAACGACTGGTCGCTGCGCAATCTGATTCCGGATGAGCTCGCCAAGGGCTTTGGCTTCTACCAGTCCAAGCCTGCGACGGCGTTTTCTCCCGTGGCGGCGACGCCCGATGAGCTGGGGTCCGCGTGGCGCAACTGCGTCGTGCACCTGCCGCTCACCGTGCAGATCAACGGCGAGCTTTTCGGGCGTCCGCAAGCGGGTGTGGACATGACGTTCGATTTCGCCCGGCTGATCGAGCATATCGTCAAGACACGCAATGCGCGCGCCGGGACGATCATCGGCTCGGGAACCGTGTCGAACTACGATCGCTCGCGCGGCTCAGCGTGCATCGCCGAGCGGCGCATGCTCGAGCAGATCGAGCACGGCCAGCCGCGCACGCCGTTCCTCAAGTTCGGCGATCGCGTGCGGATCGAGATGTTCGACGAGGCGGGACGGAGCGTGTTCGGGGCGATGGAGCAGACGGTGGTTAGAAGCGGATAGCGGATAGCGGATAGCGGATAGTTCAGAGGGGCCTCTTGCCATCTGGATGCGTCATTCCGCTAGACTGCGTTACAAGCCCGCAGCAATGCCAATACGCTCTGACTGTCCGCTATCCGCTATCCGCTATCCGCTATCCGCTATCCGCTTCAAGACCGCCCCCTCCAGCCCGCGCATCTGCTCCAATATCCACCGTTGGCGCGCGCGCACGTACGCCGAGGGTCGGTCGGCGCGCATGCGTTTCGGACTTGGCAGGACGGCTGCGAGCAGCGCGGCTTCGTGCGCCGTCAGGTGGGCGGCCGGTTTGCCGAAGTACGCTTCTGCCGCTGCGTCCACGCCGAACACGCCGTGTCCGAACTCAGCGACATTCAAATACACCTCGAGGATGCGTCGCTTCGGCCAGGCCGTTTCGATGAGCACGGTGAAGTACGCTTCGAGGCCTTTGCGCGCCCAGCTCTGGGCGGGCCAGAGAAACAGGTTCTTGGCGAGTTGCTGCGAGATGGTGCTCGCGCCGCGCAGGCGCCGACCGCTGTTGCGTTCGGCGAGCGCCTGGTTGATCGACTTCAGGTCGAAGCCGTGATGCTGCAGAAATCTCTGATCCTCGGCGGCGATCACTGCGAGCTTGGCGTGCGCGGATATGTTTTCCCAGGAGGCCCAGCGATGGCGCAACAGAAGGCGTTCGCCGCGTTGATGAGCCGCGGCGCGTTCGCGCAGCATGAAGGCGCTGGTCGGCGGGTCGATCCAGCGCAGCGCCAGCACGACGCAGCCCGTAGCGACCAGCCAGCCGACGATCAGCCAGGCTAAGAAAGCTCGGATCAGCCTACTACCCTGACGGTTCAGGCCAAGGAAACGCCTGACATGCACGGTGTTTCGAGCGCCTGGCGATCACATACGCGAGGTGAATCAGAGTTTCCCCAAAGGAAACTCCGATCAACCTGCCGCCCTGACGGTTCAGGCCAAGGAAACGCCTGACATGCACAATGCTTCGAGCGACCGGCGATTACACACCACGAAACAAATCAGATGGCGAGCGCAGCAAACCGCGACTATTCGGCTGGCGCGCCCTCGCTGATGCGACGCACGGACTCGATCGTCACGGTCTCCACCGGCACGTCCTGATACATGCCCTTCGAGCCGGTGCGCACCGCCGCGATCGCATCGACGACATCCATGCCGGACGCGACGCGCCCGAACACTGCGTAGCCGAAATTGCCCGGCCGGTGATCGAGGAAGTCGTTGTCGACAAGGTTGATGAAGAACTGCGACGTGGCGCTGTTCACGTCATTGGTGCGCGCCATGGCGAGCGTGCCGCGCTTGTTCTTCAGACCGTTGGTCGCTTCGTTCTCGATCGGCGGATGCGTGCGCTTGTTCTTCAGATCCGCGGTCAGCCCGCCGCCCTGGATCATGAAGCCGGCGATCACGCGGTGGAAGATCGTGGCGTCGAAGAAGCCTTCGTCCGCATAGCGCAGAAAGTTCTCGACGGAAATGGGCGCCTCCTTCTCGAAAAGCTGAACGGTGAAGACGCCTTTGGAGGTTTTGAACTCGAGCATACAAATCCTTAGAAGCGGACAGCGGATAGTGGATAGGGGATCGTTCAGAGAAGCGGAGGGACGATTGTTCGGTAGCGCGATGATAGGGGGATACGGTAGTCCAGGGATGCAGGTGGACCTTGAAGCCCGTGCGGTGCTTTCTCTGACTATCTGTTATCTGCTTCTCCCTTCCGTCACCCGCTCGTGGCCCGCCAGATCGGCGTGCGAGCGTACGTGAGTGAAGCCGCGCCCTACAAGTCGGTCGCGAACCGCCGGCGCCTGCTTCCAGCCATGCTCCAGGACCAGCCACCCGTCCGGGTTCAGATAGTCCGGCGCCTGAGCGATGATCGAGTCCAGCGCTTCCAGGCCGGTGCGCCCCGCGATCAGAGCCGCATGCGGCTCATGGCGGCGCACCTCCTGCTGCAGGTCCGGATCGTCGGCCGCGATGTAGGGAGGATTCGAGACGACCACGTCGAAGCGCCGCCCGGCGAGCGGCTCGAACCACGATCCATGCAAAAGCGTCACGTTGGCCGCCTGCAGTCGGGCGACGTTGCGCATGGCTACGTGCAACGCGTCCTTCGAGCTCTCCACGGCGGCGATGCACGCGAGGGGCCGCTCGGCGGCGATCGCCAGAGCGATGGCGCCGCTGCCTGCGCCCAGGTCGGCGATCGACGCAGCCGAATCGGCTTCGACGTGCGTCAGAACGCGCTCGACCGCCAGCTCCGTCTCCGGACGCGGGATCAGCACCGCTGGACTGACTTCCAGCAGCAGCGACCAGAACGCCTGGCTCCCCCGTATGTATGCAATCGGCTCGCCCTGCATGCGGCGCTTGACGAGCTGCTGGAAAAACCAGCCGGCCTTTGCTGGCAGCTCACGCTCGGGGCGCGCGTGGAAATCGGCGCGCGTGAGTCCGGTGACGTGTTCCAGCAGAAGCTCCGCATCGAGCCGCGCCGAGCTCGAGCTGCGCGCGAGCATCGTGGTCGCGGTATGCAGGGCGTCGGAAACGGTCTGCGAGGAATTCACGGTCGGCATGAAACGGCTGCACTCAAGTAGAATCGAGCCACATTGTCGCGCAGATGGCTGCGGAAGCGGCGCCCTGTGCGCCCATCACATATCCCACATTCGGCGATTTTTTCCATGCAGGTCTATCAAAACGTTCTCGAGATGATCGGCGGCACTCCGATGCTGCAGCTCCATCGTATGGACGCCGGTCCCTGCGAGCTGTTCCTGAAGCTCGAAAGTTTGAACCCGGGCGGTTCAATCAAGGATCGCATCGGCCTGTCCATGATCCAGGAGGCCGAACGTCGCGGGGAGCTGAAGCCCGGCGGGCTCATCGTCGAGGCGACGGCTGGCAATACGGGCCTGGGACTTGCGCTGGTGGCGCAGCAGAAAGGCTATCGCCTGGTGCTGGTCATGCCGGACAAGATGAGCCAGGAGAAGATCTTCAATCTGCGCGCGCTCGGGGCGGAAGTCGTGCTGACGCGCTCGGACGTCGCCAAAGGCCATCCGGAGTACTACCAGGACCTCGGCGCTACGCTCGCCGCAGAGATGGGCGGCTATTTCATCAACCAGTTCGCCAACCCAGACAACCCCAAAGCTCACGAGCTCACCACCGGGCCCGAGATCTGGCGGCAGATGGACGGCAGGCTGGACGCGGTCGTCGTCGGCGTAGGCTCGAGCGGCACGATCGCCGGCCTCACCGCATTCTTCAAGAAAGAGGCGCCGCACGTCGAAATGATTCTCGCCGATCCGCAAGGATCCATTCTCGCCGAGTACATCGCCACCGGCGCCGTCACCCAGAAGGGGTCGTGGCTGGTCGAGGGCATCGGCGAGGATTTCGTTCCGTCGATTTGCGATTTCTCGCTGACGCGACAGGCTTACAGCATCCCCGACGCGGAGTCGTTCGCCACCGCGCGCGAGCTGCTGCAGCGTGAAGGCGTGCTGGCCGGCTCCTCGACGGGCACGCTTCTCGCGGCCGCGCTGCGCTATTGCCGCGCGCAGCAAGCTCCGCGGCGCGTCGTGACCCTCGCCGCCGACACCGGGGCCCGTTATCTCTCCAAGCTGTACAACGACTTCTGGATGGAGGACCAGGGTTTCATCGAGCGCGAGCGCTACGGCGACCTGCGCGACCTGATCGGCCGTCCGCATGGACAGCGCGCGACCATCACCGTCGGGCCGAACGATGTGCTCACCACGGCGCACAACCGCCTGCGCAACGCCGGGTTCTCGCAGTTGCCGGTGATGCAGGACGACGTTCTGATCGGCGTGGTCACCGAGGACGACATTCTGCGTTTCGCGTTCGGCCGGCCGGAGCGCTTCAACGAGCCGGTGCGCAACGCCATGACCACCGCTTTCCTGCGCGTGGACAAGAGTCTGTCGGTGAACAATCTGGTGGCGATGCTCGAGGTGCGCTCGTCCGCCGCCGTCATGGACGGCGAGAAGTTCCTCGGACTGATCACTCGTTCGGATGTCTTGAATTACTTGAGGCGGCAGTTGGGCAAGGCGTGAGGATGAAGGCGCGAACGGGTGAGGACTCCCGTCTTTCGCCTTTCCATCCTGCTCGCTGTCCGCCTTTACTGCGCTAACCCCCACCCGAGGATGCAATGAGCTCCAACGACCGACGCACCGCCTTCGCCACCCGCTGCATTCACGCCGGCCAGTCGCCCGATCCCTCGACGGGCGCGGTCATGCCGCCGATCTACACGACCTCGACCTACGCGCAGTCCAGTCCCGGGGTGCACAAGGGCTATGACTACTCGCGCACCATCAATCCCACACGCGGCGCATGGGAGCGCTGCATCGCGGATCTGGAGAGCGGCGTTCGCGGCTTTGCGTTCGCGTCCGGCATGGCCGCCACCGCCACGCTGCTCGAGCTGCTCGATGCGGGCAGCCATATCGTCGCGATGGATGATCTGTATGGCGGCACGTTCCGCCTGTTCGAGCGCGTGCGTCGTCGTTCCGCCAACCTCGACATCAGCTTCGTCGATCTCGCCGATCCAGCGGCGCTCGAAGCCGCCGTGCGGCCGCAGACGAGAATGATATGGATCGAGACGCCCACCAATCCTCTGCTGAAGCTCGTGGACATCGAGCGGGTGGCGCGCTTCGGGCGCGAGCGCGGCGTGCTGACAGTGGTCGACAACACGTTCGCCAGCCCCTGGGTGCAGCGGCCGCTCGAGCTCGGCGCGGACATCGTCATGCACTCCGCGACGAAATACCTGAATGGCCACTCGGACATGGTCGGTGGGGTCGCAGTCGCCGCGAATGAAGAGCTGGCGGACAAGATCGCCTTCCTGCAGAACTCGGTGGGCGCGATCAGCGGGCCGTTCGACAGCTTCCTCGCGCTGCGCGGCGTGAAGACGCTCGCGCTGCGCATGCGTCAGGCGAGCGAGAGTGCGCTCGAGATCGCCGCGCGGCTGGAGAAGCATCCGCGCGTCGCGCGCGTCCTCTACCCGGGTCTGCCGAGCCATCCGCAGCACGAGCTCGCCAAGCGCCAGATGCGCAACGGTTACAGCGGAATCGTCACGTTTTTCGTGAACGGCGGCCTGGATGGTGCGCGGCGCTTCCTCGAGCGCTGCGAGATCTTCACGATCGCCGAGAGTCTCGGCGGCGTGGAGAGTCTGGTGGATCACCCCGGGCTCATGACCCACGCGTCGGTGCCGGCGGACAAGCGTCGCGAGCTGGGCATCGACGACTCACTGATCCGGTTGTCGGTGGGCATAGAGGACGTCCAGGATCTGATCGCCGACCTGGAGCACGCCTTGTCCTGACCGTGCGCCTTGCATCTTGCAGGCGGGATGCGGCGACGCGAGTCGCCGCGCCGCCGTCGCCCTGTCGCAGCGCCGGGGCGGGAGCGACGCTCACTGATCGGAGATGCTGGCCAGCTCTTCGGCCTGGTGCTCCTGCTGCAATGCGCCGATCAGCTCCTCCAGTCGTCCGTCCATGATCTCGGACAGCTTGTAGAGCGTGAGATTGATGCGATGGTCGGTGACCCGGCCCTGCGGGAAATTGTAAGTGCGGATGCGTTCGGAACGATCGCCCGAGCCGACCTGGAGCTTGCGCGAGCGAGCCTCGGCTTGCTCGCGCTTGTCGCGCTCAGCGGCGGTCAGGCGGGCTTTGAGCAGCGACAGGGCGCGCGAGCGATTCTTGTGCTGCGAGCGTTCGTCCTGGCACTCGACCACGATGCCGGTCGGCAAGTGAGTGATGCGGATCGCTGAATCGGTCTTGTTGACGTGCTGGCCGCCCGCGCCCGAGGCGCGGTAGGTGTCGATGCGCAGATCGGCGGGATTGATCTCGACGTCCGAAACCTCGTCCTGCTCGGGAAGGATCGCCACCGTGCAGGTCGAGGTGTGAATGCGGCCCTGCGCTTCGGTGGCGGGCACACGCTGCACGCGATGCACGCCGGATTCGAACTTCAAATGCGCGAACGCGCCGCGCCCGACGATGCGGCTGATGATCTCCTTGTAGCCGCCGTGCTCGCCCGGGCTCTCCGAGAGAAGCTCGACGCGCCAGCCGCGCTCGTCTGCATAGCGGCTGTACATGCGAAACAGGTCGCCGGCGAAGATCGCCGCTTCGTCGCCGCCCGTCCCGGCGCGCACTTCGAGATAGATGTTGGCGTCGTCGCGCTCGTCCTTGGGCAGCAGCAGCTTCGCCAGCTCTTCCTCCTCGCGCTCGATGCGCGCCTGGAGGTTCGCCAATTCCTCCTTGCCGAGCTCACGCAGCTCCGGGTCGTCGCCTTCGGCCATCTCACGGGCCTGGGCGCATTCCTTCAGCTGCTCCTGATAGGCGCGCCAGCGCGCTGCGACGGGGTCGAGCCGCGAATACTCCATGGACAGCTCGCGGAACTTGTCGGTAGCGGCGATCACTGCTGGATCGGCCAGCAAGCCGCTCACTTCCTCGTGACGCTCGGCGAGCTTCTCGAGCTTCTTGCGTATGGAGTCTTTCATTCGATTCGATCGTCGGCGAACAGTGTGCGCATCGCTTCGAGCAGCGGCGCATCGCCGCGTCCGGCCGCTTCGCGCAAGCGCCGGCTCGGTCCGTGCATCAGGCGGCCGGTGAGCGTATTGGCCAGGAATTCGATCACCGCCTGCGGGTCGCGGCCCGCGGCCAGCATGCGGCGCGCCTGTTCGAGCGTGAGATCGCGCAGCGCATCGGCTTCCTCGCGGAGCTGGCGAATCGTCGGGGCTGCTTCGATGCTCTTCAACTGCAGCTCGAACTGCGCAACCTCGTCGGCGAGCATGTCGTCGGCTTCGCGAGCGGCGTCACGGCGCGACTGTATGTTCTCCTGCACGACATTCTGCAGATCGTCGATGGTGAAGAGATAGACGTCCTGCAGCGAGCCGACCTGCGGATCGATGTCGCGCGGCACGGCGATGTCGACCATGAACATGGGCTTGCGCTTACGGGTGCGCAGCGCATCCTGCACAGCCTGTTGCGTGATGATGGGCGTCGGGCTGGCCGTGGAGCTGATCACGATGTCGGCCTCCGCAAGGTGCGCTTCCAGCGCGTCCAGCCCGATGGCGAACGCATTGAACTGTCCGGCGAGCTCCTGGGCGCGCTCCACGCTGCGATTGGCGATGATCATGCGGCGCAAGCCGTTGGCGTGCAGGTGGCGCGCGGCGAGCGCGATCGTTTCGCCGGCGCCCAACAGCAACGCCGTGTGATCGGCGAAGCGCTCGAACACCGTACGGGCCAGCGAGACGGCGGCCGAAGCGACGGAAACCGCGTTCGCGCCGATGCGCGTATGGGTGCGCACGCGCTTGGCGACCGAAAACGCCGTCTGCAGCAGACGGTTGAGATATGGGCCGGTGGTTTTCTGCTCGAACGCCGCGCGATAAGCGTCCTTGAGCTGCCCCAGGATTTGCGGCTCGCCGATCACCAGCGAATCGAGTCCGCAGGCGACCGCGAAGACGTGCCGCACCGCTGCGTGACCCTGCAAACGATACAAGGCCCCGCCGCGCGTGAGATGGTGCGAGGCAAGTTCATGCCACCCGGCCAGCCAGTCCACCAGCGGCTCCTCGGAGCCCTCGATGAACGAGTACAGCTCGGTGCGATTGCAGGTGGAGACGATGAGCGCTTCGCGTACGCCGGCGACGCCGGCCAGTTCGCGCAGGGCTTCCGGTAGATCCTCGCCCGCAAATACTACTTTCTCGCGGATCTCGACGGGCGCGGTGCGGTGATTGATTCCTATGACGACGAGTGGCATGCGAGTGTGTCGCGAACCGCGCGATTGTCGTCGGAAGCGTGCAGGGATGACAAGCGCACCGCTGGGCGCCTGAGGTACGCTAGGGCTTGCCTGATCATCATCCTCCAGGGAAGTCTCACCTTGCTCGATCAGCCCGATTTCCTGCCTGACCCTGGCCGCCGTGGTCGCCTCGTTCGGCGCTGCGGGCGGCTCGCCGCCGTGTTCGCGCTCGCTGCAGCGGCCGCCTGCACGGGCTTGCCGCAGTCGCGAAGCGACGCTCAGTCCGCGGCCAACCAGACGCTGCCGGAGGATCCGAACGCGCTGGTGCTCGGCGCAGAAATGGCTCTGCAGCGCGGCGAACACCTGGACGCGGCCCGGGCGTACGTCAAGGCGGCGCTTGCGTCCGAGGACGAAGAGCTGGCTGAGCAGGCGACGCGCGTCGCTTTCGAGCACCAACAGTGGGGTCTCGTGCAGCAGGCCGCCGAGCGCTGGCTCGAATTGAACTACACGAACGAACAGGCGCGCCGCTACGCTGCGTTCGCTGCATTGCACCTGTACCGCATCGACGCCGCGGCCGAGCATATCAACACGCTGCTCGAGAGCGCGTTCATCAATCCTCAGGCGGGATTTCTCGCGCTGCTGCCGCAGCTCGGGGACGAGGGAACGCCTCCCGCGGTCACGGCGGTGCTGCAGAAACTGCTCGTTGGGCGCGCCAACCTCACCGAAGCGCACTATGCGCTCGGGCAGGCCGCGGTGCAGTCCGAGAACTTTGCGCTCGCGCTCGAGCATGCGCGCAAGGCGCGTGAGCTGGGTCCGTACTGGGGCCCTGCGGGATTGTTGCTGGCGCGCGTCCAGATGCTGACCGGTCAGCCGCAGGAGAGCCTGGCCAGCGCCAGACAGGTGCTCGAGCAGGACGATCAGGACTCGTATCGTCTCGAATACGCGTTGCTGCTGCTGCAAGCGGGTCAAGAAGAGGAGGGCCGGCGCGAGCTCGAGGCGCTCGCCAAGAGCGAAGACACCGCCGCCGTCGTGGAGCGCGCGCTGGCGGATATCGAATTTCAGCTCGGCGATCGCGATAGCGCTGCGAAGCGCTTCAACACGCTCCTTTCGAGCGGGCGATTCGTCTATGAGTCGCTGTTCTATCTCGGCGTGATCGCCGAGCAGCGCGGGTCCTGGGACGACGCTCTGCAGTTCTACAGTCGCGTCACGAGCGGCGACATGGCCATGGCGGCGCAGACGCGCGCAGCGCGCATCAAGGTGCAGCAGGAGGGGCTGGACGCCGGTCTGAAGCTCCTCGAGGAATTCGCCTCGACGCGCCCGCAGTTCCGTATTTCTGCGATCATCTCCCGCGCCGGGCTGCTCGCCGATCATGGCGACGTGGCCGGCGCGCTGGCGCTGCTGGACAGCGCACAGGCGCAATATCCGGATTCGGTGGAGCTGCAGTTCGCCCGTGTTTTCCAGCTTGAATCGGCCGACAAGGTCGGCGAAGCCGTGGCGCTGCTGAGGCAAATGGCCGAACAGCGCCCGCACGACCCCGCCGTGCAGAACGCGCTCGGCTATACGCTGGTCGACCGCACGCGTCAGCATCGCGAAGGCTACCGACTCATCGAGCAGGCTCTGCAGCAGACGCCCGACAGCGGAGCCGTGCTCGACAGCATGGGTTGGGCGCTGCATCGTCTCGGCAGACACGAAGAAGCGCTGGAGTATCTGGAGCGCGCCCGTCAGCGCATCAACGATCCAGAAGTGGAGCTGCACGCCGGCGAGGTGCTGCTGGCGCTGGATCGCCGCGATGAGGCGCGCGAGGTGTGGGCGCGGGCCAGCGAGCGCTACCCAGAGAACGCCGAGATCAAGCAGCGCTTGCAGAAGCTGAATTGACGATTTCATGCCGCGGCTCGCGCTCATTCTCCTTACGTTCCTGGCGCTCGGGATGCTCGCGGGCTGCGCCGCGCTCGCGCCGCGGCCGCCGGCGGCGCCGCCTGAAGACCTGAGCCAGATCGATCGGTGGCAGGCGAGCGGACGGCTGGGCGTCTCCGGGCCGCAGGACGGCGGCTCCGGCTCCTTCCTGTGGCGCCAGATCGGTGATCGCGCCGAAATCGATATTCGCGGTCCGATCGGCATCGGCAGCATACGGCTCGAGGTGCGCGGCTCGGGTCCGCGGCCCAGTCTGGAGCTTCGGACCGGCGACGGTCAGCGATTGCGGGCGGACGCCGCGTGGGCCGAATTGGAGGCGAGGCTCGGCGGCCCCGCTCCGGTCGGCCAGCTGCGGTACTGGATGTTGGGGCTTGCGGCGCCCGGCGAGCACCAGTGGATCGAGCAGGGGCCGGACGGCGCGATGCTCGAACAGAGCGGTTGGCGTATCGATTACCAACGCTATTCCGCCGAGCCGGGGGTGCGCGTGCCCGTGCGGATGCGGGCGACCAGCGGCGAGGCCCGCGTGCGGATCATCGTCGATCGCTGGCGGTTCGGGCAGTGAACTCGCCAGTCGGTGAATCGCTCGGCTCGGCGCAGCCGTGGCCGGCTCCCGCAAAGATCAATCTCTGCCTGCATATCGTGGGCCGTCGTGCGGACGGCTATCACCTGCTGCAGACGGCGATGCAGTTCATCGACTTGTGTGATGAGCTGCGCTTCTATGAGCGCCCGGCGGGTGTGATCGAGCGGCTCTCGGGTCTGCCGGAGGTGCGCCCGGACCAGGATCTGGCTATTCGGGCTGCGCGGCTGCTGGCCGAGCTCGCCGGCCCTCGCAAGGGCGTGGCGATAGCGCTGGACAAGCGGATTCCGGCGCAGAGTGGCCTGGGCGGCGGCAGCTCCGACGCCGCCACGGTGCTCGTCGCGCTCGATCGGTTATGGGACCTGAATCTCGGCGTCGAGACGCTGGCGCAGCTGGGTCTGCGTCTCGGCGCGGACGTGCCGCTGTTCGTACACGGCCAAGCGGCCTGGGCGGAGGGCGTCGGGGAACGCCTGACGAGCTGGGACTTTCCGCAGCGCTGTTATCTCGTGGTGCGCCCGCAGGTCAGCGTGAGCACTGCCGAGATCTTTCAGGCGCCTGAATTGACACGTAATTCCCCCGTCACGACAATACGCGACTTTCTCGCCGGGGGCGGCCGCAACGACTGCACTTCCACCGTCCGCGGGCGCTATCCGGAAGTCGCCGAAGCGCTTGATCTGCTGAGTGAATTCGGGCAGGCGCAGCTGACGGGCACGGGCTCTTGCGTATTCCTCGGCGTGTCCGACGCCGAGAGCGCACGCGCGATCGCCAGGCAATTGCCGGGCCGCTGGAACACGTACGTCGTGCGCAGCCTGAACCGCTCGCCGCTGCTGGATCGCCTGGCGCGCGAGGACGCCGCTTGCGCAGCTGAACGCCGCAGCGGGTGAAGAGGACGCAGGCCGACCGTCGGACGGCGGCATTTTCGAGATTGGGGCGTCGCCAAGTGGTAAGGCAGCGGGTTTTGATCCCGCCATTCGGAGGTTCGAATCCTTCCGCCCCAGCCAGTTGTAGATGAAGAAGCGATTGGTGATTGGTGAATCGTGACTAGTCGGAGGCCGGACTAGTCGGGTCGAGCGCTGAGCAGCTCCCGACCAGTCACGACCTCGCTGGTCACTTTCCGGAGCATTTGATGGATCGTTCGACGATGGCGGTGTTTACGGGCAACGCCAATCCGCAGCTCGCCCACGACATCGTGCGTCATCTCATGGTCCCGCTGGGACGGGCGGCCGTGGGCCGCTTCAGTGATGGCGAATCGACCGTCGAGCTGCTGGAGAACGTGCGCGGCCGCGACGTCTTCATCGTACAGCCGACTTCCCCGCCGGCGAACGATCACCTGATGGAGCTGCTGGTGATGGTGGACGCCTGCCGGCGCGCTTCGGCGGCCCGCATCACCGCCGTGATGCCGTACTTCGGCTACGCCCGCCAGGATCGCCGCCCGCGCGCCATGCGCGTGCCGATCACGGCGAAGCTGGCCGCGAACATGATCGCGAGCGCGGGTGTGGACCGCGTTCTCACCGTCGATCTGCACGCCGACCAGATTCAGGGTTTCTTCGACATTCCGGTCGACAACGTCTATGCCTCGCCGGTGCTGCTGGGCGACGCGTGGAAGCAGAAATACGACAACCTGGTGGTCGTATCGCCCGATGTAGGCGGCGTGGTGCGCGCCAGAGCGCTCGCCAAGCGGCTCGACGATGCGGATCTCGCGATCATCGACAAGCGGCGTCCGCGCGCCAACGAGTCGGAAGTGATGAACATCATCGGCGAGGTCGGCGGCAAGAGCTGCGTGCTGATCGACGATCTCGTGGACACCGCGGGCACGCTGTGCCAGGCGGCCAAGGCGCTCAAGGACAAGGGCGCCAAGCACGTAGTGGCGTACATCACGCACGCTGTGTTGTCGGGTCCCGCGATCGAGCGCATCTCCAATTCGGCGCTCGATGAGCTGGTGGTCACCGACACCATTCCGCTGCGCGCCGACGCGAAGAGCTGCTCGAAGATCCGCCAGCTGACGGTGGCCGGATTGCTGGCTGAGACGATGCGCCGCATCCGGGACGAGGAGAGCGTGAGCTCGCTTTACATAGATTGATGGTGGAAGCGGATAGCGGATAGCGGATAGTCAGAGGGTTCTGCCGTCTGCGGACCGAGCTGCGTAGTCTCTAACTATCCGCCATCCGCTATCCGCTATCCGCTTCTTCAGGCGGGACCGTCCGATTGGTCGCGGTCGGATCGTCCGTTTTTTGTTGGTCACGGAGATATTCATGAAAACTTCATTCGAACTGGTCGCCGATTCTCGGGACGGCGTGCAGGGGAAGGGTGCGAGCCGCCGCCTGCGTCGTGCCGGGAAAGTTCCGGCGATTCTCTATGGCGGACGCCAGGAGCCCCGGCAGATCACCCTCGATCACCAGAACCTGCTGACGCTGCTGGTGAACGAGCGCTTCTACTCGACGATCCTGCAGCTGAAGATCGACGGCCAGCCGCAGGCCGCCATCCTCAAGGACGTGCAGCGCCATCCGGCCAAGAACCAGATCCTGCATCTCGACCTGCAGCGCGTGCTGGAGGACGAGCAGGTGCGTATGCGAATCCCGCTGCACTTCATCAACGCCTCGGTGGCGCCCGGCGTGAAAACGCAGGGCGGCGTGGTCTCCCACCTGCTGAACGACGCCGAGGTGATCTGCCTGCCGAAGGATCTGCCGGAGTTTCTCCAGGTGGACCTGTCGACGATGCAGATGAACGACATCAAGCGCCTGTCGGACATCCCACTGCCGCCAGGCGTTGCGCTCGTCGATCTGATGCACGGCCGCGACGAAGCGATCGTTTCCATCCACCATCCGCGTGCGGAAGAGGCGGCCGAGCCCGCCGCGGCCGCTGCTGCAGCTGCGCCGGCTGCGGGCGCTGCGCCGGCGGCGGAGGCCGCGAAGGGCGGCAAGAAGTAGCGAAGCTGCGCCCGGACGGCCGCAGCGGCGGTCGTCCGGCGTCGCTATCGCTACGGGCGGGCGGACCAGCCCGCCTTCCCCCTCTTTCTCGCCAGCGGAAGATTTCGAGTCATGCCCGGCACTCCGCTCAAGATCATCGTCGGCCTGGGCAATCCCGGCCCAGAGCATCTGCTCACGCGCCACAACGCAGGCTTCTGGTTCGTGGACGCGCTGGCGCAGCATCTCGGCGCGCGCTTTCGCAGCCACGCGAAGTTCCACGGCGAGTTCTGTCGTGTGCAGTTGGGAGACGCCGACCTCACGCTGCTCAAGCCGATGACGTACATGAACCGCAGCGGCCTGGCTGTGCGCGCGCTGTCCGATTACCTGAAGACGTCCCCGCAGGAAGTTCTCGTTGCACACGATGAACTGGATCTGCCCGTCGGCGAGGCGCGCTTCAAACTAGGCGGCGGGCACGGCGGCCACAACGGCCTGCGCGACGTCATCACGTATGTCGGCCCGGATTTCTGGCGCCTGCGGCTCGGCGTCGGCCATCCCGGCGATAGATCCGAAGTGATCGACTACGTGTTGCGCCGCGCGCCGCGCGAGGAAGAAGAGGCCATCATGGAGGCCGTTCGCAAGGCGCTCGATGCGTTGCCGGTGTTCCTGAATGAAGGGGCCGAGCGCGCGATGAACGGGTTGCACACCAGAAGAAGCGGATAGCGGATAGCGGATAGTCAGAAGGTCAGAAGCATAAACAAATCAGGCTCGAGTATCGCAGGCGTTGTCGAGGCAGAAATCATGCGTTGTGATTTGATGAAGACGTTGTGCTGTTCGCAAGCGTGCGGATTATCCGCTATCCGCTATCCGCTATCCGCTTCTCATTGACATGGGCATCAGATGCGGCATCGTCGGCCTGCCGAACGTCGGCAAATCGACGCTCTTCAATGCGCTGACGCGCGCGCAGATCGCGGCGGAGAATTATCCGTTCTGCACGATCGACCCGAACGTGGGCGTCGTGCCTGTGCCAGATCCTCGGCTCGATGAGCTGGCGGCGATCGTCAAGCCGCAGCGCACGGCGCCCGTGACCGTGGAGTTCGTGGACATCGCGGGTCTGGTCGCCGGCGCATCCAAAGGCGAAGGGCTCGGCAACCAGTTCCTCTCGCACATTCGTGAAACGGATGCGATCGCGCACGTCGTACGCTGCTTCGAGGACAACGACGTCGTGCACGTCGCCGGACGGGTCAAGCCGCTGGATGACATCGAGATCATCAATACGGAGCTTGCGCTGGCCGACATGGATACGGTCGAACGCGCCCTGCAGTGCGCCGAGAAGGCCTCCAAGGCGGGCGACAAGGACGCGATCCGTTTGCGCGAACTGCTCAAGACGCTGCGCGATCACCTCGATTCAGGCCAGCCCGCGCGCTCGCTGCCGTGCGAGCCGGAAGATCGCAAGCTCCTGCAGGAGCTGCATCTGATCACTCTCAAGCCGCTCATGTACGTCGCGAATGTGGCGGAGAACGGCTTTACCGATAATCCGCACCTGGACGCCGTGCGTGAGCTGGCGGCACGGGAAAATTCGCAGGTGGTTGCAGTGTGCGCCGCCATCGAGGCGGAGATCGCGCAACTCGACGAAGCCGACCGCGCCGAGTTTCTCGCGGAGCTGGGACTTGCGGAGCCCGGCCTCAATCGCGTAATCCGCGCCGCCTACAAGCTGCTCGGCCTGCGAACTTATTTCACGGCCGGCGAGAAGGAAGTGCGCGCCTGGACGGTGCGCGCCGGCGCCACCGCGCCGCAGGCCGCTGCGGTGATCCACACGGATTTCGAGAAGGGTTTCATACGCGCCGAAGTCATCGCCTACGAGGATTTCATCGCCTTCAAGGGCGAGCAGGGCGCCAAGGAAGCCGGCAAGCTGAGGCTGGAAGGTAAGGAATACATCGTGCAGGAAGGCGACGTGATGCACTTCCGCTTCAACGTGTAATTGCGACAGCGCTTCGCGATTCATTCCTCCGGCAATTACGTAGTGCGCCCGGCGAGCGGTCTTTGTCCACTACCGCTCTGGAGGTGCGACAGTGAAACTACTGGTGGGTTACGACGGGTCGCCGTTTGCACGACACGCGCTCGACAGGGTGATCAGCTTCGCCGCGGCGAAGCCGAAGGTCTACGTCGCGACCGCCGTCGAGCGCGGCCCCCACACGGCGGATCTCGTGAGTCAGAAGCGCTTGCTCGAGGAGGCCAAGGCGCTCCTGCTGGAGCGGCAGATCGAGTGTGAAACGTTGGAGTTGGTCGGTGATCCCGCCGACGAGCTTATCTCCGCCGCGAAGCAGATCGGCGCGGACGTGATCCTGGTCGGGACGCGCGGGCGGAGTGGAGCGGCCAGCCTGTTGCTGGGATCGGTGAGCACAAAGCTGGCGCGCGAGGCGCCCTGCGACGTGCTGATCGCGCGCTGATCTGCGGCGGTCCGCAGATCGATCGAAAGGCGGACCCTGCAGACGCCAACTGGACGTGCTGGCGGCGGTCGCAGGCTTCCACCACGACGTCGCATCCGACTTCGGGACGTCGAACCCCGCCGCCGCCAGGATTGGCGGGGTGCGCCACAACGACGTAACGATCTGAAAACAATGGTTGTGTGGTGGAAAGGGAGGGACTCGAACCCTCGACCCCGGCATTATGAGTGCCGTGCTCTAACCGGCTGAGCTACCTTTCCACGCGGAAAACGGACGGGCCCGCAGGACCTGCCCTGTAGCGGGGCGGCGATTCTCCCGGTCGTGAGCAAGGGGTGTCAAGTCATTGGTCGCCGGCGGCGCAAAGGCGATCCGAATCCCGGAGTGCGACGAGAGCGGCAGCCGCGGTCGGGCGGTCAATCGAACGGCCCGCAGCGGGAGAACTCGCGCCCGTCGCTGGCGCCCTGCGCTCAATCACGAGCGCGGCAATTTGCTACATTGCAGCGCGTCAGGCGCGCCGGCGCCGGAAGGTCGTGTGCGCGGCGCGTTGGTCGCCCGCGCACATTGCCTCCGAGCAGCGCGATCGAGGGGCGCAGCTCGCGTCTCTCGCGACGTTTGTCGCAGATGAATCAGTCGAGGTTTATTCATGTCTCAGGCTACAGGATTCGATCTCAGCGGTAAGGTCGCGCTCGTCACGGGCGCCTCGAGCGGTTTCGGACGGCGGTTCGCCGTCGTGCTCGCGCGGGCGGGAGCCAAGGTCGGCCTTGCTGCGCGTCGGCTCGACGCCCTCGAAGAACTCGTTGCGGAAATCCGCGCTGCGGGGGGCGTCGCGGCGGCCGTACGCATGGACGTCACCGATTGTGAATCCATCGAACAGGGCGTGGAGCGGCTTACGCAAGCGCTCGGGCCGATCGACATTCTCGTGAACAATTCCGGCACGTCGATCACCAAGCCGGTGCTCGAGCAGAGCGAGCAGGATTGGGACGCGGTCGTCGACGTGAATCTGAAAGGCGCCTTCTTCGTGGCGCGGGCAGTCGCCAGGCGTATGCGGGACAGTGGACGCGGCGGAAACATCATCAATATCGAGTCCATCATGAGCTTCCGCCAGACCGGACAGATCGCGCCGTACGCCGCCTCCAAGGCCGGCCTCACGCAGCTCACACGCACGCTGGCGCTCGAGCTGGCGCGCTACAACATCCGCGTGAACGGGATTGCGCCCGGCTATTTCGCCACCGAGATCAATCGCGAGCTCTTTGCGACGGCCGCGGGCGCCGCGATGATCAAGCGCATTCCTCAGCGCCGACTCGGCGAGCTACCCGACCTGGACGGTCCGCTGCTGCTGCTCGCCTCGGACGCCTCGCGCTACATGACAGGCTCAACGATCACCGTAGACGGCGGACATCTCGTGAGCGGCCTGTGATCGTCTAGCGGTTAGCGGCGAGAAGAAGCGGTTAGTCAGATTAAGAAGGCGCCGCCGCCCTTCAATCGCGCTCAGGGCTCAGCCCGATCCATTCTCAACCGCTCTCCCCGAAGCATCCCGTCCGATGCTTCGTCCGCCACATTCCGCCACGATCCTTCCTCACGCCGCCATGTCGCGTACGTGGTCGCGTCGCCTTTGCGGCTTTGAATAGCTCCCCAGGGTAGGTCGTCACCCGCCCCGCACGAGGCGAACGACGACGCCACTAGAGGAGCACGGCCATGATGAAGCGTACCTTGATTGCAGCGATCGCGATTGCATTGAGCGCGGGCGCCGCCCACGCGCAAACAGAATCCACGCGTAACGAACTGACGAAGGAGGAGGGCGTCGGAATGCTCGGCGGCGCCGCTGCGGGCGCGATCGTCGGCGGACCGATCGGTGCAGCCGTGGGACTGATGGTCGGCGGCGTGCTCGGCGACAGCATCGGCATGGCGAATCGCGCGAACGTTCACGCCAAGGAGCTCGAGCTCCAGGCCCGGCAGCTCGAGCGCGAGCTGACTGATGCGCGCATCCAGCTCGCTGCGGTCAGCGAGCAGGCGGGCGGGGACGAGATGCTCGACGCCTTGGCCGCGCGCCTGCACGCGGACGTGTTGTTCCGTACGGGCGGCTCGGAGCTTGGGCCGGACATGGCGATGAAGCTCGAAGAGCTTGGCAAGCTTCTCGCCATGCATCGGCGGCTGGAGGTGGATCTGCACGGATTCGCGGACCCGCGCGGCGATGCAGAGCGGAATCTCGAGCTGTCGTTCGCGCGAGCAAGCGCGGTGCGTGACGCCTTGATACGCGGCGGCGCGGCGGCCGATCAGATTCGCGTCTCGGCGCACGGCGAGGATCTGAGCACTGCGCCCAAGGATGATCTCGAGGCGTATGCCTGGGAGCGGCGCGTGAGTCTCGCGATTCGCCCTGTGGCGGAAGGCGCTCTCGCGCAGTCCGCCGAATGAGTGATTAGCCCCGAGTGGTGAGCCCCGGGTGATGAGCCATATGCGGCCGGTCGAACCCAGGCAGGGTCCGATCGGCCGCGCCTTCGACGCCCTTCACGCTTGCGACAGAGTTTTCTGCATGCGCCCTGGCGGAGCAATCGTAGGCTTTGAGAGCGCCTGGGCAGTGCTGCAGCCGGCCAGCAATCGCTGCACGCGATCTTCACGCCGCGATATCTCCGGCGCGCCTGCGCGGTCCTGCAGTGCGCGATCCTCGCGCCGGCTTCCGAATAGTGCAGCGTCTGGATTCAATGCACCTGTTCGGGGCGTCGCAAGCGCCTTCCTGAAGTCGATGCGCTGCATCTTGCGGCCGGTTGCACCGCCGCTGGACGCCTGCCTGAGCGCTGGTCAAGCCTGTATCAACTGATCGAGCAGAACGGAGATGATGGCGAGACAACGGCGGTTCTCATCGGCTGGCGCCTCTTCGGCGTTTGCCAAATAAGCCTGAAAACAAGCCTTATTCGAGCCCCAGCCGAGCCAGTGGAGAACTCTGCGAGCAGGGCTCGCGAAGTCGCGGCGCTCACCGACGCACTTTCTTCAGCGCCTGTCCGAAAAGCACTTGGCGCTCTTGCACCGACGCCGCGAAAACTGACTAGGCGCGCGCTGCTCCTGTCTTGGCACGCCGAGTGCATTCTCACCCTCGACCTCGCCGCTGCTCTTCACGTTAAACGTCAAGGCGCGATGGGTCAGCGACTCGCGCCGAAGCGGGCGCGCTCTTTTCCGCCACGAGGGAGAACCATGCGAAATCTGACGATCCTGGCCGCGCTCGGCATGCTGAGCACTACGGGCGCCGCGCAAGCGGAGTTCTCGGCCAATGCGAAGCTCGTATCCGACTATGATTTCCGCGGCATCAGCCAGACCGATGAGGATCTCGCCGTACAAGTCGGCATCGACTGGGCGCACGAGAACGGCTGGTACGTCGGCACTTGGGCGAGCAACGTGGATTTCGGCACGGACGATCCGAGCCATGAGCTCAACCTCTACTCGGGCTTTGCAGGCGAGCTCGGCGCCGGAGTCGGCTGGGATCTCGGCGTGCTCTATTACATTTATCCCGGCGACTCCGACGGCAACTTCCCGGAGCTGTACGGCAAGCTGAGCTACGGCTGGTTCAGCGGCATGGCGGCGTACGCCAAGTCGTATCTCGGCGATCACATAGACGAGAACGCATGGTACGTGGCGGGCGATGCGACCTTTCCGCTCGGCGTCGTCAGTCTCGATCTGCATGCGGGCTACAGCGACGGCGACGGCATTGAAGCAGCGTTCGGCGATGCATACGCCGACTACTCCATTGGTCTGACCTACGGCGCGAAGAACTTCGACGTAGGGATCAAGTGGGTCACGACCGACGCCGAAGGCTACGGTGATCGAGTGGTGTTGTCGGTGGCTACGTTGTTCCCCTGGGAGTGATGCGCTCTGGGCGCGCGCGGGCGGGTTCGCGCGCGCCCCTTTGCGGCGGCGTTGGCGGCTTGTGGCGCCGCCGCGGCGCACGAATCTCCTCGCCCTCCAGAATTCGTCTTGGGAGCGGCGGAACGAAACTGCGGGGGCTCTAATATCTCAGGCGATCGAGCGCAGCACTTCCGCGAGTCGAGTCACGAGCTCATCGATATGCGCCGGCTCGATGATGAGCGGCGGCGAGAGCGCCACGACGTCCGCCGTGGTGCGCACCAGGATGCCTTTCTCGAACGCCTTGACCAGCGCTTCGTAACCGCGCGCGCCAGGGGCGCCGGCGCGCGGCGCGAGCTCGACGCCGGCGACCAGGCCAAGATTGCGCACGTCGATGACGTTCGGCGCGGAACGCAGCGAATGCACTGCGTCCTCCCACATTTGCGCGAGTGAAGCGGCGCGGGTAAGCAGCCCCTCGCGCTCGTAGATTTCCTGCGCCGCCAGGGCGGCGGCGCACGCTGTCGGGTGCGCCGAATACGTGTAACCGTGGAACAGCTCGATCGCGCCTTCGGGTCCGTTCATGAACGCATCGTGGATGTGTTTGCGTACGAAGACGGCGCCCATCGGGGCCGCGCCGTTCGACAGGCCCTTCGCGGAGGTGATCATGTCGGGCAGGACGTCGAAGTACTGCGCGCCGAACGGTGCGCCCAGTCGACCGAAGCCAGTGATCACTTCGTCGAAGATGAGCAGCACGCCGTACTTGTCGCAGATCGAGCGCAGGCGCTGCAGGTAGCCCTTGGGCGGCAGAATGACGCCCGCCGAACCCTGCACCGGCTCGACGATCACCGCGGCCACCGTGGATGCATCGTGTAACGCGATCAGTCTTTCCAGGTCGTCGGCGAGGTGCGCGCCCCACTGTGGCTCACCGCGAGAGAACGCGTTGTGCTCGAGGTCCAACGTGTGCCGCAGGTGATCCACGCCAGGCAGCAGTGGGCCGAAGAACTTGCGGTTGGCGCCCAGGCCGCCCACCGAGACGCCGCCGAAGCCCACGCCGTGATACGCCTTCTCGCGACCGATCAGACGAGTGCGCGCCGCATCGCCGCGCACGTGGTGATAGGCGATTGCGATCTTGAGCGCCGTGTCGACCGATTCGGAGCCGGAGTTCGTGAAGAACACATGATCCAGATCGCCGGGCGTGAGCCGAACCAGCTTGTTCGCCAGCTCGAAGCCGAGCGGATGTCCCATCTGGAACGTGGGTGCGAAATCCATCGTGGCGAGCTGGCGGCCGACTGCTTCGGCGATCTCCTTGCGCCCGTGGCCGGCGTTGACGCACCACAGACCCGCCACGCCATCGAGCACCTTGCGCCCGTCTGCCGTCCAGTAATACATGCCTTCAGCGCGCGCGAGCAGCCGCGGTTTCGCCTTGAACTGGCGATTGGCTGTGAATGGCATCCAGAAGGCTTCGAGATCGACGCGGCTGAGATCGGCGGACATTGTGTGAACCTGCGGGCTGCCGGTGAACGAACGGCCATGATGGGCCGGTGAGCGAACGGCCATGATGGTAAGAAAAATGAACATGGGCGTGCAAACGCTCGCCTTTTCCGCCTATCATCACCATCGCTCGTTTATTATTCTAAACACTTGGCTCCGACTAACCGCTAACCGCCAACCGCTAACCGCTTCTCCTCCGTCACCATGACCATCGACATCGGCGGCCGCCTCCGCGCCGTGCGCACCATGTACGGCTTGTCGCAGCGCGAGCTCGCCAAGCGCGCCGGAGTGACTAACGGCGCGATCTCGCTCATCGAGCAGAACCGCGTAAGCCCGTCCATCAGCTCACTGAAGAAAGTGCTGGACGGCGTGCCGATGTCCTTGGCCGAGTTCTTCACCCTCGATCTGGAGGCCAACCCGCAGGTGTTCTATGGGCGCGAGGAGCTGATCGACATCGGCGGCGACGGCGAGGTGTCCTTGCGGCTGGTCGCGGCGCGCCGGGCGAATCGACAGATGTCCATCATGCACGAGCGCTATAGGCCGAACGCCGACACGGGGGCCGACATGCTCAGCCACAAGGGCGAGGAGGGCGGCGTCGTGGTCAAGGGCCGGATCGAGCTCACGATCGGCGGGCAGAGCCGCATTCTCGGTCCCGGAGACGCGTACTATTTCGCCAGCGCCGTACCGCATCGCTTTCGCAATGTCGGCGACGAGCCGTGCGAGATCGTGAGCGCCAGCACGCCGCCGACGTTCTGAGGGCGCTGGCGGCTGTTGATTAGCGGTGGCGATATCGCGCGCCTGGAGCGATCCTTGTCGTCCGCAGTTTCGGAAAAGCCCGCGCCGTTTCTGACTAACCGCGCCTTCTGGCGCCCCTGACCGCTCCTCATGCTCATCACCGTAGCCGCCGCCCAGTTCGCCTGCAGCGCCGATCGCGCCGCCAACCTCGACACGGCCGAGCGATTGATTCGCGAGGCCGCCAAGCAGGGCGCGAACGTGGTCCTGATTCAAGAGCTGTTCGAGACGCCTTATTTCTGTAAGGAGCACTGTCCGGACTACTTCAACCTGGCGTCGCCTCTCGAGGAGAATCCGGCCGTGCAGCGCTTTCAGCAGCTCGCGAAGGAGCTGGACGTGGTGCTGCCGGCGAGCGTGTACGAACGCGCGGGCGCCGCCTTCTACAACACGGCCGCGATCGTGGATGCAGGCGGCGCCCTGCTCGGCAAGTACCGCAAGACGCACATCCCGGAGAGTCCCGGCTATCACGAGAAGTTCTATTTCTCGCCGGGCGACACCGGTTTTCGTGTGTGGCGCACACGCTTTGGAACGATCGGCGTAGCGATCTGCTGGGACCAATGGTTTCCGGAATCGGCGCGCGCCATGGCGCTCATGGGCGCCGAGATCCTGCTCTATCCAACCGCGATCGGCTCCGAGCCGCAGGATCTCAGCATCGATTCGCGCGATCATTGGCGTCGCGTCATGCAGGGGCACGCTGCGGCGAATCTCATGCCGCTAGTCGCCGCGAATCGCATCGGCGTGGAGCAGGGCGAGCGCTGGGAGGTGACCTACTACGGGTCCTCGTTCATCGCCGACCACACGGGCGCCATCGTGAAAGAGGCGGACCGCTCGAGCGAGGCGGTGATCACCGCCAGCTTCGATCTCGACGCCATCCGCGCGTATCGCAACGCCTGGG
>Ga0079224_100000835_pt1 | contig 33013 bp, 30 predicted proteins | sample Stecom2015_FD_80414 | JGI IMG/M metagenome (GOLD analysis project Ga0079224, IMG submission 80414) | Agricultural soil microbial communities from Utah to study Nitrogen management - Steer compost 2015 | ecosystem: Environmental > Terrestrial > Soil > Agricultural land | place: USA: Utah... | reverse complement strand
GTGCCGAACATCAGCAGCATGATCGTGCCGTGCATCGTGAACAGCTGGTTGTACTGGTCCTTGGAGACCACGACCTGCAGGCCGGGCTCCCAGAGCTCGGCACGGATGCCGAGCGCGAGCAGGCCTCCGAACGCGAAGAACGCGAAGGCCATGCCCATGTACATGATGCCGATCAGCTTGTGATCGGTGGTGGTCAGCAGGTTGAAGAAGTGCCGGCCGAGGCTGGTGGGCTTCTGCTCCTGGAACCTCCCTGCCGCCTGAGCGGTGGGAGCAGAAGTGATGTCGGTGCTCACTTGGTCGTCTCCTCGGTGGACGTCTCGGTGGTGTAGCGCGGGCCGGCGTCGTCACTCCGCTCGCGCATGCTCCACTCCTCCTCATTGCGGTTCAGGTCCACGCCGAGCTGGCCCTCGTAGCCCTGGTCACGCAGCTCCTGGATGTGCGCCTCGTACTCCTCGGGGGAGACGACAACCAGGTTGAACAGCATGTCCGAGTGGTACTCGCCGCACAGCTCGGCGCACTTGCCGTCGTACACGCCCTCACGGGTCGGGGTGACCTGGAAGCTCGTGGTGTGGCCCGGCATCATGTCCTTCTTGTACAGGAAGTCCACGACCCAGAAGGAGTGCACCACGTCGCGCGAGTCGAGGCGGAACTCGACGCTCTGGCCCACGGGCAGCCACAGCTCGGGCAGCGACTCCGCCGCGCCGGGCTCGCCGGTGGCGAAGGACTGCACGCCGGCGGGCTCGTGGACGTTCTCGTTCACGTAGTTGATGTCCCAGCTCCACTGCTTGGCGACCACGTTGACGGTGATGTCGGGGTCCGGCTCATGCATCTCGACCTCAGCGGTCGTCTGCTGGGTGAAGTAGAAGAAGGTCAGCACCATGACCACGGGCACGAGCGTGAACATCAGCTCGAGCGGCACGTGGTAGCGCAGCTGGACCGGGAAGCCCTTGTCATGCTTGCGCCGGCGGTAGGCGATAGCGCTCCAGATGGTCAGTCCCCAGATGATGAGGCCGACGATCACGAGGATCGCCCACGCGCCGGTCCACATACCGGCGATCCGCTCGGTCTGGTCGGTGACCTCCTGGCCATCGGCCGGACCGGGCATGAACCCGCGCTGCACCGCGTCACCGCAGCCGGCGAGGACCAGAGTGGCCAGGGCGAGGCCTGCTGCCGCTGCGCGGCGTGGGCGCCTCCGGCGCTGAGGGACCTGGGGGATCACAGGGGATGACCTTCCGCTCGTCGTCTACCGGGCTCGTCACCGGGCCCGCCCGAGGGGGCTGGCACCGGCTCCGGAGCACGGAGTTGGTACTGAGGTGGGCTGTGCATGCCCACGAGGTGGGCTGTGCATGCCCACAGTGCCGCGCCCCCGATTGAGGACGGGGACCGCGGTGGTCCCGGAGGACCGCCGCTAAACGGCACGACGTCATCATACGGCCTGTCCGAGGTGCTGCGGGCGCTGCGACTCGCGACCGGACAGATGGTCATCGTGTCCGTGACCTCTCTGTGACCCTCGCGTCGCCGTCGTCACAGAGCAACGGGCCCGGCCGGTGACGTGATCGTCATCGGCCGGGCCCGTCAGCGCTGCGGGAAGCGGCTCAGGCGAAGGAGTCGCCACAGGCGCAGGAGCTGCCCGCATTGGGGTTGTCGATCGTGAAGCCCTGCTTCTCGATGGTGTCGGAGAAGTCGATCACCGCGCCGGAGAGGTACGGGTTCGACATCTTGTCGACGACCACCTCGACGCCATCGAAGTCGGCGACGAGGTCGTTGTCCATGAGGCGCTCGTCGAAGTAGAGCTGGTAGATCAGGCCCGAGCAGCCGCCGGGCTGCACCGCGATGCGCAGGCGGAGGTCGTCGCGCCCCTCCTGCTCCAGCAGTGTGGTGACCTTCTGCGCGGCACCCGCGGTGAGGGTGACGCCGTGGGCCGCGGCGGGCCGCTCTGTGGTGATCGTGGTCATGAGGTCCTCCTCGAAGCTCGTCTCTGGCCAGGATACGCCTCGGCTCGCATGAACGGGGGATGAGGAAGGTCCCGTGCCGAGCCCTGCGTCACAGGCGCTCTTCTCCCCCGCAGGGTGCGGCCGGTAGGTCCCGGCTCAGTCGGTGAGTCAGCCGATCACACCGCGGAACCAGGCCACGAACATGATGCCGAGATAGCCGAGCAGCACACCGACCACGGCACCCGTGGCCCCGTCGCGGTTGCGCCCGGTGAACACGAGCGAGGCCGAGACACCGCACACCGCGGCGACGGCGAGCAGGCCCCACCACAGCAGGGCGTAGCCCGCGATGAAACCGATGATCAGTCCGAGGAAGAGCATCGGCACGAGCAGCGGGGAGACCGGGGTGCTGCGGCGCTCCGGCTCGGGGGTACGGGAGCTCATGCGCCGCTCCCCTCGCCTGCGCCACCGGCCTGCCCCTCGGCGGCAAGGTCACCCGCGCCGCGCAGGAGCAGCGCCTCGGCGAGGCACACCCGTGCGAACTCGCCCAGGTGCAGGGACTCGTCGATGCCGTGAGCGCGGGACTCGGGATCCTCGACCCCGGTGACCAGCACCTCGGCGGAGGGGAACACCTCGAGCAGGTCGGCGATGAAGGGGATCGAGCCGCCGAGGCCGGTGTCGACCGCGGGGGTGCCCCAGGCGCGCGCGAAGGAGCGGCGGGCGAGGTCCATGGCCGCGGAGTGCTGCGGAGCGCTGAAGGGCTTGCCCTGCTCCCCCTCGTGCACGGTGACGCGGGCGGTCGCGGGGGTGTGCTGCTCGAGATGGGCGACGAGCGCGGCCATCGCGGTCTCGGGGTCCTGGCCCGGCGGGATGCGCAGGGAGACCTTCGCCCGGGCGACGGGGACCATCGTGTTGGAGGCCTCGCGCACGCTCGGCGCGTCGATGCCGATCACGGAGATCGCGGGCTTCGTCCACAGGCGCGAGGTGAGGGGCCCGCTGCCGGAGAGCTCGAGGCCCTCGACGACCCCGGCGTCGCGGCGGAAGTCCGCCACGTCCATGTCGACTGCGGGGTCCGGCGCGGCGCTGAGGCCGGCGACGGCGACCTCCCCGTTCTCGTCGTGCAGGGTCGCGAGCAGGCGCGAGAGCTGGGTGAGGGCGTCGATGACGGGGCCGCCGAAGAGGCCGGAGTGCACGGCGTGGTCCAGCGCGCGCACCTCCACGACCGCGTCGACGAGGCCGCGCAGGCTGGTGGTGAGCGCCGGGGTGCCCACGGCCCAGTTCGCGGAGTCCGCGACGATGATGAGGTCCGCTGCGAGGCGGTCGCGGAAAGTCTCGATGAAGGGACGGAAGGTCGGGGAGCCGGCCTCCTCCTCCCCCTCGACGAAGACGGTGACGCCGATGCCGTCGGCGGCGAGCTCCTCGCCGACGAGCCGCAGCGCAGTCACATGCGCCATGACCCCGGCCTTGTCGTCGGCGGCGCCGCGGCCGTAGAGGCGGCCGTCGCGCTCGACGGGCTCGAAGGGCGCGCTGGTCCAGTCCTCGACGGCTCCTGTGGGCTGCACATCGTGGTGGGCGTAGAGCAGGACGGTGGGCTTGCCCTCGGCGGCGGGGAGGCGGCCGATGACAGCGGGCGCGCCGCCCTCGACGGACTCGATCGAGACCTCGGGCAGGCCCACGCCGCGCAGCAGCTCGGCCACGGCATCGGCGCTGCGGTGCACGGGCTCGTGGTCGTAGCCCTCGAAGGCGATCGACGGGATCCGCACGAGGTTCTTCAGGTCCTCGATCGCGGCGGGCAGCAGCGGGTCGAGGCGGGCGCGGAGCTCTTCGACCTCGGCGGTGTCGTCGGCGGCGACGGGGCGGGAGGGATCGGAAGTTGTCATGGCGCCACGGTACCGCCGCGCGCCTGGGCGGCGGCCGTCAGATCCCAGGTGCCCCGGCTAGGATGCCCTGGTGATCTTCCGCAAGTCCGAGCCCCAGAAGCCCGCCGAGCCGGCGCCGCAGCCCGCGCGCCCCGGTTCCAAGGGTCGTCCCACCCGTTCGCGCAAGGAAGCCGAAGCTGCGCGCCGTCGGCCGCTGGTGGTCGATGACCGCAAGGAAGCTCGCCGCCGCGACCGCGAGCGCGCCTCCCAGCAGCGCGCCCTGGAGCAGCAGGCGCTGATGAACGGCGATGAGCGGCACATGCCGGCGCAGCACCGCGGGGCAGAGCGCCGCTTCGTGCGCGATGTGGTCGATGCGCGCCGCAACATCGCCGAGTACTTCTTCCCCGTCGCGCTCGTGTTCATGCTGATCGCCCTCGTGCTGCCGATCATCAGTCCGCAGACCACCTCGCTGCTGAGCCTGGGCATGATCGTGGTGCTGTGGGGCGGCATCGCGCTGTGCGTGATCGACGGCTTCGTCCTCCGCCGCCGCCTGCGCGCCCGGCTCACGGAGAAGTTCGGCGATGTTCCGGCCGGCACCGTCGGCTACGGCATCATGCGCGCGCTGCAGATCCGCCGCTTCCGTCTCCCCCGCGCGCAGGTCAAGCACGGCGAGCAGCCCCGCTGACCTCTCCCCCGTCAGCAGGCGCCCAGCCCCGCTGACACCCCGCCCGGACAGAAGAACGGCCGACGTGATCACTCGCGTCGGCCGTTCTTCTGCGTGAGGGCTCAGGCCTTCTCAGCACCAGCCTTCTCAGTGCCGTTCTTCTCAGCAGCCTTCTCCGCAGACTTCTCGGCGGGCTTCGCGTCGACGCCCGCCTCCTTGCGCTGCTGCGGCGTGATCGGCGCCGGGGCGGCGGTCAGCGGGTCGTAGCCGTTGCCGGTCTTCGGGAAAGCGATGACCTCGCGGATCGAGTCCTGCCCGGCGAGCAGGGCCACGATGCGGTCCCAGCCGAAGGCGATGCCGCCGTGGGGCGGGGCGCCGAACTGGAAGGCGTCCAGGAGGAAGCCGAACTTCTCCTGTGCCTCCTCCGCACCGATCCCCATCACCTGGAAGACGCGCTGCTGCACGTCCTGGGAGTGGATGCGGATCGAGCCGCCGCCGATCTCGTTGCCGTTGCAGACGATGTCGTAGGCGTAGGCGAGTGCGCTGCCCGGGTCGGTGTCGAAGGTGTCGAGGAACTCGGGCTTCGGGGACGTGAAGGCATGGTGGACCGCGGTCCAGGCCCCGGCGCCGACGGCCACGTCACCGGCCGCGCGGGCCTCCGCTGCGGGCTCGAACATCGGCGCGTCCACGACCCACACGAAGGCGAAGGCGTTCTCGTCGATGAGCCCGAGCTTCTCGGCGATCTCGTTGCGCGCGGCGCCGAGCAGGCCGCGGGAGGCCTTCGGCTCACCGGCGGCGAAGAAGATGCAGTCGCCCGGGGCGGCGCCGGTCTTCTCCAGCAGTCCTGCCTTCTCCTGTTCGGAGATGTTCTTGGAAACGGGACCGGTGAGGGTGCCGTCCTCCTGGACGAGCACATAGGCCAGGCCCTTCGCACCGCGCTGCTTGGCCCACTCCTGCCAGGCATCGAGCTGACGGCGGGGCTGCGAGGCACCGCCGGCCATGACGATCGCGCCCACGTACGGAGCCTGGAAGACGCGGAAGGGCGTGTTCGCGAAGTACTCGGTCATCTCGACCAGCTCGAGGTCGAAGCGCAGATCCGGCTTGTCCGAGCCGTAGCGGCGCATCGACTCGGCGTAGGTGATCCGCGGGAAGGGACCGGCGATCTCGTGGCCGCCCTTCGCCCACACGGCGGCGAGGATCTGCTCCGCGAGCGCGATCACGTCCTCCTGGTCCACGAAGCTCATCTCGATGTCGAGCTGGGTGAACTCGGGCTGGCGGTCGGCGCGGAAGTCCTCATCACGGTAGCAGCGGGCGAGCTGGAAGTACTTCTCGATGCCGCCCACCATGAGCAGCTGCTTGAACAGCTGCGGGGACTGGGGCAGCGCGTACCAGGAGCCGGGCGCGAGGCGGGCCGGGACCAGGAAGTCGCGGGCGCCCTCGGGGGTGGAGCGGGTCAGGGTCGGCGTCTCGACCTCGACGAATCCCTGGTCCAGGAGGGTGTCGCGCGCGGCGCGGTTGACCTCGGAGCGCAGGCGCATCGCGGCGGCGGGGCCCTGACGGCGCAGGTCGAGGTAGCGGTAGCGCAGGCGTGTCTCCTCGCCCACCTCGCTGTGCTCGTCGAGCTGGAACGGCAGGGGCGCGGAGGCGGAGAGCACCTCGACCTCGGAGGCGGTCACCTCGATGTCGCCGGTGGGCAGGTGCGCGTTCTCGTTGCCCTCGGGGCGGCGGTCGACGGTGCCGGTCACCTTCAGCACGTACTCATTGCGCAGGTGCATCGCCTCGTCCTCGCGCACCACCACCTGGGTGACGCCGGCGGCATCGCGCAGATCGAGGAACGTCACGCCGCCGTGGTCACGGCGACGGCCGATCCAGCCGGTGAGGGTGACGGTCTGTCCGATGTGCTCCGGGCGGAGCTCACCGGCGGTGTGGGTGCGCAGCACGAGATGTCCTTCTGGGGGTCGAGGGGTCCTGGGCGGGCGGACGCCGGGGCGCGCGGCCCGCACGCGGGTTCGCGTGGAGCGACCACCTTACCGCGCAGGGTGAGCGATCTCGCCACCGCGGCCCTGTTGCTCGCGCCATGCTCGCCGTAGACTCGTCAACGGTCCGACCTGCAAGAGTGCTGGTCCGTTTATGCCCGGACTCGCCGAGTCGCCCGTGTCCTGCACGGTCCACGTCGCGCGAGATGTATGGGCGTCCCCTGCCCTTGCGACCTGTTGGGGCTTGTTCATCTTCATCCCTGACTGTCGAAGGACTTCATGACCGACATCTCCCCTGCCCTCGTGCCCGCGGCTGACGAGACCGCTGCGACCTCGACGGAGGCCGTCACCCCGACGGACACCCCCGCAGTGGCCACCCCTGCTGTGGACACTCCCGCCGAGCCCGGCTTCGACTCCCTCCACCTGCCCGACGCACTGCGCCGCGCGGTGGACGCGCTCGGCTTCACCACCCCGTCCGCGATCCAGGCGCAGGCGATCCCGCCGCTGCTCGAGGGCCGCGACGTGATCGGTGTCGCCCAGACCGGCACCGGCAAGACCGCCGCCTTCGGCCTGCCGCTCCTGGCGGCCGTGGACCCCTCCCAGCGCGAGGTGCAGGCGCTCGTGCTCGCCCCCACCCGCGAGCTCGCGATGCAGGTCGCGGACGCGATCTCCTCCTTCGCCAGCTCGATTGGCGGGCTCGACGTCGTCGCCCTGTACGGCGGCTCCCCCTACGGCCCGCAGGAGCGCGCCCTTGCCCGCGGCGCCCAGGTCGTCGTCGGCACCCCCGGCCGCGTCATGGACCACATGCGCCGCACGAACCTGCGCCTGGACACCATCCGCTTCGCCGTCCTCGATGAGGCCGACGAGATGCTGCGCATGGGCTTCGCGGAGGACGTCGAGGAGATCCTCTCCCACTCCCCCGAGTCCCGTCAGGTCGCACTGTTCTCCGCGACGATGCCCTCCGCCATCCAGCGCGTCGCGCAGACCCACATGAAGGACCCGGTGCGCGTGAGCGTCACCCCGCAGTCCTCGACGGTCAAGAGTGTCACCCAGACCTATGCCGTGGTGCCCTTCAAGCACCGCACCGGCGCGCTCGCCCGCGTGCTCGCCACCTCCGACGCGGAGGCCGCGATCGTGTTCGTGCGCACCCGTGCAGCGGCCGAGGAGGTCGGCTCCGCGCTCGTCTCCCGCGGCCTGATCGCGGCGTCGATCAGCGGTGACGTTCCGCAGAAGGAGCGCGAGAAGATCGTCGAGCGGCTCCGCGACGGCTCCCTGCAGGTGCTCGTCGCGACCGACGTCGCCGCGCGCGGCCTGGACGTGGAGCGCATCGGCCTGGTCGTGAACTTCGACGTGCCCAAGGAGGCGGAGTCGTATGTGCACCGCATCGGCCGCACCGGCCGCGCGGGCCGCTCCGGCGAGGCGCTGACCTTCATCGGCCCGCATGAGCGCCGTGCGCTGAAGAACATCGAGCGCGCCACGAAGCAGACCCTCGCCGAGGCAGTCATCCCCTCGCCCCGCGACGTCTCCAAGCACCGTCTCGCCACGCTGCTGACCCAGGTCCCCGAGCGCATCGAGCGCGGGCGCCTGGAGCTGTACCGCGAGCTGATCGGCGAGTTCGTTGCCGAGCACGAGATCGATCCGCTCGAGCTCGCCGCTGTGCTGGGTGCGATGACCGTGGGCGATGAGGGCCCCGGCGCCGCGACCGAGGATGAGGAGTTCACCGGCGCGCAGCTGCGCGGCGAGGACCGCGACCGCGGTGACCGCGGCCCCCGCGAGGCGACGCCGACGGAGCGCGGCTACACCTCGTACAAGGTCGGGGTGGGCCACTCCCACGGCGCACGCCCGCCGGGCATCGTCGGCGCCATGACCGGCGAGGGCGGCCTGCACGGGAAGGACATCGGAAAGATCCAGATCTTCCCGCACTTCTCGCTGGTCCAGATCCGCGGTTCTCTGACGCCCGAGCAGATGGCGCGCATCAGCCGTGCGAAGCTCGGTGGGCGCGAGCTGCGCATCGGGCCGGACATGGGCCCGCGCGGCGGGAAGGGACCGCGCCGCGACGGCGACCGTCCGCACCGTCACGACGGCGATCGTCCGTTCCGCCGCGACGACCGTCCGCGCCATGATGATCGCGGCCGCGGCTTCGAGGGAAAGCGCCGCCCCTTCCGCCGCTCCGAGGGCTGAGCCCCGAGCACGCACCCCGGGCCTCAGCACCGAGAACGCAGCGTCTCGGGCTGAGCGCCCCAGGGAAGCAAGGAGCCCCGTCACCGTTCACGGTGACGGGGCTCCTTCGTTGTCGGGGAGGGTCTCAGCCCTGCTTCTCCTGGGCCTCGGCGTACGCCTTGCGGACCTCGTCCATGTCCAGGTTCTTCACCTGGCCGATGAGGTCCTCGAGCGCGGACTTGGGGAGGGCGCCGGCCTGCGAGAAGACCGGAATGCCCTCGCGGTAGGCGACGAGGGTGGGGATAGAGGTGACGCTGTAGCGCATCGCCAGCTCCTGCTGGTCCTCGGTGTCGACCTTCGCGAAGGTGACGTCCTCGTGGGCCTCGGAGGCCTCTTCGAAGATGGGGGCGAAGCGCTGGCACGGCACGCACCAGCCCGCCCAGAAGTCGATCAGGACGATGCCGTCCTCGACGGTCTTGTCGTGGTTCTCGGTGGTCAGGGTGAGCGTAGCCATGACCCGTGGAACGCCGCGGCCCCGGGGTTCATTCCCCCGGAGCCGCGATGTGACTCAGCTCATCGGCCGATGCGCACTGGTCCGGCGATCAGTCCTGGGCCTCGGCGGCGTCCTGGGTCTCGGCGGCAAGGACGCGCGGGCGCAGGTCCTCGGCGGGCGGCTGCCAGGTGGTGGCGTCGGCCGGGACCTGGTCCCCGCTGCGGATGTCCTTGACCTCGCCCGCGGTGCCGTCGGCGCCGGGGAACCAGATGAAGGGGATCCCGCGGCGGTCCGCGTAGCGGATCTGCTTGCCGAACTTCGCTGCGCTGGGCGCGACCTCGCAGCTGATGCCACGGCTGCGCAGCTGCCGCGCGGCCGCATCGCTCTGCCCGCGGTGCGCCTCGTCCGCGACCGAGACCAGCACGCAGGTGGGCACGGTGCGGGTCGGGGCCGCCATTCCGGCGGAGAGAAGGCGGGAGACCAGACGGGAGAGACCGATCGAGAGGCCCACGCCCGGGTAGGTGTGGCGGTTGTCGGCGGCGAGCTCGTCGTAGCGGCCGCCGGAGCAGATCGAGCCGAGCGACTCGTGGCCGGCCACGAAGGTCTCGAAGACGGTGCCGGTGTAGTAGTCCAGACCTCGCGCGATCGAGAGGTCGGCGACGACGACACCGGGCACAGAGGCCTCGACGCGCTCGAGGACGGCGGAGAGCTCGGTGATGCCCTGCTCGAGCATCTCCCCGCTGCCGCCGAGGTCCCGCACCTGCTGGGCGAAGGACGTGTCCGAGGTGCGGATCGCGGCGTAGGCGAGGCATGCCTCGGCCTGCTCCGCGCTCGCGCCGGCCTCGTTGATCAGCAGCTCGCGGACCGCGTCGGCGCCGATCTTGGGGAGCTTGTCCAGAGAGCGCAGCACCGCGGTGTGGTCCTCGAAGCCGAGGGAGCGGAAGAAGCCCTCGGAGAGGCGGCGGTTGTTCGCGTGGATCGTGAAGGACGGCAGCGGGAGCCGGTCGAGGATCTCCGCCATCACCATCGCGACCTCGGCCTCGATGTGCCCGGGCAGGGAGTTCTGGCCGATCACGTCGAGATCGGCCTGATAGAACTCGCGGAAGCGACCGTCCTGGGGCCGCTCCCCGCGCCACACCTTCTGGATCTGGTAGCGGCGGAAGGGGAAGGAGAGGTCGTTCTGGTGCTCGAGCACGTAGCGGGCCAGCGGCACGGTGAGGTCGAAGTGCAGCCCGAGGGTGCGCGAGCGGTCCGCGCCTGCGTCCTCGTCGCCCTCCTCGGCGTGCAGTCGGCGCAGTACGTACACCTCCTTGTCGATCTCGCCCTTGCGCAGCAGCTGCTCGAGCGGCTCGACGGCGCGCGTCTCGATGCCGGAGAACCCGTGCAGCTCCGCGACCTCGCGGAACACGTCCAGGACGTGCTGCTCGACGAGGCGCTCCGCGGGGAGCCACTCCGGGAATCCTGACAGGGCGGCGATCTTCGCCATGCGGGGCACATCCTTCTGGGTCGTGGGCACGTGCCTGCCCATTATCCCCCGTCGGCCCCGGAGGAGGGTCCTGTCCGGACGAGGCCGCCCGCACCCGGCGTCCGCTGTAGAGTTCCGGGAGTCGGTGCGTCCCGAGAGGTCGCGCCGCGTCCCTGCCCGACCGCCGATCCAGGCGGCAGTGTCCCGCCCCGCAGCGGATCCCGTCGAAGGAGCTCAATCGTGAGCGAGTCCGAGTCGCCCGTCCCCGCGTCGACCCCCGCCGAGCCCAGTGCCGAGCAGGTCGCCGACCAGCCCGTGACCACCCCGGCCGAGCCCGCCGCAGAGGAAGCCCCGGCGCAGCCCGCTGAGGAAGCCGTCCCTGAGCAGCCTGCCGACGAGCGACCCTCCGACGAGGCCGCCGCCGCTGAGCAGCCGGCCGAGCCCGCGGCGGAGGAGCCTCCTGCAGAGGCTCCCGCCGAGGAGACTTCGGCCGACGATGCTGCGGCCGACGAAGCACCGGCGGAGACGCCGGCCGACACCGCGGCGGCACCAGCCGCTCCGGTCCCTGCTGCGCCGAAGCCCGGTGCCCCCAAGCCCGGCGCGCCGAAGCCGGGCGCCGGCCCGCGCCCCGTGCACGCTCCGTCTCCCGCCGCGCTCGCGGCGAAGAAGCCGACCGCGGCTCTGCTCCCGGTCGCTCCCCCGGTCACCGAGTACGACCCCGCGAAGATCGCCGAGGCGAAGACCTTCGGCACCGTCGCGGAAGACGGCACCGTCACCGTGCAGGACGGCACGCAGGCCCGGACCATCGGCACGGCCTCCTCGCAGGACCATGACGAGGCGCTCGAGCCCTTCGCGAAGGCCTACCTGGACCTGGTCGCGTTCCTGGACCTCACCCAGACCACGCTGAACGCGCCCGAGCACACCCAGAACGAGCTCAACCGGCTGCTGGAGAACCTCCGCAAGAACCTCAAGGAGCCGCAGGTCGTCGGGGACATCCCGGCGCTGCGCGCCCGCGCGGCGGAGCTGCGCGAGCAGGCCAAGGAGAAGATCCACGCGCTCGAGGCGGCACGGTCCGAGGCTCGCGCGGAGTCGGCCCGTCGCCGCACGGAGTTCGTCGAGTCGATCGAGAAGCTCGTGGCGACGAATCCGGAGCAGATCTCCTGGAAGAACGCCGGGGAGACCATGCGCCAGATGGTCCCCACCTGGAAGCAGATGCAGCAGGAGGACGTACCGCTGGACCGTCCCACCGAGGAGGGACTGTGGAAGCGGCTCTCCGCGGCGCGGGCGACCTTCGACCGGAAGCGCAAGCAGTTCTTCTCCGAGCTCGATTCGAAGCACTCCGAGGCCGCGAAGGTCAAGGAGGAGCTGATCGCTCGCGCCGAGTCGATGCAGGACTCGACCGACTGGGGCCCCACCGTCCGCGCCTACAAGGACCTCATGGACGAGTGGCGCCGCGCACCGCGTGGGGCGCGCAAGAAGGACGACGCCCAGTGGAAGCGGTTCAAGGCGGCGCAGGACACCTTCTTCGCGGCTCGCAATGCCGATCTGCACGAGACCGAGGCAGAGCAGCGTGTGAACCTCGAAACGAAGGAGGCGCTGCTGGTCGAGGCTGAGGCGATCGATCCCTCGAAGGATCTCGAGGGCGCGAAGAAGGCGCTGCGCTCGGTCCAGGACCGCTGGGAGGAGGCCGGCAAGGTGCCGCGCGGCGACATGCGCCGCATCGATGATCGCCTCCGCGCCGTCGAGCGCGCCGTGAAGAACGCCGAGCAGGACGAGTGGCGTCGCACGGACCCGCGCACTCGTGCTCGGGTCGAGGGCGCGTCCTCGCAGCTGCACTCGGCGATCGCGTCGTACCAGGAGGCGCTGGACAAGGCCGTCGCCGGTGGCGATCCGAAGAAGATCGCTGAGGCGGAGGCGGCTCTCGAGGCGCGTCGCGAGTGGCTCGCCGTCATCGAGCGCTCCGCCCGCGACCTCGGCTGAGACCCCCGCACACTCTCCCTCCACCGCCCCCGCTCGTCCACAGGACGGGCGGGGGCGTTGCCGTCGGGACAGGAAGGGACCAGAGTCAGGTCATGCGCCCGAAGACACCGCCGTCTCCCGCCCCGACACTCGCCGCCGCACCCGACGGCCGACGGATCATCCCGCCTCTCCCGCTCTCCGAGGACGCGCTGCACGCTGGCACCGCGCCACCGGACGGCGCCACACTGCCCGCCGACGGCCTCCTGCCGGGCACCGCCGTCACTCCCTCCGCTCGGGCCCCGGCCCCGCCCCTGGCACGCTCCGAGCTCCTCGCCCTCGCCGCCGCGTCACCGCCGTTCGAGGAGTCGGACCCGTGCGCGGCGTGGTCGCTGCACGCCGCCGAGCTCGCCGCGCCGCTCGCGCAGCAGCTGGAGGGCTTCGAGGAGACTCCCTCGACCCAGGTCCTGGTCGCCGAGGGGAAGCTCGTGCGTCTGATGCCCGGACTGTTCCTGCCCCCGGACCTGCTCACCACTGCAGTGCAGCGCGCCCTCGCGCTGGGCTGCGCGCTCGGTGAGCATCTGCAGGGACGGCATGTGATCGCGGGACGCTCCGCCGCCTGGGTGCTGCTCGGCGGCCAACCGCCGGAGCCCGTGGAGCTGCTGACCCCGCTGCACCGGCCCGGGCCCGCCGGGGTGCGGCTGCGCACCGGGCGCCTCTCCACGCGGGATGTGGAAATGCTCGGCGGAGCACCGCTGACGGTCCCCGGCCGCACGGCGACGGACCTGCTGCGCTTCACCCCCGCCTATCTCGCCGCGCCCGTGCTGCTCCGGCTGCTGCGCGGTGGGCATGTCCGGCCGGAGGAGGTGCGGCATCAGCTGTGGACGGTGCGCCGTCATCCCGGGGTGCGGGCGGCGCGGAAGCGCTTCGAGCTGCTGCTCACTGCCGTGCCAGATGCCGCTCGGTCCCCAGCGCCCAGCACATCTCTCGCGCTGTCGCCCAGGGCCTCTCAGACGCTGGTCAGGGGTGCGCCGGTGCCCACGGGCTTGCCATCAGCGGTGACACGGTAGACGTCATAGACGCCCTCGATCCGGCGGACCGCGGAGAGCACGGCCTGCAGGTGCGAGGGATCAGCCAGCTCGAAGGAGAAGAAGCTCGTGGCGAGCCGGTCGGAGTTCGACTGGGCGGAGGCGGACTGGAGGTTCACCTGCTGCTCGGCGATCACCAGCGCGAGATCGGTCAGCAGGCGCGGCCGGTCCAGGGCTTCGATCTTGATGTGCACGAGATAGGCGATGCTGTGACGGCCCGACCAGCTCACATCGACCATCCGGTCCGGCTGCTGCTCCTGCAGCTGCTTCGCGTTCGTGCACGTCTCGTGGTGCACCGAGATGCCGGAGCCGCGGGTGATGAAGCCGACGATCGGGTCCCCGGGCACGGGCGCACAGCATTTGGCGAGCTTCACCCAGAGGTCCGAGTGGCCGTCCACGATCACGCCCTGATCGGTCTCGGAGGTGTGCCGCTCCTCGCGCGAGCCGCGCGGACGGACCCGGGAGGGCAGGGTGATCTCCGCGAGGTCCTCGGCCGCGCCGTCGACCCCGCCGAAGGACTGCCGCAGCTTCTCGACCACATGCTGGGCGCTGGTGTGCCCCTCACCGATCGCCGTGAACAGCGCATCGACGGAGGCGAGGTTGAGATCGTCGGCGACGGTGGCGAGGGTGTCGTGCGTGAGCAGGCGCCGCATGGGCAGGTCCTGCCGTCGCAGTGCCTTGGCGAGCTCGTCCTTGCCCTTCTCGAGCGCCTCCTCGCGCCGCTCCTTCGAGAACCAGTGGCGGATCTTCGAGCGGGCGCGCGGGGACTTCACGAAGCCGAGCCAGTCCCGGCTGGGGCCCGCTTCCGGGGACTTCGAGGTGAACACCTCGACCACGTCCCCCGTGTTCAGGGTCGACTCGAGCGAGACCAGGCGCCCGTTCACGCGCGCCCCGATCGTGCGATGCCCGACCTCGGTGTGCACCGAGTAGGCGAAGTCCACCGGGGTCGAGCCCTGCAGCAGGGCGAGCACGTCCCCCTTCGGAGTGAAGACGTACACCTCCTGCGTGTTGATCTCGAAGCGCAGGGAGTCCAGGAACTCGCCGGAGTCGGTGGTCTCCTTCTGCCAGTCCATCAGCTGGCGCAGCCAGGCCGCGTCCGTCGCCGGGGCGGAGTCGGCGGTGCCCTGACTGCCGGCCATGGCCTTGTACTTCCAGTGCGCGGCCACGCCGTACTCGGCCCGGCGGTGCATCTCCCAGGTGCGGATCTGCACCTCGACGGGCTTGCCGGTGGGGCCGATCACCGTGGTGTGCAGCGACTGGTAGAGGTTGAACTTGGGCAGGGCGATGTAGTCCTTGAACCGGCCCTGCACCGGAGACCAGCGGGCATGGAGAGTGCCGAGCACGCCGTAGCAGTCCCGCACCGTGTCCACCAGCACCCGCACCCCGACCAGGTCGTAGATGTCGGAGAAGTCCCGGCCGCGCACGATCATCTTCTGATAGATCGAGTAGTAGTGCTTGGGCCGGCCGGTCACCTCGGCCTTGATCTTCGCCTTGCGCAGGTCCTCCTTGATCTGGGAGGAGACCGTGCCCAGGTACTGCTCCCGCGCCGGAGCGTGCTGGGCGACCAGCGAGACGATCTCCTCGTACACCTTCGGGTAGAGCACCTGGAAGGAGCGGTCCTCGAGCTCCCACTTCATGGTGTTCAGCCCGAGCCGGTGCGCGAGCGGCGCGTAGATCTCGAGGGTCTCCTTCGCCTTGCGCTCGGCGGAGGCGGCGGGCACGTACTTCCAGGTGCGCGCGTTGTGGAGGCGATCGGCGAGCTTGATGAGCAGCACGCGCACGTCGCGGCTCATCGCCACGATCATCTTGCGCACGGTCTCGGCCTGCGCGGCCTCGCCGTAGGTGACCTTGTCCAGCTTCGTGACACCGTCGACCATCACGGCGATCACCTCGCCGAACTCGCTGCGCAGCCGGTCCAGGGAGTAGTCGGTGTCCTCGACGGTGTCATGCAGCAGCGCTGCGGCGACGACCTCGGAGGGCGAGCCGAGCTCGGCGAGGATCGTCGCGACGGAGACGGGATGGGTGATGTACGGGTCGCCGCTGCGACGCATCTGGCCCCGGTGTGCCCGCTCGGCGACCGTGTAGGCGCGGCGGACCAGCTCGAGGTCCTCCTTGGGGCTCGCCGCGGTCATCGTCTCCAGCAGCGGTGCGAGAAGAGGGTCCACGGCAGGCGCGGAGCGCGAGGAGAAGAAGGACAGCCGCGAACGCGCCCTACGGGGCCCCGGTGCGGGCGCGGGGGTGGCGGGGCTCCGCTCCGCACCCTGCGCGGCGGCGGCCTCCGACGGCGGGACGACGGGCTCCTGCGTCATGCACACCTCCTGGCTGAGACCGCCAGTCTACGCGCGGCGCAGACCTGCCCGTGCCCCTTACCGGCGGTGCGGCGCAGGATGGTGCCGGGCCGCGGGGCGAGGCTCAGCGTCCTGCAGCACAGAGTGCGGGGGGTAGGAGAACGTCTCACTCTGGCGGTCGCGTCGGACCGGTCGCATCGGACCAGACGCGCCGGACGTGTCAGTCGGGGATCGACCAGAGGGTGGTCAGCGGGACGTCGGGGAGACGGTCGCGGCCGCCGAGGCCCTCGAGCTCGATGAGGAAGCTCGCCCCCAGCAGCTCCACCCCGAAGCGGCGCGTGAGCTCCACGGTCGCCGCGGCGGTGCCGCCGGTGGCGAGGAGATCATCGACCACGAGGGTGCGCGCGCCGGCGGGCAGGGAGCTCTCCGGCAGCTGGATCTCGGCGGTGCCGTACTCGAGGTCGTAGACGAGTCCGGCAGGGTTCCCGGGCAGCTTCCCGGCCTTGCGGGCGGGGACGAAGCCTGCACCGAGCTCGTAGGCCAGCGGTGCGCCGAGCACGAAGCCACGCGCCTCCGTGCCGACGATGTACTCGATGTTCTCGGGGAGGACGGAGACCCAGTGCCGGATGACGGTGCGCAGGGCGGTGGCATCGCGCAGCAGCGGGGTGATGTCCCGGAACAGCACCCCCGGGATCGGGAAGTCGGGGTACTCCGCGATGTGGGTGGTGAACAGCGCGTCGATCTCGTCCCTCGTGGGGATCGGCACGGTCATCTCTCTCCTCGGGACGAGCCGCCGCGAGCGCGACGGGTGGTGCGGCGGGGCTGGGTGCGGGCACGGCGCCCAGTGGCGGGACGCTCCACGCCGTCGGCATCCCGGACATCGCCGGTGGAGCCGTCGTCGGAGCCGGACCCGGAGTCGGTGCCCTCAGCGTCAGCGACAGAATCGGCGTCGGCTGCTGCCTCTGCGTCGTCACCCGCACGGGCCGCAGTCGCGGCGCTCCGCGCGGTGGCAGCGCCGTCAGCCTCGAGCGCGCCGGAGTCGCGGCCCGCGCGGGCCGCCTCGACGCGGGCGGCGTGCGCGCGCATCGCCGGCTCGCCGCGGCGCAGGTCCACGAGGAAGCCGGGGGCGAGGAAGATCGAGGAGTAGGTGCCCGCGATGATGCCGATGAACAGCGCCAGCGAGATGTCCTTCAGGGTGCCGGCCCCCAGCAGGAACGCACCGATCGCGAGGATCGAGCCGACCGGCAGCAGCGCGACCACGGAGGTGTTGATCGAGCGGATGAGCGTCTGGTTCGCAGCGAGCTCGACCTCGTCGGCGAAGGTGGTGACGCTCTGCTTCTCCAGCCCGTCGGTGTTCTCCCGCACCTTGTCGAACACGACGATGGTGTCGTAGAGCGAGTAGCCCATGACGGTCAGGAAGCCGATCACGGTGCCGGGGGTGATCTCGAAGCCCACCACGAGGTAGATCCCGGCGGTGACGAGCATGTCGTGCACGAGCGCGGCCATCGCGGCGAGCGAGGACTTCAGGTTCCGGAAGTACAGCGCCATCGTGATGGTCACGAGCAGCAGGAAGACCACCACGCCGCGGAGCATCTTCTGGGTGACGTCACCGCTCCAGACCGGCCCGATGTAGGAGGTCGAGACCGCGTCCTCGGGGACGCCGTAGGCGGTGGCGAGATCCGCGGCGACCACTGCGGTCTCCTCCGAGTCCAGCTGCTCGGTCTGCACGCGAAGCGTGTTCGTGCCGAGCACGGTGATCTTGGGCTCGTTGTCGGGCAGGTGCTCGCGCACGACGTCGCGGGCGGAGGTCTGCTCGGTGTCGGAGACGCCGGCGACCTGGAACTCGGAACCGCCTGTGAACTCGATGCCGAGGTTCGGGCCGCGCAGTCCGGCGAGGACCGCGAGCACCACGATGATCAACAGGCTCGCGGTGTACCAGGTGCGTCGGCGGGTGACCAGCGGGACGGTGCGCCGCCCGGCGTGGAGGTCGTTGCCGAAGCGGGAGAAGGTCGCGGTCATCGGCTCTGCTCCTCGGTGTCGTCCTGCCCGGCGTCGTCCTGGCGGGCGCTGTCCGGTCCGGGGTCGGTCTGACCGGGGTCGTCCGTCACGCTGCTGTTCTGGCCTGCGTCGGCCGTCGAGCCTTCGGCAGCGGCACGCTCCGCCGCCTCGCGCTCCGCGGCTTCCCGCTCGAGGCGGGCGCGGCGCACGGCCAGCGGCTCGCGCACCTCCTCCTCGTCGTCCCCGCGGCCACGACGGCCGCGCTCGGCGCCCGCACGGACCCGGCCGCGTCCCGCGTAGGCGGGCACGTAACGGTCCAGGCGTGCCGGATCCAGGCCGCTCCAGGGGTGGCCCTTGCCGAAGAAGCGTGTGGTGACCAGCGCCTGCAGCATGGGGTGGGTGAACAGGAAGACGATCACGAGGTCGAGCACCGTGGTCAGGCCCAGCACGAAGGCGAAGCCGCGCACCCCGCCCGTGGAGAGCAGGTAGAGCACCACGGAGGCGATGATGTTCACCGAGTCGGAGGCGACGATGGTGCGTTTGGCGCGGTCCCAACCGTGGTCGACGGCGGCGGCGATGCCCCTCCCCTCGCGGATCTCATCGCGCACGCGCTCGAAGTAGACGATGAAGGAGTCCGCGGTGAAGGCGACCGCAACGATCAGGCCCACCACGCCCGCGAGCGAGAGGCGGTAACCGATCTCGGGGATGTTCGACAGGACCGTGAGGGTCCCGTAGGTGAGCAGACCCATCATGAGCAGGCTCGTCGTGGTGACGAAGGCGAGCAGTCGGTACTGCGCGAAGGCGTAGAGCACCACGAGCGCGAGGCCGATGAGACCGGCGATCATGCCCATCTGCAGCTGGTCCGCGCCGAGGGTCGCCGAGATCTGCTGCTCCGAGGCCACGTCGAACTCGAGCGGCAGCGCGCCGAAGCGCAGCTGGTCCGCGAGCTGGCTCGCCTCGTCCTGGGAGAAGTTGCCGGAGATGGAAGCCTCGCCGCCGGGCGAGGGCTCCTGCACCTGCGGGGCGGAGATGACGAGACCGTCGAGCACGATGGCGAAGGCGTCGGTCGCGCCCTGGCCGTTGTACAGGGCGGAGGTCATGTCCGCGAAGTCCTGCGCGACCGCACTCGAGAAACGCATGTTCACGACGTAGTAGCCGGTGGGCTGCCCGGTGGGCGTCATATCGGTGCCGACGGCGGCGTCACTGATCGCAGAGCCCGGGACCACCTCGGGGCCCAGCAGGTACTTCGCGGAGCCGTCCGGGGCGCAGGCGACGATCGGCTCATCGGACGCGGCCTGGGAGATCATCTCCTGCTGCGCGCCGGGCTCGGTGCAGTCCGCCGTCATCAGCTCGGTCTGGATATCGGGGGTGAGCCAGTCCAGGCTCCACGGGGCGTGGGCGAGATCGCCCTCGGCCGGCGGGGCGAGGGAGCTGTCGGCGCTGAGCAGCCCGGAGAACTGGGCCTGCGAGGGATCGGCCGGCGGGGCGGAGGACTCCTCCCCCGACGTGCTGGCCTCGTCGCCGCCCTCATCGGAGGCGCCACCCGCGTCGGACGCACCGGTGGAGGTGCCCTCGGGGGCGACGACGCCGAGGACGGGGCGGAACGACATCGCTGCGGTCTGGCGGATCGCGCGGGAGGTCTCCTGGTCGAGCTGGCCGGGGACGTCGATGACGATGTTGGTGCCGCCCTGGACGGTGATCTCGGTCTCCGCCACACCCATCGCGTTCACGCGCTGGCTCATGATCTGGCGCGCCTGCTCCATCGCATCGGCGTCGATCGCGGAGCCATCACGGGAGGTGGCTTGGAGGATGATCTGCGTGCCGCCCTCCAGGTCGAGGGCGAGCTTCGGGGCGGGCTCCCAGCCGCCCTTCCAGACACCGGCACCGATCCCGCCGCCCAGCAGCAGGATCAGCACCGCGAGGGCCCCGAGGGCTAAGCGACGTGCGGGCATGGTGGGAATTCCTCAGTGCGGCGATGGTGCAGGGGCGGCGCCGACGGGGCCCGTCACGACGGGCGGGTGCTCCCGGGCGCTGCCCGGGGCCGGCCGTCCTGCGGCGCGGCACCGGGCGCGGTGCGGGTCAGCGCTTGTCGCTGCGCGGGTCCTCGGTGGAGAAGTCCGAGGAGAAGTCGGAGGCGGGGGTCTCGTCGGTGACGGTCACGCCAGGCACAGAACCCTCAGCACCCTCAGCGCCCTCGGCGGAGTCCTCGGAGGCCTGGTCAGCGGTCTGCGCGAAGTCCTGGTCCTCGACCTTCATGGCCACGGCCTGGCGTGCCCACTTGCTCTGGCTGCCGTCCTCGGACTCGAGGATCACGAACTCGTCGTAGGACTCGACGATCAGGCCGTAGAAGCCGGAGTGGGTGCGCACCTCATCGCCGACGCCGAGCTCGCGCACGAGGGCCATCTGCTTCTGCTGCGCCTTCTTCTGGCGGTTGGAGATGAACAGCAGCGGGAGCATCATCACGGCGAAGATGAGCAGGAGCGGGAGGATTTCCACAGGGTTCCTTTCGGCGTACGGCACCCCGCGTCCCGGCGCAGGCGCGCTGGAGAGGGGCCGCCGCGGACGACTGACCGCACCACTGTACCCGTCGTTGCTGTCCGCGCCCTGGGGGCGTGACGCGTCGGTCAGAACCGTCCGAGCATGGGCGCCTGATCGGTGCCGCCCTCGGGCGGGGTGAGGCCAAGGTGGGTCCAGGCGGCGGGGGCGGCGGCGCGGCCGCGCGGGGTGCGCAGCAGGAAGCCCTCGCGCACCAGGTACGGCTCGATCATGGTCTCGACCGTCTCGGTCTCCTCACCCACTGCGACGGCGAGAGTGGACAGTCCCACGGGGCCGCCGGCGAAGCGACCGCACAGAGCGGAGAGCACGGCCCGGTCCAGCCGGTCCAGCCCCCGCTCGTCCACCTCGTAGACGCGCAGCGCCTCCTTCGCGGCGGCGATGTCGAGCCGGCCCGTGCCGCGCACCTGCGCCCAGTCGCGCACGCGACGAAGGAGGCGATTGGCGATGCGGGGCGTACCGCGGGAGCGGGAGGCGATCTCCTCGGCGGCGCGCTCCTCGAGGTCGATCTCGAGCCGGTCCGCGGAGCGGTGGACCACCTCGCGCAGCTCCGAGGGCGCGTAGAAGTCGAGGTGGCCGATGAAGCCGAAGCGGTCACGCAACGGGGCGGGCAGCAGGCCCGCCCGGGTGGTCGCGCCGACGACGGTGAACGGCGGCAGGTCCAGCGGGATCGAGGTCGCACCGACGCCCTTGCCCACCACGACGTCGACCCGGAAGTCCTCCATCGCGATGTAGAGCATCTCCTCGGCGGGCCGTGCCAGGCGGTGGATCTCGTCGAGGAAGAGCACCTCGCCCTCATCGAGGGAGGAGAGGATCGCGGCGAGGTCGCCGGCGTGCTGGATCGCGGGGCCGGAGGTGATCCGCAGCGGAGCGGAGAGCTCCGCAGCGATGATCATCGCGAGCGTCGTCTTGCCGAGCCCGGGCGGGCCGGACAGCAGCACGTGCTCGGGCGAGCCGCCACGGCCGGCAGCGGCATCGAGGACCAGGGAGAGCTGCTCGCGGACCACCTTCTGGCCCACGAACTCGTCCAGCCTCCGCGGCCGCAGCGCCGCTTCGGCGGTGCGCTCGGGCGCGGTGGAGTCGGTGCTGGTGAGGGCCGGCTCGACCGGTTCGCTCATCGCTGCCCTCCGAGCGAGCGCAGCGCGCGGCGCAGGAGAGCCGCGGCATCGAGCGCCGCACCGTCCTCGGCGCGGGCCTCCTCGACGGCGCGCAGCGCGGCCTTCTCCGCCCAGCCGAGGCCGATGAGCGCCTCGACGACGTCTGCATCCGGGCCGGCTGGTGCCGTTCCCGCCGGGGCCTCCTCGCCGGCAGCGGCGACGGGGGTGGACGGTGCAGGCAGCTTCCCGCCGAGCTCGAGGAGCATGCGGCTGGCGACCTTCGGGCCGATGCCCGGGGTGCGGGTGAGTGTCTTCGCGTCCTGCTCGGCGACGGCGCGACGCAGCTCCTCGGGCTCGAGCACGGTGAGCACGGCGAGAGCGGTGCGCGGGCCGATCCCGGAAACGGACTGGACGATGCGGAAGGTCTCCGCCTCTTCCGGATGGGGGAAGCCGTACAGCGTCAGGGAGTCCTCGCGCACGACCAGCTCGGTGTGCAACGTGAGCTCGGCGCCGTGGCGGGTCGAGCCGAGGGCCTCGGGGGTGGTACGGACGAGATAGCCGATGCCGCCCACCTCGAGCACGAGGGCGTCGAGGTCGATGCGGACGACCCTGCCGGTCAGAGATGCGATCACAGCCCCAGCCTAGAACACCTGTTCGATCACTGGCGGGAGGTGGAGCGCTCTCGGGCGCGTCGTGCGCGGCGCTCGGCCTCAGCCCACACCGCCTGGGCGCTCGTGCGCGCCCCGCCCGTGCGATCCACGGCGACAGGTCCCCCGCCGCGCCACAGCTGGGTCAGCGCGATCGCGACGGCGTCGGAGGCATCGGCGGGCTGCGGGGCGGCGTCCAGGCCCAGCAGCTTCACGAGAACGGTCTGGATCTGCTTCTTGTCCGCGCGGCCGCTGCCGGTGACGGCCGCCTTGACCTCGGAGGGGGTGTGCATCGCGACGGGGAGCCCGCGCTCGGCCGCCTCGAGCAGCGCGATGCCGGAGACCTGGGCGGTGCCCATGACGGTGGAGATGTTGTTCTGGCTGAACACGCGCTCCACCCCGACCGCGTCGGGCGCGAACTGCTCGAGCACCTCGCGCAGGCCGCGGGCGATGCTGAGCAGGCGCTGCTCGAGCGGGTCCTCGGAGGAGGAGCGGAGGACGCCGGCGTGGACGAGCCGGGCACGGCGGCCACCGAGCGCATCGACGACACCGATCCCGCAGCGGGTCAGCCCGGGGTCCACCCCCAGCACGCGCAGCGTCGTCATCGTCCCTGTCCCCTCGTCCCGTCCTCGTCCGTTCATGAGGACGGCGCGGCCCCGATCTCCGGGACCGCGCCATCCGCGGTGGTCACTGCGTGCTCACTCGGCGTCTTCGAGCTGCGCGGCGACGTCGTCGGGGATGTCGAGGTTCGAGAAGACGTTCTGGACGTCGTCGCTGTCCTCGAGCGCCTCGATGAGGCGCAGCGCCTTCTGCGCGCCGTCGAGGTCGACCGGGGTGCGCATGGTGGGCACGAACTGGGCCTCTGCGCTGTCGTAGTCGATGCCCGCCTCCTGCAGCGCGGTGCGCACGGCGACCACGTCGGTGGCCTCGGAGAGGATCTCGAAGGTGTCGCCCTCGTCGTTGATCTCCTCGGCACCGGCGTCGAGGACCACCTCGAGCAGGTCGTCCTCGGTGTGCTCGCCCTTGGAGACGGTGACGATGCCCTTGCGCTCGAAGAGGTAGGCCACCGAGCCGGACTCCGCCATGTTGCCGCCGTTGCGGTTGAAGGCGAGGCGCACCTCGGAGACGGCGCGGTTCTTGTTGTCGGTGAGGCACTCGACGAGCACGGCGACGCCGCCGGGCGCGTAGCCCTCGTACATGAGCGTCTCGTAGTCGACACCGCCGCCGTCCAGGCCGCCGCCGCGCTTTACGGCACGGTCGATGTTGTCGTTGGGGACGGAGGTCTTCTTCGCCTTCTGGATCGCGTCGAAGAGGGTCGGGTTGCCGGCCGGGTCAGGGCCGCCCATGCGCGCCGCGACCTCGATGTTCTTCACCAGCTTGGCGAACAGCTTGCCACGCTTGGCATCGAGGGCAGCCTTCTTGTGCTTGGTGGTCGCCCACTTTGAATGCCCGGCCATCTCTCTCCTTCCGCTGCTCCTCCGACGGATGGGGAGCGCCGCCCCATTGTAGGGGCTGGCGCCTGAGCGCCTCGTCGGGCACAGCCGAGGGTGCGTTCGTCCTGCGCTGCGGACGACGCGCGCACCGCCTCCGCCACGGCCGACGGCGGTGCTGGTGCTCAGCCGCGGACGACGGGTGCGGTGAGCGCACCGACGAGCCGGCGGTCCTCGGTGATCGCCTCGAGCAGCTCCCGCTCACGGGCCCGGGTGCGGGCGGTCGGGCGGGCGAACAGGACGCTGTGGCGCTCCATCCCCAGCGCGATCGCGGCGCGGATCAGGTCGCGCATGCCCATCCGGGCGACGGCGCCGTGGCGTCCCGCCCACTTCTCGGCCCGGCGGCGGCGCCGCATCGAGACGAGCATCTCGACCTCGTCGGGCGAGAACCAGCCAGCCCGCCCGTATTCGGAGAGCTGGCGGCGCAGGATCCGCTTCTCGCGCAGGCGGAGGAAGAGCACCATGCCCACCAGCAGCAGGAAGATCGGCACCTGGACGGTGAGGTAGTAGCGCAGGAATCCGGCCATCGGCGCCTCGGGATCCACCGGGAGGACGAAGGTGGAGCCGTTCCACAGAGCGTGCAGCAGCATGCCGAGGGACAGCCCGCCGGCGCCGAGGCCCACGGTGAGCATCACAGAGCGGCGCTCGGCGGCGATGCCGAGGCCCAGCCCGCACAGCGAGGTGAAGGAGACATGCGCGAAGGGCGAGAGGATCCCGCGCAGGAAGAAGGTCTGCCAGAAGGCGTCGACGGTGCCTGCGGCCTGCGCCTCATGGAAGGACCGGCCGAAGTACAGGATGTTCTCGGTGAAGGCGAAGCCGCCAGCGATCAGCGCTGCGTACACGACCCCGTCGATGGGACCGGCGATGTACTTCCTCCCCCAGATCAGCAGTCCGAAGAGCCCTGCGGACTTCATGCCCTCCTCGACCACGGGCGCCTGGATGACCGCACCGAGGAAGGTGTCCAGCAGCTCCGACTCCTCCTCCGGGGAGATCCAGGCATCGAAGTAGGTGCCGAAGAACAGGGTCAGCAATACGGAGCCGATCGCGCCCCAGGCGAAGGCGAGCACGAGGGACATGCGCGGCTGCGGGGTGTAGCGGTCGATCCACCACACGGCGGAGAGCACGAGCGCGACGGGGACCAGCGCGGCGGTGAAGGCGACGAGTGACGTGCCTACGCCCATCGGGAGGATGACGTAGAGGTACAGCACCACGGAGGAGATCAGCAGCGTCAGCACCGACAGGCCCACGAGGAGCCAGCGCACCCAGCGTCGGCGCCGGCGCGGCGGGCGCCCCGTCGGAGCGGCGAGGCCACCTCGTCGGCTGCGGGGCCGGGCCACGTCGTAGCCGTAGCCGTCCGTGCCCCTCGGTGCGCTGCCGGGGCGCGCTGGGGCGCCGGCAGTGCTCGTCGCAGGCAGCTGCATCTCAGGCAGTCTCATCACAGGCAGTCCTGCCTCTCCCCCAGGTCGACGGCCGCGGCCGTGCTGGCCGCGGCCATGCTAGCTCAGGCCTGTCCGGCCTCAGCACTCTTCCCGGCCTCAGCGTCATGCTGCCCCTCAGCATCGACCCCGCTCCCGGGCCAGGCCTCGGCGTACAGGCGCCGGGTGTCGGCGAGCAGGATCGGCAGCGCCTTGGTGCGCCCGATGATCGGCAGGAAGTTCGCATCCCCCGCCCAGCGCGGCACCACGTGCTGGTGCAGGTGCGCGGCGATCCCGGCGCCGGCGACCTCGCCCTGGTTCATGCCGAGGTTGAAGCCGGCCGGATTCGAGACCTCACGCACCATGCGCATGGCGGTGCGGGTGAGCTCGGCGACCTCGAGGACTTCCTCCTCATCCAGCTCCGTGTAGTCCGCGACGTGCCGGTAGGGGCACACCAGCAGGTGACCGGAGTTGTAGGGGTAGAGGTTCAGGATCACGAAGGCGCGGTATCCGCGGTGGACGATCAGCGCATCCTCGTCGGAGCGTCTCGGCCCCGCGCAGAAGGGGCACTGGGCGCCGTCGTGCGGGTCCTCGGGCTTGTCCTGCCCGTCGATGTACGCCATGCGGTGCGGGGTCCACAGGCGCTGGGTGTCATCGAGGACGCCCGCGAAATCGCGGGCGTCCTCGAGGCGCGGCGTCTCGGCCGAGCTCACACCTGCGCCTTGTCCCGGATCGCGGTGACGATCCGCTCCACGGCCGCGTCCACGTCGATGCCGTTGTCCTGGCTGCCATCGCGCATGCGGAAGGAGACCGCGCCCTTCTCCTGGTCCTCGCCGCCGGCGATGAGGAGGTAGGGCACCTTTTCCTTGGTATGGGTGCGGATCTTCTTCTGCATCCGGTCATCGGAGGAGTCGACCTCGACGCGCACGCCGTGGGCGCGCAGCTTCGCGGCGACCTCCTCCAGGTACGGGACGTACTCGGCAGCGACCGGGATGCCGACGACCTGCACCGGGGCGAGCCACACGGGGAAGGCGCCCGCGTAGTGTTCGAGCAGCACGCCGAAGAAGCGCTCGATCGAGCCGAACAGGGCGCGGTGGATCATCACCGGGCGCTGGCGGGAGCCGTCGGAGGCGGTGTACTCGAGCTCGAACAGCTCCGGCTCGAAGAAGTCGAGCTGGATGGTGGAGAGCTGCCAGGTGCGGCCGATCGCGTCCTTCGCCTGGACGGAGATCTTCGGGCCGTAGAAGGCGGCGCCGCCCGGATCCGGCACGAGGTCCAGGCCGGAGGCGGTGGCGACCTCCTCGAGGGTACGGGTCGCCTCCTCCCAGGTCTGCTCATCGCCCACGGACTTCTCGGGGTCGCGGGTGGACAGCTCGAGGTAGAAATCGTCCAGGCCGTAGTCGCGCAGCAGGTCCAGCACGAAGCTGAGCAGGCTCGAGAGCTCCTCGCGCATCTGCTCACGGGTGGTGTAGATGTGCGCGTCGTCCTGGGTGAAGCCGCGGGCACGGGTGAGGCCGTGGACCACGCCGGACTTCTCGTAGCGGTAGACGTGCCCGAACTCGAACAGTCGCAGCGGCAGCTCGCGGTAGGAGCGTCCGCGGGAGCGGTAGACGAGGTTGTGCATCGGGCAATTCATGGGCTTGAGGTAGTAGTCCTGGCCCTGGCGGGTGATGTTGCCGTCCGCGTCCACCTCCTCGTCCATGTGCATGGGCGGGTACATGCCCTCCGCGTACCACTCGAGGTGGCGCGAGGTCTCGAAGAGGTTCTTCTTCGTGATGTGCGGGGTGGAGACGAAGGAGTAGCCGGCCTCGACGTGGCGGCGGCGCGAGTAGTCCTCCATCTCCATCTTGATCATGGCGCCCTTGGGGTGGAAGACGGGCAGGCCAGAACCGATCTCGTCCGGGAAGGAGAAGAGGTCCAGCTCGTTGCCCAGGCGGCGGTGGTCGCGGCGCTCGGCCTCGGCGATCCGCTCCTGGTGGGCGCGCAGCTCGTCCTTGGTGGGCCAGGCGGTGCCGTAGACGCGCTGCAGCATCGGGTTCTTCTCGCTGCCGCGCCAGTAGGCGGCGGCGGAGCGTGTGAGGGCGAAGCCGTTGCCGATGTGCTTGGTGGTGGGCAGGTGGGGGCCGCGGCACAGGTCCGTCCAGACCACCTCGCCGCGCCGGTCGACGTTGTCGTACATGGTCAGTCCGCCCTCGCCGACCTCGACGCTCGCCCCGTCGGCGGCGTCGGCGGCGGAGGACTTCAGGCCGATGAGCTCGAGCTTGTACGGCTCGGAGGCCTCCTCGGCGCGCGCGGCGTCATCGGAGATCTCGCGGCGCACGAAGCGCTGCCCGGACTTCACGATCCGGGTCATCTCCTTCTCGAGAGCCTTGAGCGACTCGGGGGTGAAGGGCTCAGCGACGTCGAAGTCGTAGTAGAAGCCGTCGGTGATGGGCGGTCCGATGCCGAGCTTCGCGTCGGGGTTGACCTTCTGCACGGCCTGGGCGAGGACGTGCGCGGTGCTGTGGCGCAGGATCGAGAGGCCGTCGGGGCTGGAGATGTCCACGCCCTCGACACTCTGCCCGGCGGCGAGCTGGGTCTCGAGATCGCGCAGCTCCCCGTCGATGCGCAGGGCGATGATCGTGGCGGTCCCCTCGAAGAGGGTGGTGCCCGTGGTCCCCTCCTCGATCTGATGGGGTGCTCCGTCGAGGGTGATGGCGATCTGGGCCACGTGCTGCTCCTTGCGTGTCGGGGTGAGCCGGCCGACGACGCCGGCTCCGCGGACCATCCTATCGGGGCGCGCGAGGGCTTCCGCCCCCGGTCCGGGCCGCCTCTCCCACAGGGCCTGCGACAGGAAGCCGCAGGGTGAGGGTCGAGCCCTCACCGTGCCAGGACTCGAGGGTCGCGCTGCCGCCGTGACGCTCGAGGATCGCGCGGACCAGCGGGAGACCGAGCCCGGTCCCGTCGATGCCGCGGGATTCGCGGGAGCGGCCCAGCTCCTCCCACACCGTCTCGAGCTCGTCGGCGGGGATGCCGCGCCCGGTGTCCGCGATCTCGAGCAGGATCATCCCCTCCTCCTCGCGGCCGCGGATCTCGATCGCGTCCTGGCCCGCGGAGTACTTCACCGCGTTGCTGAGTGCGTTGGCGAGGACCAGGTAGAGCAGGTCCTCGTCGCCGACGAGGCGCGGCAGGGGGCGCGGCGCCCGCGGCAGCGCGATGGTGACGCGGCGGCGCTCAGCCCCCGGCAGCTCGCCCATCGCCGCGACCGCCTCCTCGACCAGGGCCGTGGGGTCGATCGGGGCGAGCTCGAGCTCGGTCTCCTCGACCTCGCCGATGCGTCGCAGATCGCGCAGCAGTCCGGTGAGCCGCTGGGACTGGGCGTCGATGCTCGCGCGCTGGCGGTCGGAGGGCTCATCGGCGAGCGCGGCGCGGATCCCCTGGATGGGGTTCTTCAGCTCGTGATCGAGACGGGAGAGGACGCGGCGATGGCGGGCGGCGAGCTGCTCGAGCGCGTGTCGCCGGTCCCGCGCGGCGCGACCTCGCTGGAGATGGGCGGCGAGCAGGGCGGGGGCGAGGACAGCGGTCACCGCCGCACCGAGCAGCAGCGGCAGCCAGGCGAGGCTCCCCATGACATAGACCTGTGCCCCGCCACCGGTGGCGAGCCAGAGGAGGCTCAGCACCAGGCCGAGCAGCAGCGGGCCGAGGCCGAGCACGAGCCGGAGAACCGGCCGACGGGCAGTGCCACCTCTCATGCCTTCGCCACCGGGTACACGAAGCGGTAGCCGAGTCCGGGCACGGTCTCGAGATAGCGGGGGTTGCTGACATCGTCGCCGAGGGCTCCGCGGATCTCCGCGATCCGGTGGTCGACGGCGCGGGTGGTGACGATGGCGTCGAAGCCCCACACCGTCTGCAGCAGGCGGTCGCGGCTGATCACCTCGTCGGGATGGGCCATGAGGAACTCCAGCAGCGCGAAGGCGCGCGGGGTGAGCTGCTTCTCGGCTCCGTCGAGAAGGACGCGACGGGCGGGACGGTCGATGCGCAGCGCCCCGGCGCGCAGGCTCTCCGCGGCGCTGAGCGGGGCGGTGCCTGCCCTCGCGCGGCGCAGCACGGCGCGCACCCGGGCGAGCAGCTCCTGCGGGTCGAAGGGCTTGTTGAGATAGTCGTCGGCCCCTTCGTCCAGGGCCGCGGCGCGCTCGAAGCTCTCGCCGACGTGGGTGAGGAGGAGGACGGGCAGCCAGTCGTGCTCGGCGCGGATCCGGCGCAGCACTTCCCGCCCGTCGATGCCCGGCATCATCACGTCCAGGATCACGACGTCGGGACGGCGCCGGGCGATGGACTGAAGGGCGCTCTCCCCGTCGGCCGCCTCCTCGACCTCGAGACCGGAGCGCTCGAGGACGGGGCCGAGGTGCTCCCGGATGGTCGCATCGTCGTCCACCAGGAGCACCCGCGGCCGTGGAGCGCCGCCATGCTCAGCCGTCATAGCGGATCTCGACGCGACGGTTCTGGGCGCGGGCGTCGGGGTCGTCCTCCCCGCCAGGGCTCTCCTCGACGAGGGGCTCACTGTCCCCGTGCCCGGTGACGGTGAGCTCGAGGTCGGGGCGGGCGGTGCGGATCTGGGCGGCGACGGCTTCGGCCCGCTCCTCGGAGAGGACCTGGTTGCCGCGTTGGTAGGGGACGGTGTCGGTGTGCCCGTCGATGCTGACCGCGGCGCCCTCGGGCACGTCCTGGACGAGCTCGACGATCTTCGCTGCGGCGGCCTCGGAGATCTCCGCGGAGCCGGTGGTGAAAAGGATGTCGGTGCTCAGCGTGATCGCCGTGGTGCCGGCCTCGGCGTCGGTCTGGGCGAGCGGCTCGATCACGCCCTCGAGCTCGATGATCCCGTCGTCGAGCTCGATGATGCCGTCGTCGAGCGGGGTGATGCCGTCCTCCGCGAGGGCGGGAGCGAGCATGCCGCCGAGCAGCAGTGCGGAAGCGAGAGCGACGCGCAGGGTGCCTCTCATCGGATCTCGACCCCGACGGCGAGCGGCGCGCCCTCGACGAGCATCACGTCCATGGCGGTGACGTCCTCGGGCGGGGCGACGAACATCGCATAGGCATGGAGGGTCTGTCCGGGCCGGAACTTCGCCCCCTGGGAATTCGTCTGGGCTTCCACGGTCGAATTGCGGGGGACGGTGTGCTTGTTGAGGTTCACCGGATCGATGAGATGCGGATTCCACGACTGCGCCCCGAGATAGTCATAGATCCAGGCCGCCTCGTCCGGCTTCGTGCTCTCCACCCGGAAGGAGAACTGGGCGACCAGCCGCTCGCCGTCGCGGCGCAGCTCGTGCAGAGCGACGGTGAGGGTCGCATCGGGGTCGCCGTCCACGGTCGCGGGCACCTCGGCCGTGGCGATCGCTGCCGGCAGCTCGCTGAGGTCCATCGGGGCCTCCTCGTCGACCACCGTCTCGTCGCCGCTGTCGTCGGAACCGGTCGCGGAGCCCTTCTCCTCGGCGTCTCCCCCGGCGCTGCCGTCGGCCTGGTCCTCGCCGCTCTTCTCCTCGCCGCTCTTCTCCTCCCCGGCATTCTCCTCCCCGGGCTCGCCGGCGCCGATGGTGCAGCCGGTGACGGCGGCGGTCCCGAGCAGGGCGAGCGCGCCGAGGAGGCTCCGCCGGGTGGCGGGCTATCGTCGAGCGGTGGCGTGCATGGTGTTCTCCTTCGTCCGGGGCGGCCCCTCGCCGCCCGTCCCCTCAGCCTGCCGGGCCGTTGTCCCCACATGGTCGCACCGGTGTCGTGGTGCGGGGACGTGCTGTCTCGATCCTGCGACATGTCTGGGCGTCATGCGGATCGTGCCGCGCACGTGATCCCGCGCGCGGGATGCTCACCGTCTCCGCAGGGACAAGCAGGATCTGCGGATCGTCCGATGATCTGACCTCTGGGACGGGCGTGCCGTACGTCCGCCCTCGTCGCTCCCCCCAGGAAGGAGAGCGCCCCCGCTCGCTCCTTGTGCTGCGGAGGGCCTCCTCATGAGCCAGAACTCTCAGACGACCCAGGAGCTCCTCGAGGACCTCCGCACCGTCGCGCCCCGGCGCCGACGACGCGAGGATTCCGGGCTGGACAACGTGGTGTTCGGTGTCGCCGTCGCTCTCGCGATCGCCTTCGTGGTGCGGGATCGCCTCCGTGGTGCGGGGACTGATCCCCCCTGGGTTCGGAGACGTCGGATCCGCCGTGCTGAGCGGCGTGATCTCGAACTTCGGCTGGCTGTACGTCATCGCCGCGACGGTCTTCACGATCTTCGTGATCATCGTGGCCGCCTCCGGCTTCGGCCGCATCCCGCGGGGACGCGACGGCGAGGAGCCGCAGTTCCGCACCGCGAGCTGGATCTCGATGATGTTCGCGCCCGTGATGGGCATCGGCCTGGTCTTCTACGGCGTGGGTGAGCCGCTGTTCTTCTACATGTCGCCGCCGCCCGGCACCGTCAAGGGGCAGACCCCGGAGGCGATGACCACGGCGCTGGGGACCACGCTGTTCCACTGGCCCCTGTACCCGTGGGCGATGTACGCGATCGTGGGCCTCGGCATGCCCTACGGCACCTACTTGCCTGGGCCGCTCGCAGCTGTTCTCCTCGATGCCCACCTCGCTGTTCGGCGAGCGCGTCTCGGAGAGCGTCGGCGGGCCCGCCCCGTTCATCCTCACCGTGATCCCCAACGCCGTGGGCGGCCTCATCGCGGACCTGCCGCAGATGGACTCGCGCACCGCCGCGGCGGGCGATGAGTCGATGGCGGAGCGGATGAGCACCTGGACCGTCGCCCACTGGGCGTGGCGGGTCTCCTGGCGCCCCTTCGGGGGCCTGTTCATCGGGCGCATCTCCCGCAGCCGCACGATCCGCCAGTTCGTGGCGGGCGTGCTGCTGATCGCGATCTTCTTCGTCACCGGCGCGGACTTCGCCTCGATCGTCATGCGCGAGCTCAGCGAGAAGGGTGCCCATGAGCCCACCCGCAAGCTCGTGGTCTCCTGGGGCGTCGCGACCGGTGCGGTCGTGGTGGTCATGCTGCGCGCCAGGCTCGCGGAGACCGTCCTCGCGGACACGGTGGAGGCCGCGATCGACCGTCACGACGGCGAGCCCTCCGGGCTGCGCACCGTGGGGCACCCGTCGAGCAGCCGAGCACCGAGACGCCCGCCCCTGACGAGACTGATCTCGAGGTGTCCGGCACCAGCGCCTGGTCTGAGCGCCTGACAAGGACGAAGGCCCCGGTCCATCGACCGGGGCCTTCGTGGTGGTGGGCGATACTGGGATCGAACCAGTGACCTCTTCCGTGTCAGGGAAGCGCGCTACCGCTGCGCCAATCGCCCTCGCGGCGTCCCGAGGGACCCGTGGAGGTGGGTACGGGATTCGAACCCGTGTACACGGCTTTGCAGGCCGTTGCCTCGCCTCTCGGCCAACCCACCGGGGATGCTCCCGCATCATACGGAACAGCGCTCCCGACGAGTCGTCGGGAGCGCCGCTCCCCCGGAGCGGACGACCGGATTCGAACCGGCGACCCTCACCTTGGCAAGGTGATGCTCTACCAACTGAGCTACGTCCGCATGACGGGATCCGAGGATCCAGCCGTGGGCGATACTGGGATCGAACCAGTGACCTCTTCCGTGTGAAGGAAGCGCGCTACCCCTGCGCCAATCGCCCTGAGATGGTGTCCGCTCTACTCGATCGGACCTGGAACAGCCTACATGCTCTTTCGGGGTGCTCACGACACTTCTGGGTGTGACCTGCATCCCGCTGCATTTTCAGGGCTCGCATCGACACTCCTCCTGGCCGCGCCTCAAGGCCGCTGGCCGGGCTTCCCGCCCTTGCCTGCGGGTGCTGCGCGGACTCCTCGCCCCTCGCACGCGCCCCGTCGGCCGCCGGTGCGGCCCGCCACCCTTGTCGCGCGCCGCCCCCGCGAGCTCCCTCCGCCTTCCGTACCGTCCGCACCCTCCG
>Ga0079224_100000834_pt1 | contig 33035 bp, 33 predicted proteins | sample Stecom2015_FD_80414 | JGI IMG/M metagenome (GOLD analysis project Ga0079224, IMG submission 80414) | Agricultural soil microbial communities from Utah to study Nitrogen management - Steer compost 2015 | ecosystem: Environmental > Terrestrial > Soil > Agricultural land | place: USA: Utah... | reverse complement strand
GACACGGCGGCCGCGGATGAGCCGATGGGCGCGTTCACGGGCGACTTCATCTTCGTCGGCGACGTGGGTCGTCCGGACCTGCTGGAGAAGGCGGCGGGCGTGACCGGCACGATGGAGCCGGGCGCGAGGGCGCTCTTCCGTTCGCTCCGGAAGTTCGCCGAGCTTGCGGACCACTTGCAGATCTGGCCCGGTCACGGCGCGGGTTCGGCGTGCGGGAAGTCGCTCGGCGCGGTGCCGCAGAGCACGCTCGGCTACGAGAAGCGTTTCAACTGGGGCTTCAGCTACGACGACGAGGATGCGTTCGTCCGGGCCGTTCTGGAGGGTCAGCCGGAGCCGCCGAAGTACTTCGCCGAGATGAAGCGGATCAATAAGGTCGGCCCCCGGATCCTGGGCGGATTCCGCCGTCCGGAGCGCCTCCCCGGGACGCGTCTGGCGGCGCTCCTCGAGGCGGGCGTCCTCGTCGTGGACACGCGGTCGACCGAGGCGTACGCTTCCGGTCACGTGCCCGGCACGCTGAACATCCCGCTCAACCGGAGCTTCAACACCTGGGCGGGGTGGCTGGTGCCGTACGACCGGCCGTTCTATCTGATCGTCGACGAGACGGCGTGCCCGTCGTGCGTCGATGAGGCGATCCGGGATCTCGCCATGATCGGGCTGGACGACGTGGGCGGATATTTCGCCGCCGAGGCGCTCGATGAGTGGGCGGCCGAGGGGCGGGAGCTCGCGACGGTGCGCGAGATGAGCACGCCCGAGCTGGCCGAGATGGCCCGGCGCGAGGAGGTCTCCGTGATCGACGTGCGCGGGCGGGTCGAGTGGGAGGCGGGGCACATCCCGGGCGTGTCGAACATCCCGCTCGGCTACCTCCCCGACCGGATCGACGAGGTGGCGAGGGACAAGCCGGTCATCGTGCATTGCGAGACCGGCGGCCGCTCCGCGATCGCGGCGAGTCTGCTCCAGGCCAGGGGCTTCGACAACGTGATCAACCTGGTCGGCGGCTATGCGGATTGGCAGGCCGCGGGCAACCCCGTCGAGCGAGGCCAGGGCGGGGAGTGATGGGCGGGCGCCGGGGCCACCCGGCGCGCCGCGGCGCAACGGGCGAGGGCGTGGAGCTTTCCGTGCCCTCGCCCGCTTCGTTATCGGGCGCGGCCGAGGCTCTCGTCGATCAGCGCCTCGAGCTGTGGGCGGGGCAGGACCCCGGAGTGGCGTGCGACCTCGCGGCCGTCGCGGAAGACGATCAGCGTCGGGATCCCGCGGATCGCGTAGCGGACGGCCATCGTGGGGTTCCGGTCGGTGTCCAGCTTGCCGACGAGGAGCTCGCCCGCCCGGTCGTGCGCGACCTCATCGAGCGTCGGCGCCAGCAGCCGGCAGGGGCCGCACCAGTCCGCGTAGAAGTCGACCAGGACCGGGACCGTGGACTCGGCCACGACCCGTTCCAGGTCCTGGTCCGTCACGCGGATCGGGCGGTCGAGCCGGATCGGCTTGCCGCACTCCACGCACCGGGGCAGCTCCTCCGCCTTCCCCATCTCCACCCGGTTCAGCGCCCCGCAGAAGAGGCAGGGCACGGTCGCCTCTCCGGTCGACCTCGTCGGCTCCGTCATCGTCCTTCACTCCTCCACGATCACCGGCAGCTCCGACCTGCGGCTCCAGTCGATGAACGAGCCATCGTAGAGCCGCGTTTCGTATCCGAGGTAGCGCGCCACGAAGTACAGGAAGCTCGCCTGCAGCCCGGTCCGGCAGTAGGTCACGACCGTGTCATCCGGCGCGACGCCCGCCCGCTGGAAGAGGGCCTGGAGCGTCTCCGTGTCCTCGAGGACCGGCGGCCCGCCGGGCTTGAGCGTCTCCTCCCAGAACAGGTTCGCCGCGCCGGGGATGTGGCCGGGGCGCGGGACGCCCGGCCCGGCCTCGTAGCCCCAGTACTGTGCCGGCGGGCGGGCGTCCAGGATCGCGACGCCCGGGCTCTCCAGCCGGGACGCGATCCAGTCGGCGTCGACGATCAGATCGCGGCGCGGCTGCGGCGTGAGCGTCCCGCCGGCCGGTTCCTCCGGCGGCTCGTGGGAGATCGTCCAGCCCTCGGCCTCCCATGCGCTCAGCCCGCCGTCCAGGAGCGCGGCCCTCCCTCCGTGTCCGAGGTGGTCGAGTGCGACGAACGCGCGCGCCGCGTAGAGCGGCTCGCCGTAGAGGATGACGCGCACGTCGTCCGAGACGCCGACCGCCTCGAAGAGCGAGTCGAGCGTCTCGACCGGCGGCAGCTCGTTCGGGATCCCGTCCCGCTCGACCAGGAGCGCGGAGACCGGGAGGAAGCGCGCGCCCGGGATGTGCCCCGCCTCGTACTCGGCCCTGTCGTCGCCGACGTGGACGACGACGAGCCCGTCCTCGCCCAACCGGTCGGCGAGCCAGCTCGTCGTGACGACCAGGTCGCTCCGGAGCCTCGGCGACCCGGCCGTCGCCGCGCCGCGCGGCGCATCCCCGTCCGACGATCCGGGCGAACAGGCCAGCAGGGCCAGCACCGGAACGAGTCCAGCCAACGCGCGTCTCTTTATCCGCATCGATGACCTCCGCGATCAGGTTCGATCAGGTCCTGGACAGGATCGTCGCCACCAGCTCGTCGTTCGACCCGGTACGCCGCATGAGGGCGATCAGCGTGCTCATCGCGTCGGCGGGGGCCTGGCCGGCCAGGTCGCGGCGGAGACGCCGGGCGGCCTCGCCGGCGTCCTCGCTCAGGAGGAGCTCCTCCCTACGCGTCGCGCTGGCCTGGAGGTCGATCGCCGGGAAGATCCGGCGGTCGGCCAGCTCGCGGCTCAGGACGAGTTCGCTGTTGCCAGTGCCCTTGAACTCCTCGAAGATGACCTGGTCCATCCTCGAGCCGGTGTCCACGAGCGCGGTCGCAATGATCGTGAGCGAGCCGCCGCCCTGCCTCGGATCCACGCTCCGAGCGCTGCCCAGGAACCGCTTCGGGCGCTCGAGCGAGTTGGCGCCCAGCCCGCCCGAGAGGGTCCGGCCGTTCCCCGATTCGACCGTGTTGTACGCCCGGGCCAGCCGGGTGATCGAGTCGAGGATGATGACGACGTCCTTCCCCTCCTCGACCTGGCGTCGCGCGCGCTCGAGCGTGAGCTCGGCGAGGGTGATGTGCTGCTCGGGCGGGCAGTCGAAGCTCGACGCGATGACCTCGCCGAAGCCGCACGCCTCCATCTCCGTGACCTCCTCGGGCCGCTCGTCGATCAGGAGAATCAGGAGCTGGCACTCCGGATGGTTCTGGGAGATCCCCTCGGCGACGGACTGCAGGACCGTCGTCTTCCCCGCCTTCGCCGGCGCGACGATCAGCGCGCGCTGGCCCTTGCCGAACGGGCAGAAGAGGTCGATGACCCGCGTCGTGTAGTCCGGCTGGCCCCGCCGCATGGCCTCGTGCTCGAGCGTGAGCCGGTCGCGAGGGTGCACGGCGCTCAGCCGGCCGAAAGCCGGACGGCCGCGCGTCTCCGCGGGCGAGTGGCCGTTGACCGCGAGCAAACGCACCAGGGGCGGGCTCTTCCCACGACCCGGCGCCTTGCCGAGCTCGCCGTCGATCTCGTCGCCGGCGCGTAGCTCGAACTGCTGGATCAGCCGGGACGGAACGTACGCATCGCCGCCGCTCGGGAGGTAGCCGTTCTCACGACGGCGCAGGAACCCCGAGCCGCCCGCCAGGATCTCCAGGACCCCGGCCGTCGCCACGGCCGGTGCCTTCTCTCGCTCTCTCTCATGGACCATGGACATCTGCTCTCGTCGTCCTCTCCTCATCGCCTCCGGATGGATCTCCGGTCGGAGCCCACGGGTGGGCAAGCCGTCGGCCCGCCGTTAGATTGCCGCGACTCCCGACGTATGTACCTTTGCGGGCTCGCCCGGGAACACCGCGAGCGAGCCAGGGGGCAGGTCAATGTCCGTCATGACGCAGGAGTGGGGCCGAACCGCGACCCCGGCGGAGATCCGCCGCCACTTCCCCGCACTCGGCCGGCGCTGGGCCGGGCAGCCCGTGGCCTACTTCGACGGACCCGGCGGCACACAGGTGCCGCGACAGGTCGTCGGGACCATGACCGATTACCTCTATCACCACAACGCCAACACACACTGGGAGTACCCCACCAGCGCCGAAACGGACGCGGCGATCCTCGCCGCGAGGGGCGCGCTCGCCGACTTCCTCGGCGCCACGCCCACAGAGATCGTGTTCGGCGCGAACATGACCACGCTCACGTTCCACCTTGCCCGCGCACTCGGGCGTCGGTGGGCGCCCGGCGATGAGGTCGTGACCACCGAACTCGACCATCACGCCAACATCGCGCCATGGCGCGCGCTCGAGCGCGAAGTCGGGATCGTCGTCCGGACCGCGCGCATGTGCACCGAGACCGGCCAGCTCGACTGGGACGACCTCGAACGCCAGATCGGGCCCCGGACCCGGCTCCTCGCGATCGGCGCCGCCTCGAACGCGCTCGGGACCGTGAACGACGTCCGCCGCGCCACCGAACTCGCACACGCCGCCGGCGCGCTCGTCTTCGTCGACGCCGTGCACCACGCCGCACACGCGCCGATCGACGTCCGCGAGATCGGGTGCGACTTTCTCGCCTGCTCCGCCTACAAGTTCTACGGTCCGCACATCGGCGTGCTCTACGGCCGGCGCGACCGGCTCGAAGAGCTCGACCCGCCACGGCTCGAACCCGCACCCGACGAGGTGCCCGAGCGCTTCGAGACCGGGACCCAGAACCACGAGGGGATCGCCGGCGCCGCGGCCGCGGTCGACTTCCTCGCCTCGCTCCACGACGACGATCGACTCGGGCGCAGGGAGCGGCTCCGCAGGAGCATGGCCGCGATCCACGCGCGAGGAACCGAAATGGCGACGCGCCTCTGGGAAGGACTCGCCGGGATCGAACGCGTCCGGCTCTATGGACCCGCCCCCGATCAACCACGCACGCCGACCGTGGCCTTTACCATCCAGGGCCTCGGGTCCGACGAAGTCGTCCGACGACTCGCCGAGCGCGCCCTCTTCGCCACGCACGGCGATTTCTACGCCGCGACCGTCGTCGAACGGCTGGGGCTCCGGCCGGACGGGCTCGTGCGCGTCGGATGCGCGTGCTACACCACGGACGAAGAGCTGGATCGCCTCATCGAGGCCGTGAGAGACCTCGCGGGGTGAACGCTCCCACGGGGCGGACGAGCCGCCGTACTCTACCCCGCCGGCGGGGGCGGGGTCCGCACGGCTCGGAGCGAAGGAACGGCGGGGCGCGGACGGCCGGCAGGCGCCCCGCGGCCCCACGGCCGGCCACGTCCCCCACGATCGCGACAATCTAGGCACAGACCGCCCTTCCTGCCAACGGATCGCTTGTCCGGTGCGCCAGATCGTTGTAGATTAGAGGGTTGGACGAGGTCGGCGCGAACCGGAGGGGCGGGCCGCGTGCGTTTTCGCGCCGGGCCGTGCTTCGGTGGGCCGGCCTCTTCGTGTATCCGGGCGATCGGGCGGCCCGGCGTGCGTAGGGAGTGTGTATGGGGTTTGAAGGATTGACGTCGGTCCCCGCGCTGCGGCGCGCGATCGTCGACCTCGGTTGGGAGCGTCCCACGCCGATCCAGGCGGAGGCGATCCCGCATGCGCGGTCGGGTCGCGACGTCGTCGGGATTGCGCAGACGGGGACGGGGAAGACGGCGTCGTTCCTGCTGCCGGCGCTGGAGCGTCAGGTCGAGCGGGAGGGCTTGTACACGCTGGTCCTCTGCCCGACGCGCGAGCTGGCGCAGCAGGTCGCGGCGGACGCGCGGGCTCTGGCGAAGTACACGGAGCTGTGGGTCGGCGAGATCTACGGCGGCGTCCCGCTGGGTCCCCAGATCCGGGACCTGCGGGCCGGCTTCGACGTGATCGTGGCGACGCCGGGTCGTCTCCTGGATCATCTCGAGCGTGGCCACGTGGATCTCTCGACGGTCGAGGTGGTCGTGCTGGACGAGGCCGACCGCATGCTGGACATGGGGTTCCGTCCGCAGATCGAGGCGATCCTCGCGGCGTGTCCGAGCGAGCGGCAGACGTTGCTCTTCTCGGCGACGATGCCGCACGGCGTCCACGCGCTCGCGCTGCGGATCCTTCAGGACCCGGTCTGGGTCGAGGTCACGCCGCAGTCGACGGCCTCCGAGAACGTGGAGCAGGCGGCCTACCCGGTCCGTCCGGACCAGAAGGTCCCGCTGCTGCTCGAGCTGCTCGACGAGAGCGGGATGGATCAGGTCCTGGTCTTCACCCGGACGAAGGTCGGTGCGGACCTCCTGTACAGCCGGCTCCGTGCGGCGGGGATCGATGTCGCCGTGCTGCACGGCGACCGTGATATGGCCCAGCGCGCGCGAGCGCTGGACGCCTTTGCGCGGGGCAGGGTCCGGGTCCTGGTCGCGACGGACGTCGCCCAGCGCGGGCTCGACATCGAGGGGATCAGCCACGTGATCAACTTCGACGTGCCGTTGAACCCCGAGGACTACGTGCATCGGATCGGCCGGACGGGCCGGGCGGGTGCGACGGGCACGGCGATGACGTTCGTGACGCCGGCCGAGCTCACGCACCTCCACGACATTGAGCGGGTCCTCGGCGAGCGGCTGCCTCGTCGGAGCGTGGAGGGCCTGACCGCGAACTTCTCCGGTCCCGCGGCCCCGGTGGCGCCGCCGATCCGCCTGAACCGGAGCGGCGGCCGGCTCGGCGCACGACGCGGCGATCCGCTCACGGCCGAGCAGTTGCGGGAGCTGCTGAAGGTGGGTTGAACGATGCGGCGGAATTGGGGCCGGGGCGTCCCGGTCCATCGTGGAGGAGGCCGGGGGGTCCCCGGCCTTTCGTGTTTCACCCCGTGATCCCGGGGACGGCCACGGCGGCCGGGGCCCGGATGCAGAGCTCCGCGGCGTCCGAGATCGGGGTGGGGTGCGGGTTGACCTCCACGATCCGTCCGCCGCCCGCCCGTGTCAGGGCGGGAAGCCCCGCGGCGGGGTGCACGATCCCGCTCGTCCCGACGACGAGGCAGAGGTCGGCGTCCGCGGCGGCCCGGGCGGCCTCATCCAGGAGCGCCGGGTCCAGGGCCTCGCCGAACCAGACGACGTCCGGCCGGAGCAGGCTGCCGCACCGTCCGCAGCGCGGGAGTGAATCTTCTCGATCCGCCGCGATCGGGCCGCGATCTTCTCGGCGCGTCCCGCACGCGGTGCAGCGGACCCGGAAGATGGAGCCGTGCAGCTCGATCGGGAGCGCCGGCTCTGGATCCCGCTCGCCGGCGGCGGCCCTGGCCGCCGCGGTGTGCAGCCCGTCCACGTTCTGGGTGACGATCCGGACGCCGTCGCGATCGAGCGCGAGTCGGGCGAGCGCGAGGTGGGCCGCGTTCGGCTCGCACGCCGCGACCCGTTCCCGGCGCCAGCCGTACCACTCCCAGACCAGGCGGGGGTCGCGGGCGAAGGCCCCGGGCGTCGCCAGCTCTTCCGCACGGTACGTCCTCCACAGTCCGCCGTCCCCGCGGAAGGTGGGGACGCCCGACTCCGCGCTGATCCCGGCGCCCGTGAGCACGACGATGCGCTCCGCCTCGCGCACCCACCTCCGGGCCCGCTCCACCTCGTTCATCTCCGGTCCCACGGTCCGCACCTCCTGTCCACGCCGCGAAGGATAGGACGATTGCCCGCGCGCAACGGCGCCCTTACGGTAACCGTGACCGGAGGTCGGGGTCCAGCCCGGTCGTACGGCCCGGCCCTCGTCGTCGAGGTCCGATCCTGCCGTTCTTCGGGCGCGAGGGCGAGCCGTCCTCGCGCGTCGAGTTTTCGATGTCCATCCCCTGGCCGAACCGTCCTCCGGCCGGGGCGGGATCCGGGAGGTACTCCCATGCGCACCACGAGGGCAGCACCACGTACGCCGCGTCCCGGAGCGACGCTCCTCGCCGCCGGACGTGCCGGGCGCCGCGGCCGCCGCGGCCCCACCGTCGCGGCGGTCGTACTCGGTACGCTCCTCGCCCCTGCGACGCTCCGGGCGCAGGACTCCTTCCACTGGCGCGGGGAACTCGGGCCCGGCCAGGTGCTCGAGGTCAAGGGCGTCAACGGCGCGATCCGCGCCGAACCGGCGGAAGGGCGGGAGGTCGAGGTCACGGCCACGAAGCGGGCGGGCCGGAGCGACCCGGACGAGGTCAGGGTGGAGGTCGTGAGGCACGCGGAGGGGATCACCATCTGCGCGCTCTACGCGACCGGAGGCCGGGGGAGCGTGTGCGCGCCGGGCGGCGGTGGCCGGACGAACGTGAGGAACAACGACGTCCAGGTCGACTTCACGGTGAAGGCCCCCACCGGCGTCCGCTTCATCGGTCGGACGGTCAACGGCAGCCTCTCCGCGCTGCGGCTCGAGGGCGACGTCGAACTCTACACCGTCAACGGCGGGATCGAACTCCGGCGGACGCTCTAGTCCAGGGACCGCAGCTCCTCGAGGAAGCGGATCACGACGGCATCGAACGCGGCGGGCCGGGCGAACATGACGCCGTGCGCGCCGCCCGGGATCCCGACGACCCTGGAGCGCGGGATCGCGCGGCGGAGCCGGACCAGGAAGCGCCGGCTCACGATGGGGTCGCGACGACCCGCCACGATGAGGGTCGGGCAGCGGACCCGGCCCGCCTTGTCGAGCGGCCGGTCGCGCCCCGCACGCCACCAGGTCGCCAGGAAGGTGAGGAGCGAGCTCCGCAGGTACTCGGAGGCGACGGCCGGGACGAGGGCGAAGGGTTCGCGCGCGATGTCGCAGAAGAAGGCGATGAGCTGACGCGTCCGCCGAAACGGGCCGGGCGCGCCCGTCGGCGTCACGAGGATCAGCGCACGGGCGCGGGCGGGCGCCGTTGCCGCCAACTCGAGGACCGCCTGCGTCGCGATCGAGTGCCCGAGCCAGACGGGGTGTTCGAGCCCGAGCGCGTCCGCGAAGGCGAGGAGCCAGGCCGCCGTGTCGGCGACGGAGTGGCCGGGGCGGGGGCCGTCGCTCAGGCCGAAACCCGGGAGGTCCGGCGCGATCGCGCGGTGGCCGGCACGGGCGAGCGCCTCGCAGTGCTTCGCCCAGAACCGGCCCGAGAGCCCGAGCCCGTGGGCGATGACGACGGGGTCGCCACGCCCCGTTTCGAGGTAGTGGACCGTCTTGCCACCGAGCCGCAGCCGGAGCTCACGGAGCCCCGCCATCGCCCTGCAGGAACGAACGGAGCACGGCGTTGAACTCCTCGGGGCGGTCGGCCATCGGGTTGTGAGCCGCATCCGGGAGGACGTGGAGCCGTGCGTCCGCGATCGCATCGGCCAGGATCCAGCCGTGCGCCAGAGGGGTGAGCGGGTCGAGCCGCCCCCAGATGATGAGCGTCGGGCTCCGGATCCGGTGGAGCAGCGGGCGCACGTCGTCCTTCAGGATGTGGTACGTCGCGCTCAGGATCGGCGCCGGCCCGGCGCGCAGCGCGTCGCGCGCAATGGTCGGGAGGAAGGCCGGCCGCCCCCAGGCACGCGGCGGGATCAGCTCCGCGACGAACCGTGCCATCTCGGGCAGGGAGAGCCGGCGCGGGATCCCGGCGGCGCTGACCAGGGCGAGACGGTCGACGCGTTCGGGCCGGCGTGCGGCGATGTGGATCGAGATCTGGCCGCCCATCGAGTGTCCGACGAGGTGGACCCGCTCGAGGCCCAGCGCGTCGAGCCACAGCGTCAGCAGCTCCGCGAGCCTGGGGATCTCCGGCGGCCCGCCCGCGGCCAGGCGGCTCCCGCCGAACCCGATCAGATCCGGTAGGTGCACACGGAACGAATTCGCGAGCGCGGGTACGGTATAACGCCACCAGCGATACGATCCCGCGAGGCCGTGCAGGAGCACGACCGGCGGCCCCGAGCCCGTGTGGACCGAGTGGAAGCGGAAGCCCTCGACCATCGTGTGGCGCCGCTTGAGTCTCATGGCCGGCCCCCCGGGCGGTGATCGGACGGATGCCGTCGTTCGCCCCCGGCCCGCACCCGCGGCCCGGTCCGTGCCGACGGTCGAGGCTGGCATCTCTGATTCAAAGGGCTATATTGCCGGCGCGGAATCTGCCGGAGCGGCACGTGGGAACGTAGCGGCTGAGGCATCGAGTCATGGACCGGTAGGAAGGAGGATCTGTTGGCAAGGAGAAGGACCAGGAGGGCCGAACGAGCTGGGAGGATGGAAAAGACCGCGTTCGAGCGTGCACGTGACGAACTCTTCAGCCACATCCACCGCTGCGACGTGATCGGCGCGACCGAGGAGCAGCAGATCGAGTGGATGGATGAGACGATGGAGTTCATGGCCGAACGCTACCCGGACCTGAGTCGTACGGAGCTGGAACAGCTGCGTGCTCTCGGGCTCCGCTTCTGTCAGCCGGTGATCCCGCACGGGAGCCGGGGGCGGGAAGATACCTCGTCTTCGGACAAGGAAGCAAACGCCGCCTGACCCGGCGGTCGGGGGCGGCGCCCGCCGCGCCTCCGCCCGCCCGTGGTCGCATGAGGAGAGGGGCGTCCCGGCGCGTGCCGCGCCCGCGTCCCTCGTTCGCATCCCGGTCCCGTCCCCATTCCGACACTCCGTAATCGCAAGCACGCTGCCAACGTCCGGGCAGGGCTCGCCGCCGCCTCGGCGCCCCGCCGTCGGGGGAACGACACTTGCTCAACGCCCTCGGCGGAGGTGGTCATGGCGATTCGACTCGATAGCAGCGGCAGCCCGCACGGGCCGACCGCGGACGGCTGGAACTTCCGGGCGTTCTACGGGACCGGACGGGCGCCTTGCCACGTCGGGTGCGGCGGCCAGGCGGAGGTCGTGCGCGTCGGCGTCCTGGACGACGGCGCCGGCGAGCTCTGGTTCGAATGCCGGAGCTGCGCCCAGCGGGCCCGGTATACCACGCCGCCGGCCTCGGACGAGGAGCGTCAGGCCGTCGCCGAGGCCGTGACGGCCGGCCGGGAGCCGGTCTGCTCGCGCCATGCCATCGACGTCCTCCTGCAGCGCCGCGGGAAGCAGCTCGTGTGCCCCGGGTGCGGGGTGCGGTACAGGGAGTGAGGCCGTCATGGAGCTTCGCGGGCGGATCGAGCTGTCCCGGCGGCAGAGGGGCTGGCGAGGCCGGTGGTCGCGCGTCGCGCTGGTCGTCTCGATCGGGGCGCTGACCTTCGCCCTCGGTCGGGTGCAGATCCTCGGGTCCTCGCACTACGCGCTGATCGCGAAGGAGAACCGGCTTCGCCCCGTGATCGTCCGCTCGCCGCGAGGCACGATCTACGACCGTCACGGCCGCGTCGTGGCGGAGAACACCGTCGGCTACCAGGTCCTGCTCATGCCGGCGCCGCTCGATTCGATGCGCTCGGCGCTGGAACGGCTGCAGCCGATCCTGGGCCTGACCGACGCGGACATCCAGCGTGCGACCCGGAAGTGGCTCCGGGCGCCGCATCTGCCGATGGAGGTGCACAACGACGCGTCGCTGAGCGCGGTCTCGCGGCTGCAGGAACGTCGTTTCCTCTTCCCTGGCGTCCTGGTCCACGAGTATCCGAAGCGTTCGTACCCGGCGGGCTCCGCGGTCGCGCACGTGATCGGCTACGTCGCGGAGATCAGTGAGGAGGAGCTGAAGCTCCCGGAATTCAAGGGGTACCGTCAGGGGCGGTGGATCGGCAAGGCCGGCCTCGAGCGGTCGTACGAGCGGCTCGTCGGAGGCGAGCCGGGGATGCGGTACCTCGAGGTCGACGCCGTCGGCCGGATCAAGCGCTGGCTCCCCGAGGAGGCCGGCGTGCCTCCGATCCCGGGCCGCGACCTCCGGCTCTACCTGGACCTCGACCTGCAGCGCTACATCGTCGAGCTCTTCCGGGACCTGGCACGGACCGAGGGGTTCAACGATCTCCGCGCCAGCCTCGTCGCGATCGAGCCGCAGACCGGCGGCGTCCTCGCGTACTACTCGACGCCGAACTTCAACCCGAACGTCTTCGTCGGCGGCGTGCGACCCGAGATCTGGGAGCGACTGACGACGGACGCGGCGAACCCGCTCCTGGACCGGGCCGGCGGCTCCGCACAGCCACCGGGCTCGACCTTCAAGCTGGCGACGATCGCGATGGCGATGGAGCTCGGGCTGGTCAAGGGGAACGAACGGATGCCGATCGCCTGCGGCGGCGGGCTCCGCTACGAACGGCGCTACGCACAATGCTGGTACGGCCGCGGCCACGGCTCGCTCGACCTCGTCGGGGCGATCAAGAACTCGTGCAACGTCTACTTCTATCAGGTCGGGATCCGGATCGGGCTCGAACGCTTCATGGAGGCGGGGACGCGTCTCGGCTTCGGCGAGCCGACCGGTGTGGATCTGCCGAACGAGCTGCGGCCGACCTTCCCCGTCGACATGGACTGGTGGGAGGAGCGGCTCGGGTACCGCCCCAACGACAACGAGGTCATGTCGCTCGCGATCGGACAGGGCCTCGTCAACCTGACCCCGCTCAAGATGGCGCAGTTCTACGTCGCGCTGGCGAGATCGGATGCCAAGGCGCCCGCGCCGCGCTTCGCGCAGACGGACGAGCCGGCGCCGATCACGCTCGATCTCGGGATCTCGCCCGAACAGATCCAGCTCCTGCGGCGCGGGTTCCGGCGCGTCGTCGGGCCCGGCGGCACGGCGGCGCTGAGCCGCCTCCCGGGGTGGGACTTCCTCGGCAAGACCGGGACCGCGCAGAACCCGCATGGCGATGACCACGCCTGGTTCGTCGGGATCGGCGGGCCCTTCGGCGAGGAGCCGGAGATCGTCGCCGTGATGCTGCTCGAGCACGGGCAGCACGGATACACCGCGTCGGGGGTCGTCGCGAACGCGATCAACTTCTATCTCAACCGCCGGCACGACCTCCCGTTCGTCCGCTATCCCACGCCGCGGGAACGGCTGCCGCGCGGGCTCACGATCGACTGGAACTGGTACCTCTCCGAGGTCGTCGACCCGCCCGCCGCGGAACCTTAGGCCCATTCGCCCGTACCACCCCGATATGGCCGCCGCCGGGATTCGCGCCCGCGGAAGGGCGCCAGCCCGGGGAAGGGCGAGGCGATGCGGCCATACCTGCCGCCGGAAGGAGGCGCTCATGCACCGCCGGTTGTTCGGGTTGTTGCTCTGCTCGCTCCTCCTCGCTCTGGGGGCGTGGCGCGCCACGCCGGTGAGTCAACAGGCGAGGCTGATCGTGCAGAACGGGACCTACTCGTCGCTGATCATCTCGCTGGCCGAAGGGTCGGGAGAGGAACGGCAGCTGGGGCAGGCGCCGCCGGACTTCGCGAACACCCTCGTCATCCCGGCACCGCTGCCGGATGGACCCGTCCACTTCGTCGCGCGACTGCGCGGCGAACAAGAGGTCCTCTACCGTTCGGACCCCGTTCGGCTCACACCCGGGAGCGTTCTCCGCTGGCAACTCCCGGCCAACACGATCGGACGCGGCGGGCGGGACGGCTGAGCCCGGCCCGGCGCGCACGGAACCGGTGCCGGAGCAGGGCGGCGCCACCCCGTCGAAGGGGTGGTTTCGACTCGGACGACTGCTTACATTGACCGTGATCGACTTCGCAGTGACTCTTGTCGGATCTCCGATGTTCTCGGACCCGTTCTCGACGCAGAGAGGAGCCGCAGCGTATGGCCACTCCGTTCCTCAGCTCTGAGGAGTACGACGAGCGCGCCCACCGTCTGTATGATGAGGGTGATTACGACGGCGCGATCGAGATGCTGAAGGAAGGGCTGGTCCTCTATCCACACGCCGTCGACCTTTACGTGGGGCTGGGCTACACTCGCCTGGCCCGGGAAGAGTACGCCTGGGCTCGACAGGCGTTCGCGCAGGCGCTCGCCCTGGAGCCGGACAACGAGGACGCGCTGGTCGGGGCCGGCGAAGCGCTGTTCCGGCTCGGCCGCGACGAGGAAGCACTCGAGCACTTCGACCGGGTCTGGCGCAACGGCGCCGCCGATGACCTGGACCTCCTCCTCTCGATGGGGCGGACGCTCTACCGGGAGCGGTACTACGCCGAGGCCCGGGAGGCCTTCGACCGGGCCGTGGAGCTGTTCCCGGAGAGCGCGGACGCCGTCGCGGCGCTGGCCTACACGGTCCACCGCCAGGGCGACGAAGACGAATCGAAGCGGCTGTTGCGCCGAGCGCTCGAACTCGACCCGGCGCTGTACGAGGCCCGGATCTACCTCGGCCACCTCCTCTACGACCAGGGCGAGTGGGAGGGCGCGCTCCGGGAGTTCGAATCGGTGCCGCCCGCCGAGCACTGGGACCCGGTCGCGCTCTGGCGGCTGATCGAACTCAGGCGCACGCTCGGCGCGCTCGAGCCGGGCGCGCCCGCGCTGGCCGTCTGGGAGGAACGTCAGCGGGATCTCGCCGAGAACGTCGACCCGATCGATGAACTGCTGGCGGAGATCGAGCAGCGGGTCGCGGAGCAGCACCACGCGCCGCCGCCGGCAGCCATCGAGGGCAACGCCCTCATCCATAGGATCCGCACGCCCGACGGCCAGGTTTTCGTCGGGAGCTGGAGCGACATCGTGCGCCAGCTGAGGGACGCGACCGGCCTGCCCAACGAGTCCGTCGCACAGTTCATGCGTCGCAAAGCCGCGGAACAGAGGGCGAGGACGGGGATCGGGATCCCCACCGACGATCCGGAGGCGTTCATCCGGGCCAGTGCACGTGCGGGACTCCTACGGATCGAGTGCTGATCGGCCGGGTTCGACGGATCGCATCCTGCGCCCGTTGTGGGAGGCCGGCCCCGAGCTCCGCCTCCTCGACGCGTACCGGGACGCGGACGAGCTGGCCCGCGCGGTAGGCGCCGTCTGGGCCGCGGTCGAGCACTCGCTGCGCCTCCTCCTGCGGGAGGACACGACGGCGCCGGACCCGGTCCGCCTCGCCGCGCTCGCGCCGGACGAGCTCCCGCTGCCGCGGCTGCTCGAAACCTTGCGCGCACGCGACCGGATCACGATCGAGCTCGCCGGTACCGCGCACGATCTGGGGCGCGCCGCGGAGCGGGCCGCGCGAGGCGAGGTCCGGGCCGCCGACGCGGACCTGGCCCGGGCCGCCGTCGCGCTGCTCGAGGCCGAAGTCGCGGCCAGGGAGCCGGAGACCGAAGCCGGCGCCGTGGCGATCGTCGGTCCGCCGCACACTCCCGGCCCGCCGCCCGAGCCGGTCCCGGCCGTCCCGCCCGACCGGTGGCGAGGCGCCCGTGCGCTCCGGATCACCGCGGCGGTGATCGCGGTCCTCGCGCTGGCCACCTCCGTGTTCGTACTCTTCCGCGCGCTCGACGACCAGATGAGCGAGGGGCTCGCCGCCTTCCGCAGGGGCGACCTCGAGGCGGCCGTGGCGCACTTCGAGGCGGTCGTCGACGAGGCGCCGCGCAATGTGACCGCGAGGCTCTACCTCTCCCGCGTCCTGAGGCGCCAGGGCGAATACGAGGCCGCCGCGGAGCACCTGCGCGCGGCGGCCCGGATCTCGCCGACCGACGCGGACGTGCGCCGCGAACTCGGCCACCTCTTCATGGACCTGGACCGCCCGCGGTCCGCGGCGGCGCAGTACCGGCAGGCGCTCGAGGCCGAGCCCGGTGATGAGCGGGCCTGGATCGGACTGGTCCTGGCGCTCCGGGCCGCGGGTGACCCCGAAGCCGAAATCGTGCTCCGGCGCGCGCCGCCCGGAGCCCGTGCCGCACTCACGAGAGATTGATACCATGACGACCGACACTGTCGTGGCCCGGCTCCACCGGGCGCTCGTCGAAGCGCTCTGGGCTCGGGGTCCAGACGCGCTGGAGCGCCCCGTGACCGTGGCCGAGATCTACCAGGATCTGATCCCGTACCGCGCGGTGCGCGGGCTCGCCGGCGTGGAGATGAACGCCGACTACGAGCACGCGCTCTTCCGCCTCCTGGCCGGTGAGAACGGCCACATTCGTCTGGAGCCGGCGACCGCGCAGGAGGAGCTGCGTCGCGAGCTCCAGAGCCCGAACCCGAACGTCACGCTGTACCGGAAGTTCGCCGCGTGCGACGCGTGGGTCGCGGCCCCGTCGGACCGGACCGCGACGGCGGGCCCGAGGCAGGAGACGTCGATGGATGGGCCGGCCGGGCGCACCGCGCCCGCAGGCCGCGCGCAAGCCGACGCCGCCGAGGGCGCGGGCGCGCCGACCGCGCCAGCCGCACCGGCCGCCGGTGAGAGCAGGACGGTATGCGCATTCTGTTCGAAACGCCTGCCCTCCGGGCGCGCGGTCCGGTTCTGCCCGTTCTGCGGGATGGATCAGGAACGACGCCCCTGCAGGACGTGCGGCGAGGTCCTCGACCGCGGGTGGCTCTACTGCATCACGTGCGGCGAGGCCGCCGGTGGTTGACGCGGTTTCGGCGCATCTGTATCTTCGCCCGGCGGTACCCGCAGGCGGGTAGCCGGGAATCGTTGCCGGTCATAGGGTAAGCGCTCGCGCGGGCGGGGCCCGCGCCTTTCGGCATTCACGTCAGGAGGACGCTCATGCGCATGAAGAAGTGGACCGCGGCCCTCGCGGTCATGGGGATGGTGGGGCTGGCCGCATGCGACAGCGCGCCGGAGGCGGAGCCGCAGCAGCCGCCCGCGGCGCAGCCGGAACAGCCGCAGGCTGCCCCTCCCGAGGCCGCGCCGACGGGCCCGCTCCCGGAGGGGGTGACGCCCGAGATGGTATCCATGGGACAGCAGGTCTTCACAGGGGCGGGCAACTGCTTCACGTGCCATGGTATGGATGGGACCGGCACGCCCCTCGCCCCGGATCTGACGGACGACCAGTGGCTGAACCTCCAGCCGGCCCAGGGCGATCTGCTCGGCCAGATCGAGAACTTGGTCCGGACGGGCGTCGCCTCGCCGGTTCAGTACCCGGCGCCGATGCCCCCGATGGGCGGCGGTCAGCTGACCGATGAGCAGGTCCGGGCGGTGGCTGCGTACACCCTTTCACTGAGCGGGGGGCAGTAATCGTTGGTGGACCCAACCACGCTGACGTCGGGGCGCTCGGGGACCGGGTGCCCCGCCGTCGTTTTCCGGGGCGCGGCCGCGTGGGCCGCAGCGCTCATCTTCGTCCTCGGCGCGTGTGAACGCCCCGGCGCCGAGGAGCGGGCCGTACTCGAACTCGAGCACGACACGATCACGCTCGAGCCCGGGATCCGGGTCATGGACATCGTGCTGCGGAGCGCCCCCGCCGGGCCCGAGCCCGATCCGGTCTCCATCCGCCCCGGCGACGTCGTCCGCTTCATCGCCGCCGATGCACTCCTGCACACGGTGGCGTTCGATCGACACCGTCTCTCGACCGCGGCCGAGGCGTTCCTCACCCGGACCGACCAGCTCCGGGGCCCGCCGCTCCTCGCCGCGGGCGCCCGCTGGGTGGTGAGCTTCGAGGGCGCGCCGCCCGGCGACTACCCCTACATCGACCAGTCCCACGATAGGGGCGGCGTGATCGTCGTCATCGCCGAGGAGCCGCCCCGGGGGCGGGCCCGGTGAGAGCGCGGCCGGGTCGAGGCCGGCCCGTCGGCGCCGCCGGGGACGCGGCCGGCGTACGAGCCGCTGGCGGTGAGTGCCCGCCGCCCGTATACTCCTCCCATGGCAAGGATCGCGGTCATCCCCGGTGACGGCATCGGCGTCGAAGTCATGGCGCAGGCCGTGAAAGTCCTCCGAAGCGTCGACGAGGCGGCCGGACTCGGCCTCGAGCTGGTCGAGTGGGATCACGGCGCGGAGCGGTACCTGCGGACCGGCGTCGCCATCACCGACGAGGAGATGGCCGAGCTCGCGACAGGCTACGACGCGATCCTGCTCGGCGCGCTCGGTGACCCGCGGATCCCGGACAACGCGCACGCCCGCGAGATCCTGCTCGGGCTCAGGTTCCGGCTGGACCTCTACGTCAACCTCCGCCCGATCCGTCTCTACGACCCATCCTTCTCGCCGCTCAAGGACATCGGCCCCGCGGACCTCGACCTGGACATCTTCCGCGAGAACACCGAAGGCCTCTACGTCGGGCTCGGCGGCGCGTTCAAGCGGGGGACGGCCGACGAGATCGCGATCGAGGAGGATGTGAACACGCGGAAGGGCGTCGAGCGGATCATCCGTGCCGCGTTCGAGTTCGCGCATTCGGCGGGCCGCGGGCGCGTCACCCTCGCGGACAAGGCGAACGCGATGCGGTACGTCGGCGACCTGTGGCGCCGCGTTTTCGCCGAGGTCGGCGCCGAGTACCCGGACATCGAGCGCGAGGCGCTCTTCGTGGACGCGCTGGCCCTCGACCTCGTCCTCCGGCCGAGCCGCTACCGGGTCATCGTCACATCGAACCTCTTCGGCGACATCCTGAGCGACCTCGCGGCCGCGCTCGCCGGCGGGCTCGGCCTCGCGCCGTCCGCGAACCTGCACCCCGGCCGCCCCGGCCTCTTCGAGCCGGTCCACGGCTCTGCGCCCGACCTGGCGGGTAAGGACAGGGCGAACCCGCTCGCCGCGGTCCTGACCGCGGCGCTCATGCTCGACCACCTGGGCTACGCCCGTGAGGCGGCCCGGATCGAGGCTGCGGTCCGCCGCTCGATCGAGGAACGGCGGACCACGCCGGACCTCGGCGGCGAGCTGGGCACGAGCGCGGTCGGCGACTGGCTGAGCCAGGCGGTGCGGGAGGGGTGAGCGCAGGCGCTCCGCCCCCGGCCGTACCACACATCCACCACCGGGTGAGGAGGAGCAGATGGCGACGCAGGGCCATTCCACGGACATCGTTTTCCTCTCGGCGCGTCGTACGCCGTTCGGCACGTTCGGCGGGAGCCTGAAGGGATACAGCGCGACGGACCTCGGCGTCTTCGCGGCGAAGGCCGCGCTCGAGAGCGCGGGCGTTCCGGGCGACGCGGTCGACCACGTCATCTTCGGCAACGCCTTGCAGACGTCGTCCGACGCGATCTACCTGGCGCGCCACATCGGGCTCCGGGCCGGCGTCGCGCAGCAGACCCCGGCGCTCACGCTGAACCGGCTCTGCGGCTCGGGCTTCCAGGCGATCATCTCCGGGGCGCAGGAGATCATGCTCGGCCAGGCCGAGGTCTGCCTCTGCGGCGGGACCGAGTCGATGAGCCAGGCGCCGCACGTCGTCCGGGGCGCTCGCTGGGGCGAACTCCGGCTCGGCGAGGCCGGCGGCCAGTTCGAGGACCTGCTCTGGGCGGCGCTTAGGGACTCGCAGTGCGGGCTCCTGATGGCCGAGACGGCGGAGAAGCTGGCCGAGGCCTACGGCGTCACCCGGGAGGAGGCCGACGAGGTCGCCTACCGGTCGCAGATGCGGGCGAAGGCGGCGTGGGACGAGGGCCGCTTCGATGCCGAGGTCGAGCCGGTCCCGGTCCGGACGCGCAAGGGCGAGACGCTCTTCACGACCGATGAGCACATGCGCCCCGAGACGACGCGCGAGGCGCTGGCCGGGCTCAGGCCGTACTTCAAGGCCGATGGGCTGGTGACCGCGGGGAACGCGAGCGGGATGGGTGACGGCGCGGCCGCCGTCGTCATCGCGAGCGCGGCGTGGGCCGAGCGGAACGGCGTCCGCCCGATCGGCCGGCTCGTCTCCTGGGGCATCGCGGGCGTGGACCCGTCGATCATGGGGATCGGCCCCGCGCCGGCCAGCCGCAAGGCGCTCGAGGCGGCCGGGCTCACGCTCGACGACATGGACCTCGTCGAGGTCAACGAGGCGTTCGCCCCACAGTTCGCCGCCGTCGCGCGCGAGCTGGAGCTCGACCCCGAGCGGACGAACGTGAACGGCGGGGCGATTGCCCTGACGCACCCGCTCGGCGCGTCCGGCGCGCGGATCACGGTGCACCTCCTCCACGAGCTGCGCCGCCGCGGCGCGCGGTTCGGGCTCGGGAGCGCCTGCATCGGGGGTGGGCAGGGAATCGCCGTCATCGTCGAGGCGCTCTGAGCTCGCCCGGAGCGAGGTCGACCCCGCCGTCGCTCCCCCTCCGCCGATCCCCCGGCCGCCGGGCGTCCGAGCGCCGGGGGTGGCACGAAGCTTGACCCTCGGGCAGGAGAGGTGCACAAGGAGATCTCGCGCATCGGGTAGCGAATGCATCCACCCACCGCCCTGGCCCTCGTCCTCATCGTCGCGTGCGGCGTCGCGCAGGGAGGCGATCAGGCCGCCGGGCAGGCGGAGGGACGGCAGGCGGCCGCGCCGGCGCTCGAGGGGAAGAAGGTCGATGGCGGCGACTTCAGCCTGGACGAGCTGCGCGGCAAGAACGTCGTCGTGGTCTTCTATCGCGGGCTCTACTGCGGGCTCTGCCGGGAGCGGCTCCGGCACCAGGCGATGTACCGGGACGCGTACGAGGCGCTCGGCGCCCGGACCATCGCCGTCGTCCCCGGCGCCGCGGCCGGGTGGCGCGAGTTCGCCGACTCGATCGATGCGGACTTCCCGATCATCGTCGTCGACCGCGCGACGCTCCAGCGCTGGGGGACCTGGCCGGCCGGGGAGAGGGCGCCGCAACCCGCCGTGTACATCGTGGACGACGAGGGCCGGATCCGGTTCCGTCATGTCGGCCGGACCGCGGCCGACCGGGTGAGCGACCCGGTCCTCCTGGCCGAGGTCCGGCGGCCGCGCCGGCCGTCGGGGCCCGCGCCTGCGATGGGGGCACGGTGACCGTGGCGGCGCGGCGCCCGCCCCGCCCGGTTCGGACACGGCGAGATACGGCCGTGGCCGCCTCCGCCATCGCTGTCCTGCTCGCCGCGTGCCCCCGGCCGGCGCCGGAAGAGGCCGCGCCCCCGCCGCCGGCCGGGTGGAGAGTCGGCTCCGCCGAACACATCGGGCTCTGGTACCACGGCCTCGCGATCGTCGCCGATACGACCGTGCCGCCGGGCGCGACGCTCCCGCGATACGCGCCGGGGTACGCGGACAGCATCGCGGCGCTCAAGCGGCGGCGAGGGATCGAGCCGACGGCGCTGGACCGCCGGGCCGCGGACTTCCGCACCATCTTCCGGGACGAGAGCTACCGCGGCATCGAGTTCGTGCCGCTCTACTTCCAGAGCCAGGACGCGCTCTTCAACGGGATCGCGCTCTGGCGGGCCGCCGGGGGCAATCCGCGACGGGCCGGGTCGGTCGAGGAGGCTCGTCTGATCGCGTTCCTCTCGAGCGTGTTCCCGCGGGCGGCGCAGCGACAGGCGATCGCCGAGTGGGCCGAGGCGCTGGCCGACGAGAGCCGGAGCTTCTACCATGCGTACTGGGAGGAGCAGGCGCCGGCGCTGGCCGCGAGTGCGGCGGCGGTCCAGCGCGAATGGGGCGAGCTCCGGCCCGAGCTCGGCAATTTCCTCGAGTACATGCGGCTCGAGAACGGCGAGATCTTTCTCGTCCCGGCCCTCGGGATCGAGGGGCGGTTCGTGAGCAGCGGGTTGCCCGTGCCGAGGAGCGCGATCATGACGGCCGCGCCCGACCGCGCGGAGGACGCCGTCCTCGCCTTCGTCCACGAGCTCCTCTACCCCCTCGTCGGGGACGCCATCCGGGAATACATCGCGCCGGCGAAGATCCGGGAGCTGGGCGAGGACGCGCTCCGGGAGCGCGCGGCAGTCCGCGGCGGCGCGTTGCTCCTGGACCGGGCGGCCCCGGAGCGGGCCGGGCGGTATCGCCGGCTCTACCTCCGATCGATCGGGATGGCCGCGCCGACCGAGCCTGCCGCGCTCGACGCTGCGTTCCGCGACGCGTTCCCGCTCCCCCCCGAGCTGGAGCGCGGGCTCGAGGAGGCCGTGGACCGGTCACTCGCCGGAATCTGAGAAACGGCTTACATTTACACTTGTGGATACGAAGCCGACTACCCGCGCATCGGGGCGCACCATCACGCGCCGAGAACTCGAGGCGGTGATCCGCCGCGCGGCCGAACTCTCCGCGGCCGACGCCGACGCGGACGAGCGGATCTCCGAAGACGAGCTGATCCGCATCGCCGCCGAGCTCGGGCTCCCGGCGCGACACGTTCGCCAGGCGCTCCTCGAACTCCCGGCCGGACCCGCCGACCGCTCGTTCCTCGGGCGGGCGCTGGGGCCCGCCCGGGCGCGGGGCGTGCGCGTCGTCGCGAGCGACGCGGAGCTCATCTTCCACCGCCTCGAGGAGTACCTGACGACGCGCGAGTACCTGCGGCCGCTCCGGCGCCAGCAGCGCCGCGGCTGGTACGCGCCGGCCGAGGACCCGATCTCGAAGATCGTCCGCGTCTTCAGCCGCCCCGCCGGCCGCTACTACATGGCCAGGGCGACCCGCGTCGCACTCACCGTCGAGCCGCTCGAGCCGGGCACCGCGCACGTCGGACTCGAGGTCGACCTGACCGGGCGGCGGCGCGAGGACGCGGTCGGGGGCGCCACCGTCGGCGGGCTCATCGGGATCGGGCTCGGCTTCGGGGTCGGGGCGGTGGTGGCCGGCGGCGCCGGCGAGGTCGCCGGAATCGCGGCCGGCACGCTCTCCTTCGGCGGGACCATCGCGGCAGGGGTCGCGATGGCGAGGGCCGTCTTCCGCCGCCGCATCATCGACGCGCGGCTCGAGATCGAGGGGCTCCTCGACCGGCTCGAGCGCGACGAATCGCTCGACCCGCCGCCCGCACCGTGGCGCCGCAGGGTGCGCGGCCTCTTCTCCCGGCCCGGCCCGCACCCGCGCTGAACGGCCGGCCGCCGCCCGATCGACCCGTCCACCGAAACCCCGACCGCGAAGAGCGTGCGGCGAACGCCGCGCGCGGCCCCGCCGCATCGATCCCGACGTTGATCCCGGCCGAGGCGCGCTCCATATTCCCGCAACCTTTCCGGCACCGCGGGCGACTCACCTGCCCGCACGTTCAGGTGTACAGCGCCGGTCCCTGGTCAACCGAAGCGTTACGGAGGAGGGCACATGGTGGAGATCCGCAAGGTCGCGGTCCTGGGTTGTGGGCTCATGGGGAGCGGGATCGCCGAGGTCGCGGCCCGCGCCGGGTACGAAACCTGGGTTCGGGAGGTCACGGACGAGCTGGCGGAGAAGGGGAAGGACTCGATCGCTCGCAGCCTCGGCCGCGCCGTCGAGCGCGGGCGCCTCGGCGCCGAGGAGCGCGACGCGGCACTCGCCCGGATCCACACGACGACCGAGCTCGACGCGCTGAGCGACGCGGACATCGTCATCGAGGCCGTGACGGAAGACCTGGCCATCAAGAACGAGCTCTTCCGCGCGCTGGACGAACTCTGCCCGCCCGAGACGATCTTCGCGAGCAACACCAGCTCCCTCACGATCGCCGACATGGCCGCCGCGACCCGGCGGCCGGACCGGATGGTCGGGCTCCACTTCTTCAACCCGGTCCCGGTCATGAAGCTGGTCGAGGTCGTCCGGACCATCGCGACCGATGAGGCCGTCTTCCGCCGCGCCTTCGACTTCGCCCGTTCGCTCGGAAAGGAGCCGATCGTCGCGAAGGACACCTCGGGCTTCATCGTGAACCGCCTGCTCGTGCCGTACATGCTCGATGCGATCCGCGCGCTCGAGCAGGGGCTCGGCAGCATCGAGGACATCGACAAGGGGATGGTCCTCGGGACCGGCTACCCGATGGGGCCCTTCACCCTGAGCGACTTCGTCGGCGTCGACACGCTCTACCGCATCGCTGAGATCATGTTCGACGAGTACCGCGAGCCCCGTTTCGCATCGCCTCCGCTCCTCCGGAGGATGGTCAGCATGGGCTACTACGGCCGCAAGTCCGGGCGCGGGTTCTACGACTACTCGGGCGAGAAGCCCGTGCCCGTCGACTTCGGCATCTGACCGCTCAGACCGGAAGGAAATAGAACGCGATCGCCAGGATCACGTAGACGGCCAGGAGCTGTACGCCCTCCATCCAGTGCGATTCGCCGTCGTTCGAGATGAACGACATGAGCGCGACCGCGATCGCGACGGCGACGACCTCCAGGGTGGTGAAGAGGAGGTCCATCGGGTGGGGCCCGATCACGTAGCTCAGGAAGACGAGGAGCGGGGCGACGAAAAGCGCGATCTGGATCGACGAGCCGACGGCGATCGCGATCGCGGCGTCCATGCGGTCCTTGCCCGCCAGCAGGATCGCGCTCGAGTGCTCCGCCGCGTTCCCGACGAGCGCGACCAGGACCACGCCGACGAAGACCTCGCTCATCCCGAACGCACTCGCGGCCGCCTCGACCGCGCCGACCAGGATCTCGCTCATCAGCGCGATCCCCGCCGTCGACGCGAGCAGGAGAACGAGCGCGCCGCCCGTCGACGGCCCGGCGCCGTCCTCCGCCTCCGCCAGCGCTTCCGGGCCCGCACCGCCCACGTAGAGGTGCTTGTGCGTGCGGAGCGTGAAGACCAGGCTGAGCAGGTAGGTCGCCATTAGCACGATCGCGATCTCGAGGCTAAGTTCACGCTCGAGGGCGACGGCATCGCCTCCGGCCAGGTGATGGAAGATCGCGGGGATGACGAGACCGACCGCGCTCAGGACCAGGAGCGTCGAGCCCAGGCTCGCCGCCGTGCGGTTGAAGACCTGGCGAGGATACCGCAGCCCGCCCCAGAGCGCGCTCGCGCCGAAGACCAGAAGGATGTTGCCGATGATCGAGCCCGTGATCGAGGCCTTGACCAGATCGTGCAGCCCCGCGCGGAGCGCGACGATCGCGATGATCAGCTCGGCCGCGTTCCCGAACGTCGCGTTCAGCAGCCCGCCGATCCCCTCACCCAGCCGCTCCGCCAAACGCTCCGTCGCCCGGCCCATCAGACCCGCGAGCGGGATGATCGCGAGCGCAGAGGCGATGAAGATCGTCACACCACCGGCCTCGACGACGTACTCCAGGACCAGCGCGACCGGCACGAAGACCAGGAGGAGCAGGAGCCAGTTCCGACGAAGCCACGAGATCATCGCAGTGCACACCTGGAGAGCATCGACCGACGGAACCCGGTGGCCGCGAACGGCCCGAAGCGATCAGAACTTGCGAACTCCCGAGAGGATGCGCAAATTCAGCGGATACAGTAGACACACACCTACGGGAGAGGATACATGACGGGAGATCTGCACACCGGCGCAGGAGGCGAAGCGGCCCCCGTGACCGGAGTGGCATCCGAGCGCGCGGTCGCAACGGAAACCACGCGTGAAGCCTGGAACACCCGTCTCGGCTTCGTGCTGGCCGCCGTCGGCTCCGCGGTCGGACTCGGGAACATGTGGCGCTTCTCCTACATCACCGCCGAGAAGGGCGGCGCCGCGTTCGTGATCCTCTACATCCTCATGACCCTGGTCGTGGGGATCCCGATCATGATGGCGGAGTTTGCGCTCGGGCGCGGGACGCGCCGCAGCTCGATCGGGGCGCTGCGCCTGACCGGAGGGCCGCGTTGGGCGCCGCTGGGCTATCTCTTCATCGCCGCCGGCATCCTGATCCTCTCCTTCTACTCGGTCATCGCGGGCTGGGTCATGCGGTACGCGCTCCGCGGGATCGCGTCCGGGTTCCCGACGGAGGCGGCCGAGTACTTCGATCAGATCGCGAGCGGCGCGCCCGCTATGGGTTTCCACCTCGTCTTCATGATCGTCACCATCGGCATCGTCATGGGCGGGGTGCAGAAGGGCATCGAACGCGCCAGCGTCATCATGATGCCGGCGCTGTTCCTGATCGTCGTCGGGCTGGCGGTCTGGGCGTCGACGCTCGCCGGGAGTGGGGCCGGGTATCGCTTCTACCTGACGCCGAACTTCGAGGCGCTCCTCTCGCTGGACACCCTCGCCGCGGCGGCGAGCCAGGCGTTCTTCTCCCTCTCGCTCGGGATGGGGTGCATGCTGACCTTCTCGAGCTACCTGTCGCGTCAGGAAAGTCTGCCGCGGGAGGCGACGGTCATTTCGTTCGCCGACTTCAGCGTCGCCTTCATCTCGGGGCTGGTCGTCTTCCCGGTGATCTTCGCCCTCGGGTTGCAGGGCGCGGTCGGCGCGAGCACGCTCGGCGCGCTCTTCATCTCGCTCCCGGGCGCGTTCCTGGAGATGGGCGGCGTCGGCCGTATCGTCGGCGTCCTCTTCTTCACCGCCCTCTTCATCGGGGCGTTGACCTCGGCGATCTCGCTCCTCGAGGTCGTCGTCTCGGCGCTGATCGACGAGTGGCGCATTCCCCGGAGGACGGCGGCGATCGGGGCCGGGATCCTCATCACCCTGATCGGGCTCTGGCCCGCGGCCGACCTGAACGCCCTGGGCGCGATCGACGCGGTCGTGTCCAACATCTTCCTGCCGGTCGGCGCGCTCGGGACCGCGCTCTTCGTAGGCTGGCTGATGAAGAACCCGATCGACGAGGTCGCGCACGGCGCCGCAGACGGGCTCCGGCCCTGGCTCAAGGGGTGGCTCTGGACGCTCCGGATCGTCGTCCCGATCCTGCTCGTCCTCGTCCTGTCCTCCAGCCTGCCCGCGACTCGGGAAGCCCTCGCCGGGCTCTTCGGCGGGGGATGATCCGTACGCGACGAGGCCGGGGCGCTCGCCCACGGCCTCGTCCGGACGGTCTGCGGGCTGAGGGCCCGGGATTCAGCGGCTGGGGCGGTCGGCCCCGCCTCCTGAGTCCCGGGCCCGACCCATCTGCCCCCGGGCATCACACCCATGGCGTCGGCGGCCTGCCCGGCTTTGCGGCCCTGTAGCCCCACGCATCCGCTACGGGAGCTCGTCGCCTCGATGGAGTGCGTGGGCGTAGAGCTGGTACTCGGTCCGATGGGCGAGGAAATCCTCGGTCCAGACCTCGAACGGCGGCAGCGGCAGGAGCGACTCGAGTTCCCGGACCACGAGCATCGCGAACTGGAGACGGTCCCGGGTCCGGAAGTCGATCGTCCGGCCGTCCAGGAGGCGATCCACCAGCGCCCGGAAGTCGTCCGGCTCGATGAGTGCGATCAGGTGAGCCACCTGGTCGACACGGTAGGAATCGTAGAGCGACCGCAGGTGCGACAGCGTCAGCTCCTCCGGGAGCAGGCGGAGGTCGACCGCCTGCTTCGCGGCGTGCTCGGAGAGGAGCTGGCGGAACCAACGGCGGGTATCGGCCGAAACGCCCCGGTTCCGTTCCCAGGTGTCCAGGGACGAGTCGAGCAGCGCCAGGAGGAGCGGACGCCCGAGCCCGCGCGCCCGGGCATCGACCTCCGGCTCGCTCGATTCCAGGAACAGGTCCGCGGTACGGATCTCCGGTGCATCGATCCCCGAGGACGCGGGCCGGAAGAGAAAGTAGCCACGCCAGCGGTCGGCCTCCTCCGGGTACGTCACCAGGAAGACCGTCCAGCGCTCGCCGTCGCGCTCCAGGAAGCAGAACGAGCGAACACGGCTGCGCGGCGGCAACTCGCGCCCGATGAGGGGCCGGGGATCGGTCTCGGTCGTAGGGTGCTGCACGGATTCGATTCGGTCGTGCACCCGCCCGGACGGGAACGGGCGGCGTCGCAGGCGATTTCACGCTCGCGGCTCCACTCGAGCCGCAGGTGAGGAGGGCGGCCGCACCGCCCGGGGTCACCCTCACGCTAGCGACCCACCCGCCGTACTGTCAAGGAGCCGCGCGCCCGCCGCGAGCCCGTCCCGTTCCGAGGGGCCGCCCTGAGGATCCGACCGCGACGCCCCGCTCAGGACGAGCGGCGCAGGAGGCTCGGGGCGCTGCCTCGGACACCCGGGCGGCAGCGCCCCCGCGACAGGGGCGGTAAGGCCCGGGCCCCCACGGCTTTGCACGCCTCCCGTCCCGCCGGTGAAGCAATGGGGCATGTCTCTAACTGATTGTAGGGCATTGCTTTAGGTGTAAGTGTCTGTCGCGCAGGAGGTTAAGAAAATGCTTGACGCCCCCCTCCGCCGCGCCTATCTTGGCCCCGTCCCGTGGAACCCATGCGAGGCCGTGGCTCGGGCCGCGCGACCTGCTTCCCTTCATATCCGTTTTGCAATGTCCGGTTCTGGTGTCATGTGGGAGACGTGCGCTGTCGAGCTGCGGGTACAGCTACCCCGTGCGGTGGCGGCCGAGGTTCGGGAGGTGCAGCAGCGGGATCCGGAGGCCTTGAGCCGGATCCTGTTGTACGGTCTGACGCGTCGGGCGATCTTCGAGCATCTGGCCCGCGATGGGAATGTGGAGGACGGATAGGGGGTGGGTGGGACTTGACGTTCGGAATCCGTGGGCGTAGGGTGTATGTGAGCGGCCTTGCAGCGGGGCATGTGCCGCCGCGTTCCCGAGGGAGGGCGGAGTCTCTTCCGGGTTCCGGTCGGCCGGACCGGCGAGTGGGACGCGCTGACCCCTCACCCCCACGGAGTGATGAAGGTCAGCCCCGTGGAAAAAAGGGTCCTCTGGGCCAAGTATCTCGACTGGTGTTCGGCGCAGATTGCCGATCGCTTTCTGGAGCTGACGCCGGATCGAATCTATGAACTCGCCCATCATCTTCCGGACCGATCCGGGTCCGGGGGAGGGGCTGTCGTCTTCTCGAACGCGGGTGCGCCGTCCGACGGTGCGTCCGCTTCGTCGTTTACGGCGTCGGCTACGGCTGGGGCGGCAGAACTGGCCGGTGGAGATCGGGACGGCGGTCTGACGTACCGGGCGCTGGTCGCGCGTGTGACGGAGGCGCTGGCGTCGAAGCTGTCGCTTCCGAGCTTCGAGGAGTGGGCCGCGGCGTACCGGGCGGCCCCCGATCGCTACGAGTCCGAGTTGCTCGGGCTGTGGCGTGGCGCGTCGGGGGCGTCGTCGTCCGGCGTCAGTTCTCGTGGCGGCGCTTGACGCGGAACTGGTGCCACCACGTCCCGACCACGGCCGCGGTCCCGGCGGTCAGGAGCAGGATCCCGACGAGTCCCCAGCCCACGCCCCAGTCCATGCGATCGTAGGCGAAGCCACGTGCGGCGGACCTCAGGGCCATGACGGCCAGTACGACCCACGTGACGCCGATGGCGAGTCCGACGGCGAAGGCGAGCTTCGGCAGGATTCCGTCGCGTTCCATTCGTATCCTCAAGAGCGTTCGAGTCTTCTCGGCAGGCCCCGTGTCCTCGGGGTTCGCCTCCACCTCCGGCGTTCTGGTCCTCGAACTCGCTTCGTGCCGGACGATGGTGGCGGAGATCCGTGCCTGATCCGGGCGAACGGGTGGGGAATATAGCGATCCCCGTGTCGTAGGCAAGGGATTGCATCTGCGCCCGAGATGCGCCATCCTTTCTGGGTCGGCAGGAAGTGTAACTCGACATCGGAGGCGAGGATGGCGGTGATTGGTGCGCTGCTCCCCGAGGGGACGCGTGTTCGGATCCGGCGGGGTCCGTTGCCGCTCGAGCCGGGCGTGGTCGGTCGGACCGGGTCGATCGTGGAGGCGAACGAGTATCGGGCGCATCGGTACGGCGTCGTCCTGGATGGCGAGGCGGAGGTGCGTTATTTCGCGCCGGCGGAGCTGGAGGTGATCGATACGCCCGCGTTCCCGCCGGAGCGGGCGGAGGCGAGGCGGCGTCGCGCGCTGCCCTGACGACGCCGGGCGATCGAATGAGAGCGGCCGGCCCCCTGTTGTGGGGGCCGGCCTTTTTTCGGGCGTAGAGGGGGCCGGCGCGGACCCGCCGGCGTGAGTTCGCGGCGGCCCGGGTCGGCTCACGGCGCGGGCGTGGCCGGCGCCGTCGGCATCGCGGCGAGCGGTCCGGCGACCCGCGGCGTGTCCTCCGGGCCGGGTCCCTTCTCGTCGCGGAGCGCGGCCTGTCCGAGGCGGGCGTAGTTGATCGCGAGTGCGAGGATCCGTGCGGCTTCCTGATCGGCGTGGAAGCCCATGGAGTTCTCGGCCTCGATGAAGTCCGTGAGGAACTGGGCCCTGCGCTGGTAGTTCTGGGCGGCCGGGATGTTCGGGTTCGCCGGGTCCTCGTCCCTCGCCTCGGCGATCGCGCGGGTCAGGTCGAGCGTCGCGTCGATCGCGATGTTCCGGAGCTGGAAGGTCCGGTCCTGGATCGTGTGGGCTCGCCGGAGGAGTTCGTCCTCCGAGCTCCGGTGACAGGTCTGGCAGGCCTTGTCGATGTTGAGCAGCGGGCTGCGGACGTGGTGGTCGCTGATCTTCATGGCACCGACCCGTTTGTACGGCATGTGGCAATCGGCGCATGCGACGCCGGCCTGGGCGTGGATCCCCTGGCTGTAGAGTTCGAACTCCGGGTGCTGCGCCTTGAGGGCGGGCGCGCCGCTGATCTCGTGGATCCAGTCGTAGTGCCCGTTCGCCTCGTAGTAGGCGAGGATGCTGTCGGCGCGGAGGCCGCGGGCCCAGGGGTAGACGAGCCGCTTCTCGGGGCCGTCGAAGTAGTATTCGACGTGGCACTGTCCGCAGACGAACGTCCGCATCTCCTGGCGCGTCGCCATCGTGTTGACGTCGTAGTCCCGGATCCCCTTTGCGGCCTTCAGCGCCCGGATCCCTTCGATGAAGCCGGGCCGGGTCACGCGCAGCTGCATCGTGACGGGGTCGTGGCAGTCGATGCACGCGACCGGGTGGGTCACGAGTTCGCGGGCCTCGGCGTAGGGCATCGGGTTGATCCGTTCGAATCCGCGGATCAGGTCGCCGTCGCCCGCGCGCATGTAGGGCACGTAGACCGAGGCGTGGCAGTGGACGCACGTGCCGGGCTGGGGCGCGACCCGCTGCCGCTCGGTGAAGGTCTGGTCTTCGAGCATGTAGGCGTGGCCGCGTTCCTCGCGGAAGTCGTGCGCGAAGGCGTAGCCGGCCCAGAGTTCGCGGAGCCGCGGGTCCTCCTCCAGGCGCGACTGCGAGACGGCGGTGCGCGGGTCGGCCTCGGTCGGTGTGCGTGGGAACGCCTCGCTCCCGCCGTAGCGCGTGCGCACCATGTCGACGGTCCTGAGATAGTCGTCGTACTGGAGCGGGAAGTTCTTCCCCCAGACCGCCGGGTCGGTGATCGTGTCGTTCAGCTCGACGACCCGGTAGAACGGGTTCCTCGCCTCCTGCCTGCGCTCGACGATGGAGGTCAGGAGCAGGGCCAGCCCGAAGGCGACCCCGGTGGCGGCGCCGGCGACGGCGATCCAGCGCCCGGCGCGGTGCGGGGACGGCTCGTTCGTTGCGGAAGGGGTCTTGTTCATCGTGTCCATCGTGTCAGGGGTCGAGGGCTCGGATCTCCGTGCGCTGTACGTGGGCCGGTCCCCGGATCGGGGCCGCCGGACGTGTGTGCGCAGGCGCGGGCGGGCACCCCGTCCTCAGCGGACCCAGTGCCCCACGTTTGCGTGGCAGCGGATGCAGGCGATCGGTTCGGTGCCGGTCGGCTCGCCGGGATCGGTCCCCCACGTCGCGGCGACGGCGGCGTGGTCGATCGCGAAAGTGATCGGCTCGTGGCAGTGGCGGCACGCGCCCTCGGTGACGCGGCGGTTGGGTTCCGTGATCCGGAGCGGGTCCGGGAAGGTGCCCGTGGTGAAGTAGAACGAGTGCCAGAAGCCGTTCTTCGCCTTGACGACGTACTTCCCGACCGGGTCGTGCGGCGTGTGGCAGTCGTTGCAGACCGCGATGGCCGCGTGGCTCGACTTGCGCCACGCGTCGTAGTGCTCGGACATGATGTGGCAGTTCGCGCACGCGCTCGGCTCGTTCGTCAGGTACGATGCGCCGCGGGCGTAGCCGAAGGTGAAGGCGCCGAGTCCGGCGGCAGTACCGGTCAGGATCGCCGTCAGGGGCACGAGCCAGCGGATCATCTGTCCAGGGGTTCGGAGGAGCGAAGGGTCGGAACGCCGTAGACCCAAGGGAGGCCCGACGATCGGAAGAATACGGGGCGTGTGGGGGGCTCGCAAGTCGCAGGTGGTCAGGCGCGGGCAGTCAGACGCGGGGCGCTCCGACGAGCGCGGTTCCACGCGGGCGGCTCGACGGCGGGGGCTCGACAAGGACGGTCAAACGATGGCGGTCTGACGAGGACGGTCCGTGAGGAAGCGGTCCACGGTAGAGCTAACGCCCGGCGTCGCGCCGCACGACGAGGCGGAACGCGTAACCCAGCACGAGGGTCGCGATCCCGACCGCGATCGTCTCCGGCCGGAGCGAGAGCGCGAGGATGGTGCAGGCGAGGAGCCCGAGCGCGGGGACCGCATCGGGGAAGAGCTTCGCGGCGCTGCTCATCCGGAGCGCGGCCACGTTCGCGATCCCGTAGTAGACCAGGATCGTGAAGGAGGCGGCCGCGGCGACGCCGGCGAGGGTGCCGGTCGCCGTGACGACGGCCACGATACCGCCGACCAGGAGGCCAGCCCGGTCGGGGACGGCGTGCTCGGGGTCGATGTGCTCGAGGAACCGTGGCAGGTCGCCGCGCCTCGCCATCGCGAAGACCATCCTCGAGAGGCCCAGGAGCTGGGAGAGGATGACGCCCATCATCGCGGTCAGTCCGCCGATGGAGACGACGGTGGCGAGCCAGCCGGTCCCCGTCGCGTCCGCCGCGGCGTGGAGCGGCGCCGCGGTCGCGCCCAGCGATCGGGCTCCGACCGCGCCGACGGCGACGACGGCGACCCCGAGGTAGAGGAGGATCGCCCCGCCGATCGTGATCAGGACCGCACGCGGGATCGTCGTCCCCGGATCCCTGACTTCCTCGCCGAGGGTGGCGATGCGCGCGTAGCCGGTATAGGCGAAGAACAGAAGCGCCGCCGCCTCCAGCACGCCGCGCCACCCCTCCGGCATGAAGGGGCGCAGGTTCTCCGGGCGGAACGCGCCCGCGCCGACCACGATGAAGAGGAGGAGCGACGCGAGGGTGAGCGCGACGATCACGAGGTTCGCACGGCTCGAACGGCGGATCCCCAGGTGGTTCAGGACCGTGAAGAGCACGACCGCGCCGACGGCGACGGCACGGGGCGGCACCGCCGGGGCGAGGCGAGTCAGATAACTCCCCAGCCCGAGGGCGACGGTGCTCGCCGCCGCGATCTTGCTCGCCAGGAACAGCCACCCGGCGGCGAACCCCGCAGCCGGGTTCAGGACGCGGTACCCGTACTCGTACGTGCCGCCGGCGAACGGGTACGCGGTCGCGAGCTGGGCGGAAGAGAGGGCGTTCGCCGTGGCCGCGACGCCCGCGAGGAGGAGCCCCGCCAGGAACGCCGGACCGGCGATCCCGGCGGCAATCCCAGTCACGACGAAGATGCCGGCGCCGATGATCGCGCCGAAGCCGATCCCGACGGCGTCCAGGAGGCCGAGCTCACGGCGGAGCCCGGGGGCGGGAGAGTCCGCGCCCGTGGTACGGCCCCGGGGCCGACTCGGCCGGCTG